>Ga0123354_10008680_pt1 | contig 15491 bp, 8 predicted proteins | sample TergutLab28metaG_2_FD_97872 | JGI IMG/M metagenome (GOLD analysis project Ga0123354, IMG submission 97872) | Labiotermes labralis P4 segment gut microbial communities from Petit-Saut dam, French Guiana - Lab288 P4 | ecosystem: Host-associated > Arthropoda: Insects > Digestive system > Gut ...
AACTGAAGGTACGAATCAGAACCGCCATTGAAACCATCACCGCTGACATGCTACAAACAGTTTGGAACGAACTCGATTATCGTGTTGATGTTTGTAGAATCACAAAGGGCGCACATGTAGAGCACCTGTAAGGTATGTAACAAAAACTTGGAGTGTTGTTCTAGTAAATAAAAAATACATATACTGCTATCTGAAGTGTATTGTGTATGACAAGTTGTTAAAACCTCGACAATCATTTCGAATAATCCTGTATAATCTGGCTGGGTGGCATCTTCCAGGATTACCCATCCCACATGGATGTTTCTCCTAGGAACTTATGCAATAGTCTGATTAATAATAATAATAATAATAACTTATTTACTGCAATTGGGTTGTCTCCCGGTGGCAGTGGTTATTTTACATGTATATAAAATATGAAATTGGATACTAATAAATTTAAGTCGGGAGGGCTACATGAGAAGCATGTAGTGGCAACTTGGAATCTTGGGAACCATTTCAGCATTTGCTTATAGACACAGGGAAACCAAAAAAAACATGTGTCGAGGTGGCCGGTTGCAGGACCTTCCGAGTACTGACTTCTAGCCAGCAGTCCGGCATCTAAAGTAAAAACAGTAATGCACAATGTTTATTCGAATGTGTGTCCCTAATGACTGGCGATGTCTTGAACGCTGAATCTTAAGCGATACTAACTTGACCATCGATTAACCTTTGATGGCACCAACAACAGATTTACCTATCTCCTTTCGAACTTATTTGAAGGTACCCAAAGTCTTTCAGACTTCTTTGAAGTGCCAACAGCAGAGAAGTGTCTTTTAGACTACGAACATCTCAAAACAGTGCTTGAATATTAATCTTAACGGAGTTTATTTTGAAGTAGTTTGTTTCGAATAGCGAAGTAGGAAATATGCACAGAGGGAATTTCTCATCGTTTATCTAAACACCAAAACCGTCACAGCGGGATGGTGGGGCAGAGGCAGGCTTTCTGCGCGATAAAACTGCCGTGCTGTGGGCAGCGTTTAAAGATGTACTGTGTGTGTGTGTGTCTTATTTTTTTGTTTGGTCCATGCCGCAGCAGCTCATAGTAGGCCAGGGCCTCCTCATTATCGAGGTTTCACGATCACACACAGACACACCACACTCGGTAGGACCCCTCTGGACGAGTGATCAGCCCGACGCAGAGACCTCTAAAAGGTAAGGTAAAGCAATCCCATTACAGGCCTGGAGAGCCCCTGAGGATTCCAGGAGTTTGAGGCTCATGGATTTCAAGACAGTCGGAACATAAAAATGGTAAGGCTGTAAGCCCCACTCACCGGCCGCCTTTACCCCCAGGAAATATTCCTGGTACTCATTTCTGTTAGAAGCTGAGTCAACCCCAGGTACATAGTGCGGCCGGAATGATTATGTAAATGAAAAATTTCATTGACACTATCAGGAATCGAACCCGCGGCCTTCCGGCTTGTAGCGCAGAGCCTCAATCAACTTCGCCACCGCGTACCCCGACGCAGAGACTTCTACCTGACAATAAACACAACGCACACAAAAGAGATACATCTACCCCCCCGGCGGGATTCGAAACCTCAGACCCACTCCTTAGACTGCGTTGCCACGAGGAATCGGCTGTGTGTTATTAGTCAGCCGAAGTAAGATTTGAAGCAAAGGTGTTAACTACGCATGTGAAGTTTGGCATGATGCATATCCCAAAATATGAAGTTATAAGATGTTGTTTCACACAGTTAAGTACTGTAGGTACGTGCTAAGCGCAATGCAAAATTTTTTTGTTGTTTACATTTTTATAAATAAGCTCGTTTCTTTACACAGGGCTAAGTATTTTTAAAAAGGACTACTTCTTATCTAATGTACTTTAATTATCTTATTACTGTAGTCTGGGTAACAGTCTCTCCCATATCCAGATACCAAGGAAACTCACATATATGACTCTGGGTAAATGACCAGCTTGATGCAAAATTACGTTATATAATACATTTATCATTATAATCCTCTACATGTTTCGAGCAACTATGTGCTTATCGCCAGGAGGTCGAATTGTATTAATACAGCATATGATATAGTGTTCTCTGTAAGTGACCGTCCGGTGTGCAGAACCTGCACACCGGACGGTCACTTATAGAGAATACCAAACCAGATGCTGTATTAATACAATCTGACCTCCTGATGATGAGCACAGAGTTGCTCGAAACATGTAGAGGATTATAATGATAAATGTATTATATAACGTAATTGTGCATCAAGTTGGTAATTTACCCAGAGTCGTACCAGGATGTACGGTCAGCAAAACATAAATTTCACATATGTGAGGTCACTGGCTTCAGAAATTCGAGAAGCAGTTGTAATGATATTTTGGTTCTTATCCGTGACAGTTCTTATTTGCGGCCAGATATTTAAGGAATTTATATCCGGGAACCAGTGCTTGTCGGTATTTCGTTACGTAGTAAAGTTTCTGCAAATCAAGTACCAATCGTACTTCGTTCTTTTATCAAACTTATGGCTTTTGTGTTTTACAGGTTATTATAATTGCAGAGTTACTTTCCGGTGTGACCAGTGTTGCCTTTTGTCCAACGAGTTGATTTCGTAATAATTCAGCGAAAATATAGGGGTTCCATAGTTATGTTTTTATAGTAAAAACTGGATTGTCTCGTTTAATTTTGAGAATAAATTTTGATCGTGTGAACAGGACGGTGTTCAGTGACGAAATTTGTGACCCCAGCGATGAAAGTTCTTGCTGCTTAACAGAAGGGAATATTTTGACATAATCAAATTGTAAATCACCATAGAATCCACAAAACTAAATAAAGCAAAAAATTATAGAAATTAAATAAAGAGCTAATCCCTCAGAATCGATCTTCAAATGCTGGTAGTGAGAAGACGGACAGAGTTGGTGGCAGATAGGAAAAAATGGAAGGATATTGTTCGACAGGCCAAAGCCCACAGTAGGCTGTAGTGTCAATGGAAGAAGAAGAAGAAGAAGAAGAAGAAGAAGAAGAAGAATCCCTCATAATCTTAACACCAAATAAAAATAATTAAATTATCAGCTGTCATAAACGGTTTTTTTTTGGGGGGGGGGGTGGATTGCTTTGAATTATCTTTTGCGTCCGGGACGTCATTCATTAACAAATGTAATCCAAATTTCTATCACCGTGACCACAATAACCAGCAGCTGGACCCTGTTCTAAGCCTGTCTGGTCTAATTATACTTCCCCTCAGTCTGTTTCTCTGCCACCTTTTCTGATGACACACACGGTCAGGTCATGAAGCCGACAACTCTACCTAGTGCCGAGATGTAACTGCACTTCCCCCACCCCCCCTTATACTTTCATGGAGTGCACATGGACAACTCTACGTTCCTTGTACCCTCCCACTTCTACGTCTTGTAAAGGCTATCATCGTAGGCGAAATTCCAATAAAATTCTGTATGTGATTCTTGTTTTCCCACACGCCTCTCCGAATACAACTTCTTGATTTAGTGACCCAAACAATACGGTTGACGTGTACGAACGATGAGGCTCTTTTCTGGATGGAATTACTAATAAAATTATTGTCAGATGGTGTGGCTTTCACGCAGTCAGGGTGTCTGACAGCATTATTCACTCTGTCTGGCTTTGTCTGCATGCCAGTAAAATATAGTGCTTATTCTTCGAGAAATAATCTCATCATCACGTGACTGCCGTATTCATAGGACACACCATAACAATAAGGGGTGGAGGAGTTGAAATTAATAACATTGCGTCATCAAGTTGTAATTAAACCAGCGTCTGTCGCTCCCGCTACTAAATACCATCGGTCCGTAACTGAAGCGCACGGCAGCACAGCGATTCTTCAAGTCACATTCGATAAGTGCTGAGGGAGAACGAAAACTTTGTTTGTGATGTTGTCTGTTCGTTAAACTTCTATTCTGTGTAATACGTTTAATTGCTTCATTTTAAAATAATTTTATTCGAAAAATTACTTGCCGCTTTCTGAAGATATTTCCACAAACTCGGTAACATCTTACTTCGGAATAATTGATTAATTGGTTGTTTAACGATGCATAGCAAGTAAAGGTAAAGGTAAAGTGCATCCTTGTACAGGCACTGAGGCTATGTACAGGCCGTACGGCCCATAGAGGAAGTAGAGATATAGCTCTGCTCTTTTTTGACCACGGCTGTAGAAAGGTGTAAGGGGTCAGCGTCATGTCCCGGCCGCTCTTTACTCCCGGGAAAAACCCCGTACCAATTGTACAGGAGGCTGTGTGGGCCCAAGGGCCGGTCTGGACAGGTGCGGAAAATCTCGCCTTCACCGGGATTAGATCCTCGGACCGTCCAGCCCGTAGCCAGTCGCTATACCGACTACGCTACGCGGTCCACTGCTTAGCAAGTGGTATGCTCCAAAAGAGACATTATAGGACGATCGCAAAGGAAACAGTATGAGGGCGTCACATTGTATATGAAAGTTTCCTTCGTTCAGCTTTTGGAGAAACCGAAGGGCGGTGCATCACTTAGCGGTCAAAGGACCCGGTCCTCCGTCAAGTTTCAAACCCTATTATATTTAGAGACCTAAACCCCCAATGAGACCAATTATCGTTTTTTTACCGACACACTTCGTAATAGTATAAATCGCTGAAAAGTATGTGGTTATTCAGGCGTTTATTGCTACTAATAAACCTGGCTGTTACCTACTGAGTGTGATGTTAATCTGGTGTGAAAGTGAGAAGAGAATAGGGTCCAGGAACGAAGTTTATGAACCCAGTGACGAACATTTTGGCCATCAATAAATTTAACATTCATAGGCCCGTGCATCGCTAATATATTCACAGAGTACAACCAACAAGATACAGCATTTCACAATATATTTTTTTTTTGTAAGACGCTGTACATGTTTCAGGCTGTTTTTCCGTCCATCATCAAGAGCTCAAAACTGCACATAACAGCGTCAGGTATTTGTCACATCAATACTGTTACCTGCTGCTAGCCGTCCAGGCTAGCAGCAGGTAACAGTATTGATGTGACAAATACCTGACGCCGAATGCGCAGTTTTGAGCTCCTGATGATGGACGTAAAAACAGCCTGAAACATGTAGAGCGTCTTACGGAAATAAATAAATAAATAAATTGTGAAACGTTGCATCTTGTTGGTTATACTCTGTGAATTCTTGGCCATCTATGTGTTACCGCTGTGCAAAATAACGGGGTTATCATCTGCAATAGAATTTGTTAGTGGCGCAGAAATCACGATCACCAGGTAGCCCGAGCGACCACATTTGGTACGTAGGTGCCTAATATTTGTGGTTCCTCAGCATGGTACTTGCGTCACGTCTCCCTTCTTGCGCCTAGAATTTTTAGGTGGTTGCTAGACTTTTGGGAAATTGTGCACCCCAGAAATGTAGCATGATATTTTTTTGCTATTTCGAGATTGCAGCGAATTTTAACCCAAATTTTTTCGTGTAGTTGTGTTAAGTAAGGCGTACGGTGCTGCTGGATGCGTGCTTCAGCACCCGACAGATGTGAGTGATCATTTCTGGCTGCGGCTGCACAGTAACGAAGGCGGTGGACCTCAGAGCCGTTATCGTTATGTGGTGACGTGTTTGTCTGGGCGTTAATTCCATAGCTGGCCACGTTACTGATCTGGTATGGTAACGAACGTCCGTAAGGTTCATTTTAACATGAAGCTTCATCTGCGTCGAGAACTTGACATTCCAAATAAGCTAAATTAATCACATCTGTGACGATAACAAAAATTACCTTGGTGCTAATTACATTTGCATAACAACATAACTCATGTTTCCCTCGTTCCCGTGACATCATTCTGAAATGTAAACTGAACGTTGCCAGGATAATGCGAGGCTTACCAAAAGGTGAGCAAACTATAAGCTAAAATATAGACGATGATCAGTAGTCACATTTCTGAGACTGTTTCAGTAACACGTTATCAAACGGGGTAGCGTAAAAATGTATGCTAAGACATTCTTCTCAGTAAGTCATACGCCTCAGGATCAGGATGTTCCATCCTGATCCTGCTCGCAAGCTGTCAGCAAACCTGTATGACATATACCATTGCTGTCTGTACAATGAAAAACTCCTGATGATGGACAGAGGAACTGTCCGAAACATGTAGAGTTTTATTCCAAAAATAAATTGGATAGATTAGTGCATCTGGTTGGTTTTATTATAAGAATCCATTTAGATTAAGATTGGTTTTTCTTAGAGTGTAAATTTTGCCCATTTCTTTGAATGTGGCGAGCTAGTTGTTAGCCACAGAGCAAGACCGAACGTCGACGCTTAAGGATAAGCGTCCCTTTACGTTGAGTGGTCCAGGCTAAGCACATCCGTTCGGAGAACTTTCCCAACTCTTCAGTCGTTTTTTTACTTCCTCCATAGAAAGACCTACCTCAAATTAGACCACGACCATTGCCATCAATATTTTTTCCCATTAATTATTCACTAATCCTAACATTCAATGATATACATATATGCGCCGCTTAACGACGGGGATGCGTTCTGAGAATTGCGTCCTTAGGCGATTTCGTCGTTGTGCGAACGTCATGGAGTGTACTGACACAAACCTAGACATTGTAGCCTACTACACACCTAGGCTATATGGTATAGTCTATTGCTTATAGGCTACAAACCTGTGCAGTATGTTACTGTACTGAATACTGCTGGCAATTGTAACACAATGGTAAGTATTAAAATATTATATTGTAATGATGTAATATTATAATATTATAATCTTCTGGGACCACCGTCTTATATGCGGTCCGTCGTTGACCGAAACGTCGTTATGCGGTGCGTACCTGTATAGCCCTATATCCTGAATATCATCGTTAAAAGATAGGAAGTAAACAAATGGTCACATGGAAGGCTATAGCGTGGATAATTATCTCTTCCTGTTCTTTGTAACCGTTATGCCACTTCTGCAGTTGTATGTCAAAAGTACAACCAGTTGCTTCATAAACATATCTGTTAAGCCTATCACTGCTATCATTTCATTCCCTTGTTTCGGTACTGTGTTTTATTTTCTGTTCTCTTCTTAAAATTAAATCCCATCACGTTCATGGAGATGTCACCTAGACTTTCGTCCCTATGCTGCGGTTTCCATTGTTTTCGGTGTTCTTGGGATTACCAAGATATTAGCTGGAAGAATTAGTGTTTGCATGAACATGACTGTACCTCAGTAATGAAGCGGAACATTTCAAAATTAAATTGGAACATTTGTTGTCTGTCTGGCTATTAGTTTTCTGGTGAAGTTACAGCTGAATAACATTTCATATGAAATATTATCTCCGGGTTTTGATCCTTCTCTGGCTAAATATCAGAGAGCTAGCTGTGTGATAACTGCACTCATGCGGTCTTCAGGGCAGAATGACAAAGTGTTAATGTTGTCCTTTCCTAAAGTGTGAAAATTGAGTCGCTTCTGTGCCTCCCAGTGGCTGAAAACGTATCAGTTCATGTATTTTGTGCCATGAAATCGCTCTAAAACAGACGCCACAATGGTTAGCTCTTCTGCAACTTATTCAGTTTCGAATCTCACTCCACAGACCTATCCGAGCTTTCATTTTCTCAGTCCTTCGCCGTCGCTTCTGTCAAATACTGACCACTTACCGTCTAACACAGGCAAGATACATTTTCTTCCACGTCCTTCTTATCTCACTTTCTTAGTCGTCCTACCATTGGTCGTTGAAGGGTTGCAGATAGCACGGTGCCATTAAACAAATCAAGAAACGAAATCTTGTACTCCTCGGAGCAGAGTTCTCCTTCAGAAGCTATTGAAATAGTTCTGGAGTCAGTAAAGAAATTCGCGGAATTTTTGGAACCCACGGTTCATTGTAGCAGTCATAAAAGTCCACCAATTGTCCCTGTCCTGAGCCACATGAATCCAGTCCACATCCTCCCATTTTAATATTATCTGCCACCCTAAGTCGATGTCTTCAGAGCTGTCTCTTTCCTTCAGATTTTCCAACGAAAACGTTATATTCTTTTATCTTCTGACACACGCTCAGATACTGCGGCGTAGTTGTGTAATTGGAGGTTTTCACGCAGTTGTTAGTGCAGAGTGCACTTTCTGCATACGACAGAAGGTTAATTGATAATTTTAATCGACGTTTCGGAGAATATAGCCTACAAACGGTGCCGATATTTTTACTGTATAGAAAATTAGCTAGCTTCTGTTTCAGAGCGTCTAAGAGACGTCCTTTAGTTTGACGTGCATAGAAACATATGCACATTTAGGGTTAGGCCTATAGTTGTTGTGCGTTAACCTAATTATCGTTTGTAGTGAGGCAGTTCTGCATTGTTGTACCTTGAGATTAGTCAAGTAGAGGAAAGAGTAATTTTGTTTGTTCTGTGTGAAGCTCGCAGACCCAACACCGCCTGTTCTGAGCGTATCGATGTTTATGATGCAGTAATTACATCTCTTGTAGGTGCTGCTTGTCTCGTGCAGACGTTGGTTTTATTTGTTTCGTCTGTTACATTAAGCACGATAGTTTGGTGAAGTGTTTCGCTGCAGATGTTGCAACAATATGCAGTTCACTCAGGCACTGCCGTTAGGCTGTATAATCGTAATAATTACTAATAGCCGTATTTAAGTTCGAGCCGGTTTTTCATGTGCGTGTTTACAGAACGCGGTGTAGGAGAGTAAATATCTGATAATGTAAAAAAAAACTTTCTGGAAAGGACTTTAGTGTTCTTTTTGATTACACGTTTCCATCACAATATATAGGCCTACGAGATGTATAATTATGCAGCTTTGTGATTTTTATCTGTGCTTGAGTTTCAAAGGTCACTGTGTACACTTGTTTCTCACACCTAGAATCTGTCAGAAAAGAACCGAAATATTGGTGCTGTAACCGTGCATGAAATATTCACCATACGTAGATATTTTACATCCTGAGCATAGCCTCGTTAACAAAATGCAAAGAGAAACAATTTGTCAGTGAACAGTGGATAGTTTTCGCAACATTGTTGATGGCTGCTAGCATCTCTATCGACTTCCATCACTGACTCCTTCCGTACGTGTCCAATATTCAGTTGACATCTGTCGCTTTGATGGGAAAGTAGATTACGATTAGACATAAATCAGCGTCAGGATGAAAGAAGTACTATATAAAACTGCAAGAACTTCGCCTAGCCATTCTTGTATGTTAAGATAAATTAAAGACTTTTTTTTTTTACCTCGTTATCGGCGTACATTTGCATGCTTAGAGATGGGTACAAAGTTAACAGAAGGCATGCAATGTTCCTTCGCGTGCGTCGTTGAGATTTTTGTTTGGGGAATTATAGTGAGGAAATTCAGCGCTATCGATCCTACACTTGCGAAAATAAGAAATTAAAAACAGTTATTGACGCTTAATTCGTTAGTGCAGTATGCGATGTCTGAGCAGTTCTTGCAAGAAACGTCTTTTAGTCTTCTGGTTGACCAAGAAATAATCTCGAGTAGAAAACGTATTATGTGGTCTCATGTTATCACGTAGGCACGAAGCCATAAAAACGCCGATTTACTGGAACAAGACCTTCTACTCTTTTAAGAGGGCTATTTTTGTGATGCTATACACTTTTTATGAATATTTCTCGTCATTCCAAGATGACGCAACAGAAGAATGGGTGGAGGTGTGCCACTATAATAGTATATGGTTATAGCGTCTGACGCTATTACACTCGTCGCAATCTACTCAGCCCCCTGGAGCACTGTTTTACTGGGGACATGATCCCCTGCAGCGACGCCATTTCTTTTGTTGCCTTCACGTCAGAGCGCTTTTTGCCACAATGTTTTGGAGGTGCTTAGAGTATTGAAAACTGATTATGGACATTTCTGGACACATGCAGAAGCCCTCATGTGAAGTCGCTAGAAATCTCCGCACCATAACCCCTTTTTTTTAAATTTCATTCCAATCCGAAGGAGAAATAATGATATAAATTCGGAGTCTGTTCAAGAATTCAATTGTAAGCTTAGATGCATAATTTTATCCCAGAACTTCCAGTAATACACCAGTCCCCTGTATAGTTCATGGCTATCTTCTATTGATTTTATTTCGCAAAAAATCATGCTAGGTCACTTGTGGCCAAGCCGTAGCACGTGACTCGCACGTGGATATCTGCATTCGTAAGAAAAAAACATTCTGTGACATGATTGTTTCTGCTGAGTTAGGAAACCGAGTTTTTAGTTATTTCTCATAAAAGTAAACCTGTCGGCACGTCCTCGTCCGTGTGTGCGTGCGTGCGTCTCTTTATAAACTTTAGGCATAAGTGTGGAACGAGCTAGCTAATTTTCGTGACGCGTGTTGTGATGGTCATGACACTGGCGAGCTCTCCAGTTCATATCCATAAAGTTCCTCTGGTCCCCGATGTCATCATGTAGACCAGATAAAAGGTAAAGCAATCCCTCTGCAGGTCTGGACAGGCCCTGAGGTTTCCAGAAGTTTGAGAGTTGCAGACTGAAGACAGTCGGCACGTGAGGGTGGTAAGGTTTTCAGCCATACGCACCGGCCGCCTTTACCTCCTAGGAAATATTCCTGGTTCTCATTTCTGATAGAGACTGAGTCGACCCCAGGGTCCTAATGCCGCTGGAATGATTAAGTGATTACAAAAATTCCAATGACACCATCGGAAATCGAGTCTACGACCTCCTGGATTGTAACGCAGTAAAAGGTAAAACAGTCCCGTTACAGACGTGGAGTGGCCCAGAGGGTTCCAGGAAGTTCAGGTTCCCACATTACATGAAAACGGCACAGGATGGTGGTAAGGTTGTCAGCCTTACGTACCGGCCGCCTTTACTCCCAGGAAATGCTCCTGGTACTCATTTCTGTTAGAGAGTGAGTCGACCCCAGGGCCATAGTGCGATCGGAAGGATTATGTCAATAAAAAATTCCAATGACACCATCTGGAATCGAACCGGCGACCTTCCGATTTGAAGCACAGTACCTTATCCACTGTGCTGCAGCGGTCCCCATTGTAACGCAGTGCCTGAACAAAATGCTCAACTCTATGCCCTTGCCTGCAAAATAACACAGTAATCCTACTTGAATATGTATCTTACATCTCAGTTGAGGCTACGGATATTATTTGAATTATTTCTTGTCTTGTTGTATGTATTTTGATTGCGGTATATTTCATATTATGTTTTATTTGGGACTTATATTAAAACTATGATTTTTGTTTTACAGATTGAAATAAAATTTGTGAGGTCTCAGTGGCACTCGTTTTGAAGGCGTATTTGTCAGAGCCGAAGCTGCCGGTCAGACAGGCCATTCGTACTGTACATCTATCAATGCTACCAAATGCCAATCAACGATAAAAATTTGAAAATTATATTGGCGCAGCACCAAGTGGTCTGGTTAGCGCCCAGACATGTAGAGGTGTGTCTGGTAGACAGCTGACATATAAAGAGGCTAATTACCGTCCTAGTGTGGAGCTTCCGTATAAAAAGTGACGATTTGTTTGTCTGAGTGTCATGCACGAAGTAGCGGGCATAAAATTGGCACTTAATGTGGAAATGAATCCCGTCTTTCCGCCTCCCGTCCGCCGTTTGTTTCACCACCAGTTTATCCTAGCGGGATTTATTTTAACTTTAGAGAGGTTAGTGTTTCTTCAAATCTATCTGTTTGTTCCTTTAATTGAACACTGGAATTTACTGGTCCAGCCTGCTGCCTTCTTAAGCGAAAACAGATGTTAGCTTTTATAAAATTTCCCAATCCCACGCCAGGCTTCTAGGAAATACGGTTGAGATCCGCAAAGTCTATCAGAAACTCCGATCTCGTTGACTTTACGGACTTCATCCACCGTGTTTACCGAAATGTAACACACGGCGTTTCAAGGGCAGGATCGGTTCGCGTCTTCAGGCTTGATTTATCCAAAACAATAGTTGCTACGTAATAATTGTTTACTCTTTTATTGAACATGTAAGTAAAGTGTACCCTTGTACAGGCCGTACGGCCCGTAGGGAGGAGTAGAGTTATAGCTATACTGTTTCTTGACCACGGTACTAGAAGGAGGTGAGGAGTCAGCGTCACGTCCCGGCCGCTTTTTACCCCCGGAAAAGACCCGGTACCCATTGTGCACGAGGCGGGGTGGGCCCCAGGGCCTTTCTGGACAAGTGCGGAAAATCTCGCCCCCACCGTAATTCGATCCCCGGACCGCCCAGCCCGTAGTCAGTCGCTATACCAACTGAGCTACCCGATCCACTTGACTGAATACGTATTGGAGTCAAATTCGTGAATGCATCGTGTTTCAGTAACAGCTTAGAAAATAATTGGGCAACGCATTAGAACAGTGCCACATCTGTGCTGTTGACAGGCCTTACTAATATAGAAAATTATGTCTCATTACAATTTATAACTTGTATTGTTGTTTGTATTTTGTCTAGGACACATTCTTAAATCAGAAACAAGAACGCTGTGTCAAAAATCTCCAAGAATTGGGATTTGTGTGGTCTGTATTCCTTGGGCCCAGTGTCACCACAGCACGGAGCTTTTTCAGGTCGCCTTCGAAAAAACAGCTTCCAGGAGGGAAGGCAGCTGCCAATATATAGAACAAGGGGCCGTGTGTATCGGAGATCCGTCCTCTCGGGGAGGTTGGTTGACGGACAAGAGCTAACAGCACCTTCTTAAGTAAAATCCTGGCACATTATGAACTTGTATTTTAGGCTTCGGACTTAGCTGGCTCTTGTGAACACCGTAATTAATTCCGAGTTTCCAGAAAAAAATATATAAATTTCCCGAATATTTCAGCTGCTGTTGGCTGTTTAAAATGACTCCTCAGTATGGCGTTAGTTTTGTGTGCTCGTAAGTAGTATCCAGTGTTACGTTTGTACTTGTATACGTCACGTTGGTTTGCAGAGCTCTGCAATTCATGGCCGACAACGATGTACGTTGTGGACTGGAAATAAGTGGAAGTTGGGCGAAGTGCTAGCGGCACGACCAATATGTACTCGAACTGCCTCTTTTGTTGAGCCCATTGTGCTCCACCATCTAGATATTCTAAGGAAGGTAGTGGGGGAGGGGTTCGTTAGATAACATATAGACTTCCATTGCCACAAATACACAAGGGATACACACCAGAGCACCTCGCAAACCACACATATACTCCGGAGCTATAGTGTATATCTGTAATATATTATTTCCAGACCCCGCAGTGAAACATCGTTACTTCTCTAAGCTTGCCTTTCCCTAGGCAGAAAGGACGGGACAATGCAAATAGGACAATTTGTCTCCTGTTCGTGGCTCTTTATTGCATGTAACTACTGACAAAGGATGGTGTTGTACAGAGTATCCGAAAACGTAATAGCTCGAGTTTTTAATAATTAATTAGAATGCTAATATGTGGTGGGGTTATTTAGTATCCAAGGAGACAATAAGATGTGTGTGGGTACGGTAAATTTGAAGGAACTGAAGAAGAAGTGGATGCGGTTCATTTCAAGGCAGAATTCCGATATACGCTTTTGCAACTGGTGCTACATTTCAGTGTAAGTTCAAGAAATCTGAAGGGATTTAACATTCATTTGTCCGTGCATCGCTAACGTATTCGCAGAGTACAACCAACAAGATGCGACGTTTCTCAATTTATTTATTTATGTAAGATGCTCTACATGTTTCAGACGGTTTTTTCGTCCAGCATCAGGAGCTCAAAAATGCAGAAATAAATAAATTGAGAAACGTCGGCTCTTTTTGGTTGTACACTGCGAATCTGAAGGGATTAACTTCATTGGAACACAAAATATGCAAATAACCCTAATGCGTTCAAGTGTTTTTGACATGACGAGGTGCCATTCAACTGTTCCCTTGGTAAAACCTCGGTGCGGCATTTGGTTGAAGCATTTCGCAACAAGCTAGAAGGTCACGGATTCGATTTGCGATAGTGTTACTTGAATTTCTCATCGATATAATCCTTCCGTCCGCTCTGTGGTCCTTGAATCGACACAGCCTGCAACAGAAATTAGTACCAGAAGTATTGCTTGCATGGTAAAGGCAGCCAATGCATAGGACTGCCCACCTTCATGTGCCGATTGTCTGGAAATCTGGCGTCTGATCATCCTGGAATCCTCAGGGCCCGCCCAGGTCTCTACAGGGATTGCTTTACCTTTACCTTGGTGAAATGTAGTTGGTCAAACTTATAATTCTGAAAATGACCTCACCTTTAAAAGAGCTGACTTAAGAGAGACAGAAAGTAAGTTTTCGGACTCTTATGGAATTTTTTTGAGAGACGAAATAGCTCAGTTGGTATGGATGGGTCCGGGGTTTCGAATTCTGGGAGTATAAAGAAATTTTTCTTTTCTCCAAAATTTCCAGACTGGGCGTGGTCGTGGACGGGGACAGGTTTACCTCTTTTTTGGAATTATTTATACGGAGAGTTCAAATTGATCTACCAAACCCACATAACACGACGCTTATTCAGAAAGTAAGTTCTGTTTCGATGTAAATAAATCGAGTAAGGTTTCGTATAAAATTTTATTGTTATCAGATTCTACATTCTTCAAACTATTTTTCCACATATTCGCCGCCATTATTGAGGCACTTATCATAGCGGGGCACAATTTTTTGTATACCCTGCTCATAGAATGCGGCCGCCTGTGATGTTAGCCACTACTGACGATGTCATAGAGTAGAGTCATTGAAATCTGAGGAAAGTGCAGGGACAGATCAGAAATTGTGAAACGTCTGTTGTCATGCACTCTTTCGTTGACCTTACGCACCAAATTATCATTCACCAAAGATGGACACCCACTTCGCGCCTCATCGTGCACGTTCTGTGTCCTTCAATGAACATCCGAACTCATTTCCTGACCATGCCGTCACACATCGCATTGTCACCATACACTTGGCAGATCTGGTGATGAATCTCACTTGGTAGCACATTCCTAGCGTTCAAAAAACGAATTACAGGCCGTATTTCACAGTCGGAGGCCCCTTCAATTGTCTTAAACATGTTTAACGCACTGGAACAAACATAAACATAATACGAATTACACGAAATGGCGTCTGTGGCTTCTCAATCGATAGAGAAAGTCTCGAGGATGCGCGAGAGATATGCGCAGACGGTACTTACTTTCCGAATGACCTACGTACTAGTGCACAATGTACTTTATGTTACCGAGAGAGAGCGGAAGATCAATGGACCGAAAAAATGTTATTTCCGAGTATACGCCACCGACACGGACCACAACCGACTGGCATTGGTCGGCAAAGTCGGGAAGAAAGCTTTGGTGTTTCCGTACTGTATAGTGTGAAAGAGGTACCATCGGTTGGCGAGGGAACAGTTTCAAAATTAGTGGCGAAATAGTTTCATTGGTTAACATCAACGAAATATTTTATAATACAGGGTGGGGCATAAAGATCTCCCACTTTTCGAAGGGGCACTGTGAGGGCTGTAGTGGTGGTAGAGAGGTGGGGGTAGTGTCATGCGGTTGGTTAGCCTCTACCATTGTTAGCACCCATAATAGGTTGGACCGGTGTTGTTGTTCCGTGGGCGTTTGATCTCTTTAAGGGGAGACGTGGAGTGGCCGGCACGG
>Ga0123354_10008681_pt1 | contig 15491 bp, 16 predicted proteins | sample TergutLab28metaG_2_FD_97872 | JGI IMG/M metagenome (GOLD analysis project Ga0123354, IMG submission 97872) | Labiotermes labralis P4 segment gut microbial communities from Petit-Saut dam, French Guiana - Lab288 P4 | ecosystem: Host-associated > Arthropoda: Insects > Digestive system > Gut ...
AAACAAACAAACAAACGCATTTCGTAACCTACACTCAGCTTCTGTATTACATACAGACTGCCAAGCAAATCATGTAGGCAGTTGTGTACCAAAACATGCAACAACAATAAATAAACGCATCTGTTCCTGGAGTATAACTTCTAACATAAATGTTTCGTACTCGTAGATATTAGGAACATGGATCGAGAATGTGAGCTGCATGTACTTGGATCGGAATAAAGCTATGGATCCCACAGGGAATGGGAAATATTGAACATGGGGCATAAATGTGGATTCCTCAACGTTGCGTTGCAAACATTTAACCCATCTTCTGCTTGCACGCTGCTGAAAGTCAATGTGTCACAGAGTTGTACGGGTTTGTGAACCTTACACGCTACGTAAAGTGTTTCAGTTTAGGGGAAAGATGGACTAGGTAAGCAGGCGATGAGAAGATGCGTAATACTGAGCGCTGCAGTGGACCTGATACAGCCCCACTGCAGCCCCACACTTAAGGAATTCTTCCGTAATAAAATGTGACGGTAATGTTATCCTTCTTCATGCCATGCAGGCATACAGGAGCAGCAGAAGTACAGCTCTTAATCTCGGCAACAGACGGAATTTAAGTGGTCAACTTCACGCCCCGGTCGCTTTACCCCCACTGAACAGGAGTTTGGAGTGGGCTGCAAGGCCGGTATGAAGGTTTTTGAGAAAAGAAAAACAGGCTTCCCTAACTGAAAACACAACTTCCTGCCTCAACTTGTTTATGACGGCAGTATAGAAATTTATTAAATGTGAAGCAAGCAGTTCTGCTGGCGTCTTTATACAGGGCAACACACCGTACCGCTGATTAGCTGGGCCAACAATACATTGCAAACACGAAAAACAATGCACTTGTGTCTACTCTCGAAACGTCCGAATCTGCAAATGGCCAAAATGTTACTTTTCCGCAGGCCGAATTGTTTGGCTGTGTTTTATGCTGCTATAATGACGAGAATTGTGACTAAAACGAAATAAACTTTAAAAAAAAAAACAATGTGTTACGAAGTTGCCATTAAACGAAGTTACTCCACCTCGACACTACAGTGCAGAGCCAATGAAGTCCTACGTAATGCCGACCTTCATGTAAAGGATATTGGAAATAAAACCAATTTATTTCAGGGGCACGAAACAAACGTAACTTGAATGCACGTTTCTGAAATATTTCACTTGTTTATAGGGCACCTGAAACTCCCGTATGAACCACGTACTGGACAGCAAGCACCGCATGTAAGCTGTTACTACTCCCTCTAAACCCCCTTTTCAATCTATACCCCAATCATCGTCTTTTTGAATTCCATTTCTTTCTACCACCTTCCCACCATCGATTCTTACTGCAAAGACACAAAGAACTGGGAGACTGGAAGGGGAATGGGTTATCCCAATAAACCGATTTGGTTCGCAATAGGCAAGCTTCAAGGGATAGAAAGGGAGAAGACATTCAAGGCTGGAAAACCCACAACACATGAAATGGGACGGAATGGATCGTCTTCGGATGTCAAACCTAAAAACATTCTGCTACAGCCTTTACTGTCGAGGTTCTAAACATCATCCTAAAGTGCCAGTTACAGGTAAACGCCCGCACGCACGCACATACACAGACGATTTATCACATCAGTTATGAATATACGCATAATGGTATGTACCGAAGATTATGGTCCTCTAGAATACAACGCTGTGTAACTTGGTAAGGTATCAAGGTTTGAGAGTATTCACTGCCTTCATATTTCGGGCAGAAAAGGGAAATATCTTAATAATGCATGCCGCTCTATTAACTGTTGCCAAGTACACAGTCTATAACGGCTGGCATTCCACCCTCCAGTTTTTAAAATACGTACAGACTGCGTTATTAAAGAAATACATTACTCGGAATACACAGAAAGAAAAGAAGTAAAGGGACAGAGATCCTAGCAAAAACCAAACAAATAATTAAAAGGAAGGAAAGACAGATGAATAGGTAAAAATAAACTACATGAATAATGAAAAATCAAAATAAATAGAAGGAAGAAAATTTAGGTGAATAGGTAAAAAAGAAACTATATGAATAACGATAAATCAAAATTTAAAAAAAAAACATAAACGTAGTTACAAAATTGAAGAAGAATGGAGAGAAGAAATAGATTAAATCTGGTAGCAAGAAACAAGAAAAAAACGAAACACTGAAGTGCGAAAAGTGTGAAAGGAAACATGAACAGATAAATAATAGAATCGAAGATGGTAGAAATGAATGAAAACAAGAGGAGTAAGAATGTAAACTTAAAAGCGAGGAAGGAAGGACGGAATGAAGCAAACAAACAAAGAAACAAACAAAACTGTTTGATAGAAATCGAACATTCTACTGAAGAATTTTTTTTACACACGTCAATAAGGATTGGACGGCTCCTTTAAATAGCTAATCTTCTTGAACGTTCTCGAGTGCTGCCACAAAGAAAGATGATAAGCAACTGAAAATAAAACCTCACAAATAATGAAACTTCTTCCAATTTGGGGATTTATTTTTTTCAGGTTCACATATTCTTGACGATCCCAGTGGCCGCGCGGTCTAAGGCGTAGGTCTGCGGCCGCTCGCCTGCTGAGATTGTGGGTTCGAATCCCACCGACGGCATGGATGTCTGTCGAGAGTGTTGTGTGTTGTAAGGTATAGGTCTCTGTGACGAGCTGAACACTCGAATAAGAGGAGTCCTACCGACTGTGGTGCGTGGTTGTGTGTGATCTAGAAACCTCGTAAATGAGTAGGCCCTGGCCCACTGGGGGGCTGTCGTGCCAAAAACAAAAACACATATTCTTCGTCTGCCCAGTCACAAAGTTAATAGTGTCTGCCATCATCACATAATTTAGACTGAACACATACTATATCACAACATCGTTATCCTTACGAGCACACCGTGTGAGCTGGGACGTTTGAAAAGTCTGGAATTCAGCTTCACGTACGGAACGGATAAACACTACCTCTCACCCTAAAATTTCATGTCCTTCAACGAGAACACAAAAAGGTTTGGGGACCGAGGGAGGGGGATTGCATATCAAATGCGCCACTAAACCGGAAGATATATATGTGAAATAAAGTACTGCATTAAGTAGATGACGTGGGAAAACTTAACGTCACGGATAACATGGGTTCTCAGAGAAAATCAGATTAACAGCGTTAATTCGAACGGCATGGAAACGAGTTGTAAGGATTGTCTGGCTGGTATTGCTACAGGGAAGCGAAAGACAGCGATGTGTCTTCAGAGTGCCATGACAACAGGGAATTATACACGAAGTGTAACAAAATTAGTGATATTCGTGAAGAAGTAAAAAGGCAGGTAAAATTCGATTCCACATCAGTTAAATGCCCGTGCCCAATAAAGTACACAAATAATAACTCCTTCAGCTAATTTCAACTACATCATGAACCTCTGCCTCACTGTCTTCAGTTGTGATGGAAAGACACTCAGGCTGATCGTATGCAAACAAAACGTTGATGCAAAAAAAATAATAATAATAAACTACGTGATGTGACGTAATAAACAAATGGAGAATGTTTCATAGAAACAACCATTATATGCATGGCAATATTCAGAGACTTTGTGAGGACCGGCGGGACATACAGCACGCCAACACGCTAGAAACAAATTCACCCTAGAACAGTCCACGAAGGTCCATACGGGAAGAAGAGGTACAGATTTACTCTTTCTTTAAGCTCGGTGCTATATGAGGGTGGATACTCTTTCTTTAACCTCGGCGCTACATGAGGGTGGATCTAGCACGCCCTTGGAAACAGAAAATTTATATAAATTTACGTCGTAAGTGAAGAATAAGAACCAACTAGATGCTACTTATTATTTTATTGTACTTCTTATGGGCTCAACATGTTTCGGGCACTACTATGCCCATCATCAGGAGCTCACGACTATAATGTTGATTACCACATTGGTCGTCTCGTTCTTGGGTTGCTGTAGGTTGGAGGTTAGGTGCGGGTAGCCTGGAGTAGTGTCTGGGCTGCAGGCTATAGCACGACTGTCGTGTTATAGCTTGCAGCCCGGACACTACTCCAGCCTACCCGCACCTAACTTCCGACCTACAGCAAACCAAGAACGAAGCGACCAATGTGGTAATCAACATTATAGTCGTGAGCCCTGATGATGGGCATAGTAGTGCCCGAAACATGTTGAGCCCATAAGAAGTACAATAAAATAATAAGTAGCATCTAGTAGGTTCCTATTCTTCAGTTACCACAATGATGCACGGTCTAACACACATCAAAATTACGTCACAAGATGTGATAGGCAGAGAATACTACAGGGATAAAAGATGGACTTTGTGTTCGAAGTGATATTAGGAACAAAGGGAGTCGAAATGTGTAAAGATTTATTAAACTAGTTCAGGAAGGGTACAAGAATAGTTATGAACTTTCAATCTCCGCGGAACAAGGAACTTTACTAAAAGCCCAAGGACATGTTTTTAGGGTGGTTTATACAGCCGAACGTCATTACTGGTAGTTACACGGTCTGTTACCCCCAGAAAATGGTTGGCCACGGAAAGTTTTCACTTAGCTATGTGGCTGTGTTCACGGCCAATTGGAAATTGCTAGCAACTGTATTGGGATACGATAAAAACGAAGGAAAAGGAAATCGATTTGGGAAACGTGCCCTATTGAATTGTGTGCAGTACAAAACACGGCATATTTCTTCTCCAGGTCCGTTAAGAACGAAGGTAAATCATCAATGCAACTAGCAGGTATGCCAGTGAAACGCTGAACCTTACAAAAGATTTCAAGCTTTAACGGGACATACGAGTAAATGCAGTAAAAGTCGCTCGGTCGAACAGCCGTGTACATGTTTGGTTTGAAAGTGAGTTTTCAGAAACCAGCTGCATCTGTTCTCCTGAGGACACATCGAACGATCAACGGAAAGTACATTTAATTACAGGTTTCTCTGTTAGTAGGTAGGTGTCACTCTATTTATAGGCCACGAAGTCCCTTAGGGTGAGTAGAGGTATAGCTCTACTCTTTCTAAGACCTCGGCACTAGATGGGGTGGGGGGTAAGCTCCACGCCCCTGCCACCTCTGCCGTCGGGAAAGACCCGGTATCCATTGTACAGGGTGGGCACCAGAGCCGGTCTGGAGAGGTGCGGAAAATCTCGCCCAACCGGGATTCGATCCCCGGACCGTCCATCCCGTAGCCAGTCACTACACCGACTACGCTACCCGGCCCATTTCTGTGTTAGTAAGAACTACAATTCTGACACTTCCACATACTCAACCCCCTCTTCCTCATCACACAATGAGTTACAGCACAAGACAAAAGTGCATAGGAGGCCCTATTTTTATCACAGTGTCACATGATGACTATGTATAGCTCCCCGCTTTTTAAAATAAGCACTAATTAGATAGTGGCAAGTAATAACTTTCACAATCTGGCTTCGTTAATCAATAAATATTCTCGGTGGTTATTACAACACGAAATTTCATTCAGCCCTACGAAAAAACCATTCCGGCGATCAAACGCGGCTTGCAGCGCATATGGATGAGAAATAAATACAAAACTTTAGTAGAAATACCTTAAGAAAAGGCAAAAAGTAATGTAACGGTAACATTAACATGCAAACACGTTGTATGGATGCAGACCACATTAAACTAAACGGCAGTCAACTTTATAAATTTATTGATGAGCAGAGAAGTGATCAGCATCTACATGAGGACGTTATCAGAGTTAAAGAACAATACAACTACCATCTGTTGCCGAAAATAAATTTGCATGACTTGTCTGGCCAATACTACGTAACCCGAATATGTTTAATCATGAATGGCTTTAGGTTTGCTCTAGAACATGCCACAGCAAGACCCACAGACATCAGGAGGGAACGGAACTAAACGGGATACATCAGCTTCCATGCTCATTATGCTAACTAAGGACGAAAACACAGATACATACAATGACGAAAACACGCATAGAAGCACTATTCAGAGGCTGAATTCAGCGAATGCTCGCTACAATTCAGTTCAGAATCTTAAGTCCTGCCATCTCCATGTTATGACAACGAGCGCGCGCGAACTCACGCACGCACACACGAGCTTGGCGACAGAAGAAAATTCGATGGTTAGGAGGTGGCACCAAACCGCCAACATTTATACGTTTGAACACATTTATTTCTATGACTGCCATTTAGCATGGAATGACATCGATGATCATACATGAGGAGTACAGAAAAATATAAGACGAAATCCCAAACTCCTTCGGGCCCACTTGGGGAATTCATTTAGCTCAGTTTACGTATTTCAGATTACACACGGTGACGAATCACTAGACATCGGAAAAGATGAGAAGGACACCAGTGTGGCCAACTTGAGGATATTATATCTGGATCTGCTCGGAAGGACTACGTTAAACCCATAAAAACTTTACTACAAAATTCTAATCACGCTGTTCTAGAATACGTCCTCGGCGTGGTTCTGCAACACGGGGATAAGGAAATATATTAAAACCCGGAGACAGCTAGTATCAAGGTCAAGAATTGGACCTGGTAGCTTCCAAATAAAAATTCTAGATCGTCAGCGCCACATCAACGTGCACGCGCATTACAGACACTGGTCTGAAAAGATGGAAGTACTTCCGATTACTATCCGCAGGAATGAATCCAGGCCCCAGTCACTTACCATGAAGCGGCGACCTGCGACATCTCTGGGCTGAGCATGGGGTACGGGTACTGGCCTGTAGAAAACGGGTACATTGGCGGTCTCGTGAGCCCTGAAACAGACCAATCAGCAGTCCCATCACACTTGCGGCAGAAACAATGACCAATAACAATAAGGACATCCCACACCATGTAAAGAAAAAGGAGAAACCTTGCTTTCGTAATTCCACGTGGCAGGAAGGCGGGGTGGGAGAAAATAGAGAAAAGAAACACCGAAGGAACAACAATGAAAGAAAAATGGGCATGATGGGAAAGGGTAAAATGGTGAAAATTAAGGGATTCAATGAAACTATGAATGAAAACGGGTGGAAAATGAATCGAAGGGAATGCAAAGGAAACTACACAAGCATGAATAATAGGGTCAGGTGTTTCCATTGAACCTGCAGGAATTCGCTTGACTTATTTCGTACTTGGTACTTACAAGCTTACACATTATACAAAGATAATCTAAGCATAACGGCCATACTATATTCATCCATTTACTGCATCTGTTGGGAATGATGATATATACATTTCTCAATCCCAGGCAGAACGACCAAGAATGCAATGACATAAGCAGCGGCCTCTCTTTCTCTGTACACAGAAATCTCCTGAAGAAACTGAGGAAGATCACGATAAAGCTCAGTCATAATGTCCGCATCGAGTCTGATAAGAAACCATAATGCAAATATAGGGTACTACGCAAGCTATTGGCACTAAAGTTGCGCGTACGAATATCCACGACAGAATGCTGCAGTCGCCTTGCAGCACCGCAACATCTCTGGCACATGTACATAGCGGGTTTGTTTCACCTTAAGTACACAAGCTACAGAACGGAATACCTTTAGGTTTAACTTCGTATCTGTCGACGAGTTTTAATATTACATTGTCGACTAACAGACTTTTCTCCGGCATTACAGGCTACTTCGGCTAATCATACGTGGCGTTTGATAATATCAACGACAATAAATTCTGCTGCCACCTCCTGACACTTCAAAAAAATCGTTTTGTCAATAAAAATGAAAAACTACCATGGAAACGAATCAACAAATGATGACATTTATCTTTTTAAATTAAAACTCACTAAATTCATGTTCTATTTAAAGCAAGTCTACGTTGAAACCCACAGACACAGTAGACGCCAGAACCAACCACGCAAGGAAATGGTGCATTATTCGATGCGGTGACGACACAATACGACCCTCTACAAACTACCACCCCTTTGTTTCCATCACAAGTACACTCAATGGCGACACAAACTGATACCACTGTCAACCCGTTACTGAAAACCATTACGTAAAAACATACTTCAAGAAGACGGCGGCTTCTTAAATCTACAAGAAATTCACCAGCCTTGAGGGAAACTATTTTTCGCAACAGTCCGCTACCTGGCCCTATTCTTAGCCCCGTGAGGTAGCTTTCAATATTTTCGTCCTGTCACACATTGGGCTAGTGTTACCTTGAACTCACACTGAATTGTAAGCCTTAAGCGCAGTTCGAAAGTCACATTATGCCGTTGTCCCCCCACTGACCCTTTACCAATTGGTCCCAGTGCTGTTCCAAATCCCAGAACAGACCACGAAGGCCCATAAGGGGAACAGATGTATAACTCTACTCTTTTTTTAACCTCCGCGCTACATGGTGGTGGGTGGTCAAAGCCACGAACCGACCGACCGTTTTACCCCCGGGAAAGCGACCTGGTACCCACTGTATAACAGGATGGGTAGGCCACAGGGCCGACCTGGACGGGTGCGAAAAATCTTGCTTCCCACCGACATTTGCTTCCGACCTTCTAGCCAGTAGCCAGTCGCATTACCGACTACGCTAACGCAGATGCCCACATCATACGCAGCCAGCTGCATGGTGCCAGTGTTGCTTCCAAGTAGCACAAAACTGGGTGGTGCTAGTTTTTCCCCAAATTTACATTATATGTAGTTTTACTACATGGTGCTAGTGTTGCTCCCATCCCATACAAACATTTCTGAATGGCAACACTGTTGCTTTCAACTGACACTACAAACAACGGTTCTATGTGTCCAACCCAACTCGCATTACACTAAATCAAGGGTCTCCATCCCACCTGCGACAATAGGCCCCACCCGGTATTGTGGGCTGGTTCGCGGACCGCACGTGAATAAAAAACAGCATTAAGTGGTGTACCTAACAACCTAAATTATGGAGCAACTTTTAAAGTACATAATAATCTGCAAATGTGGCCGCGGGTTGAAGACCCATGCGCTAAAAGGTGCTTCCAGTTCACACTGCAATGTATGGCCGCGTGTTGTTACTAACTTAGAAGTTCGTATTGAGGCCATGTTTGTAATATTTATAACAGGATGCCAGTAAGTACCAAGATATCTGTGGTTGAATGTAGGTATAGAGAGGACGGACGGATGGACATATGAAGCTTCCTAGAAGAGTAATGTTTTAAAATCCTACGACTATACGGCGCGGATCGAACATCCAAGTGTCCTCCAGTAAAATGAAAAACAAGGAAAAAGAAAAAAGCTACCCTTCAGTCCCTCATGTGCAACCAGCCCTCTCCATCCCTCAACCCTTACAAGCCCACCGCCACTCCAAGTACGAAATGAAAACAGGTGATTCATTAGGTTTCATTCGTATTACAAGCCAACATAGACAAAGATTTTTTTTTATTACAGGCTCTATTGAGCATTTCATGCTGTGGACTGGTTATTTGAAAACTAAATTTACGTAACACGCATTAATATGAAAGTCTATTCTAGCACTATAAGAATATTTATATTATGTAACAAACTAATAAATGCACATCAATAAAATATATTCTATTTTAATGACTGCACTTGTTGATTTGTCACATAATACATATTCTAGCAAACCCAGGTGCCCAGTACGACCACGACGTGACGAATATCCGATAGCTATAGGCCACACTATATTACAAGATCATAAACACAACAGGGATGCAAGAACCTCACCTTAAGCATACAGACTTGGATAGATGAGCTGACAGACCTTGCAGAGAGAGTGAAAATATTTCCATCCCCTTTAAGGGTATTATTTAACAACGCCATCAACAGCGAAGGTTAGACGAATGAATACGACGCATTGGTAGGATGACACCGAACGGGTAAAACCGAAGTACTCGAAGACAACCTGTCCCAGTGTGACTCTGTCCACCACAAATCCCAAACGGACTGGCCTGGGACCGAACACGGGCTTCTGAGAGGCTGGCGTTTCAATGCTTCAGCCATGGCACGGCACAAATAAGCCTATCTCACAGGCCCAACTGCGCAGTTGCCTCCCTACCATTTTACACGTGAAAAGAAAGAGGCACAGGTTCCGAAAGGTTTTTCGCCACCTTTGTACTTATTTCTATTTCCATAACACAGGACGATGGATGACGTACAAACGCGGCGTACTTTAAATACGGCACACCACCGTCACAACCACAGAGAAATGAACAGAAGTATGGACTTTTGTTGAAACAATATGTTCCTGAAATACACACAAGTACACGTGTACTGCAAGCTGAGTAGACAATCTTTACGTCAAAAAATGGATGTACTGTCTATAAAATGTAAGAAACATAACAGTCAATTAGGGCAATCAGCATCACTTCAACTTAATGTGAGTATCATTTAATTTTTTTCACAGGAACCCCCAGTGCCATCCGACTTCCATGATAACGTGTATCAGCAATAAAACTACTCGCATTAAGACGCACAATGGGTACGTTCTCGTACGTACGAGTAGAACAGGTATACTAGCGGTGTCTACCCCATCGACAGTCCTTTCCTGCGATGTGTAATATAAACTGTCCTTATGACACGTGGCGTGGACGGTAAGCGTGTCTTCCCCCTGACATTCGTCTCTCGATTTCAATTATATCATGCTCGCGTATGTCAATATGAGATTACGTTAACGTCACTGGTACATTAATCCATGCGAGGTCAGAACCGATCCCGGTGGTCGCGCAGTTCTAACTGCACCTAAATACAGCGATATCAGTTTTTCACCCATTCGTGGAATATGTTCATAGTCTGCGGTTTTATCTTGTGGTGGTAGGTTTGCGACAGGTCGTTTCTACATCCGGGGAGTCGTACAATTTCTGAGGGGGGGAGGGACCCCCCCCCCCCCGAGAAAAGATTAGAATTGCTTCAGGATATGAATAAAGAAACAAAAAATAAAAAATAAAGAGAAAAACCCGTCTATAAGAAAATTAAGTTTCGTATGGATGCAAACACAGAGAATCCCGAGAAACATGTATGGCACCAGCTTCTCTTCTTTCGCATTCAGGCCCATGAAGCCTAACAAATAAGTTTCATTCCAGCACAAAAAATAAGCCTACTACGTACTACTTAATAGGTTTCTTACTTCCGAATGAGAAGTCGGCTAAATAGTACATTTCCTTCTGACCAAGTTTTCACTAACGTTCTTAAGCACCCACAGAACAATAAGTATTTTAAACTCTGTGGGGATACAGGCCTATCAAATTATGTCCCCTTCGATCTTTTCCGACATACACAATATTCCACACAAACATATACAAACTCGGCACGCACACAAATGTTGATATCACTTGACTGGTACTGCACCCTCAAACATCTTTGACAAAACAAAAATTTTTGCCCAATGCCATTCTGTTCCCTTCAGCACGAAGATCCACCCACACACATGGAAACAATATTCGTGGTTTTCACACCGGCGACGGTCGAGATTATATTTTTTCGGGAAGTGACGACGTGATGCATGTAAATGGATAACGGTATCACACAGCCCAGACAGCCGTTACCTTATTTGAAACACCCAGTTTTACCAAATGCAGTTACAAACTTTATTCTTTGCATACCGTGTGGCTTTAATCCAACAAATCTACTAAATCAATTAACTACCCTTTACACATTGTGTAACGGGGTCCACCCAGCCTCGTGAGGTCAATTGAGGAGCTACTTGAATGAAAAAAGTAGCGGCTCCAGGTCTAGAAAACAGAGATTAACGGCTGTGGGGACCCGTTGAGCTGACCACGTGACACCCCTCTATCCTAACTTCGCCGACCGGCGGCGGCCGCTCTGTCGGTATAGTTCGCGTGCGGACTAAGGCCACGTAGTTTTAGTTAGATTCACACATTGTGTACAATGGGAATTTCGTTGATTTAATACATTTGTTGCAATGTGAAACTGTAACTACATAATTTTCTTAAGGATAATAACCGCAAATGCACAATACTGTAACCAACAATTAGTTCTGAATTACGAAGTACTGCAAAATATAGGACATATATTTCCGATAGCCGCACTAGTGACGCAGTCTTCAATCGTGATTTAATTACATTCGCGAAATAAAGTAATTTTTGAAAAAATTTTTTCTTCATACGCATCTCGCAGGAGACAGCGAGTGGAACAGATATACTCACACTCATACAGGCATGGCAAATAAACTGCGTATGGAAGAATCCCATCTACAACTATTAAACGGAAAATGCGTTGCATATTTTTCATCCATGCTTCTATCACGCAATTCGCTACAAGACAGAAAATATTATTTGATAAAATTAACGATCAACTCTTCCCAGGGAGGAATATGGACAAAAAAAAAGTGCGCATGGTACGGCAAATACACACGCACGGACAAACACTGCAACGAACAACACCCTGTCACAGATCTTAACGATACTGAGCTACTTCACTCTTTTTGACCCTCGTCAGTTCACTTTCGTCCAAATGCGACTTGAAAATTATGAGAATCGTTCCTTAATAACAACAGTGTCGAAAGGATCTGAAATTAATGCGACCCACAATTTACGTAATTCCGTGGGGAATGGGCCCGTAAATACATCGGGCGAAAACGAGCGGTTTGAATTGCCACCACGCGCGCTATTGTTGTGGGCACGCGGCCGCAGTAATGAACACGGCTTGCGTCTCTAACAATACAGCATCCCCTCTAACAATCGCAACTGTCGAATATGTTTGAAACCTACACTCAGCGCCATAATTTGTCTGTGTATCACGCCGTCGTACGTACACAAATAACAAGGCGTATCCCGAAGTACGAGAACACCTCAACTATTACAACTGTAAGAGAAGACAATAAATTAAGCAGACAAACGGTACAATGTATATCTAAAACACTGATTCTCACAAGTCTCTGTCGAAGAGTCACAATCGTCAATTACTCCAGCCACCACCCCAACAGTCTACTCAGCGCCCTATTTTTAAGGGAACATCTTGTTTTTATCACTGTGGCATTCACAACGCACTATAAGAATTGGGTCGGGACCCTCAGCTTGAAAATTTGTCTTGAAACATCGGATTTCATACTGATAATGAAACAGGAAACAAGTCGCACGCAGAAATGTGCTTTTTTTTTCAGACTATTACGTAACGCTAAGAGCTGAGTTGCATGCACGAATAACTTTGGCGCTAATGAATAAGAGTGGTCAGCTGTTCGCTGAGATCACATTATCCCCGAAACGAGAGAGCTCCCGGTACCCCGTGAAGAGAAGCGTAGGTAACCACAGCTAAGATGCTCCTCCCCTGCAAAAAATTAAAACCCCCAACCGCCCGCACGTCCATCATAGCTAACGGAACTATTGCGGCTCCTCTAGGCTGTTAACGTGAAACCAATTAACATGTCCTCGTACTGACGGGCTATCATCTGCTGAATGTGGGCCCAGATTTTGGCGCACAGCAGTAAGAGACGCGGTAACAAATAACCACATTGAGGAATTCACTCCGCAGAAACCAGGAATAAATGTAAATACACTGGCGTGCACATTCTTCAACCTTTTACAAATACTCAAATGGAGGCACCCAGTCAGTGCGTACAGAATAGTAATTAAAGCACAAACCAGTTCGTTCATAAACAAACCAAGCCTATTTGAGCACAGAAGTGCAAATCCTAATTGAACGATAACTTTCATAATGCAAAGATCGCAAGTTCACAGAGATATTGTAAAGAATATTTCCGTCTCCTGGGATACTTATGCCGCATGAACTGGAAAACAGTTACCGATATTTCGAAGGCGCTCAGAGCCTTCATCTTCAGCGTCAAACAGTTTAACAAGTAAGGAAGTGTGACCCTGAATAAGGCACCATGCCTTTCGAAACGTTGGTTAACTGCCAACTGACACTGCGTATCATCCCAAAAGACTCTAATTATCATCATTCATAGTCAACTTTTACTACGAAGATATCAAACAAAATTCCACCATTGCATCTTCGGAAAACTCAAATACCAACGGTCCGACCAAGCTGGTACTGCACTGAAGCACCGTCCTTGCAGACGGGCGCATGTGGTTCAAGTCCCGAACATGGTGACAGCTGTTTTCAGATTTTGTGGCGAATTTTGGGCAAGTGCCTTGACTAGGGCAACTACCGTTACGTAACGAATAATTTCATATTCATTATACACAATCACATTCTCAGTCCACTTGACAACAAATAATCTAAGTCCTTGATACACAATGCAGGTATTAGCAGAGTTCAGCTTGAGAATCTGACAGCCGTTCACCAGGTTACGAAACTAAACGACCTTTCCATAAAAGCAAGGTGCATTACTGTGTTCACGAGAACCCGACACATACCCCATCCCGTCCCACGTATGTCCAAATACTAACAAAAAGAAAGATGATCTAGTAGCATAGGTCCATGTGAGAAATTCGGTCCTAATTATTTAGGATACAGAACTGCTGCAACCGCGGTTACAAATCATCATAAGAAGGCGTTTTATTCGATGTTTCTACCCAAATGCAACACACGATATGCCTGACCGCACAGGAAATACCGTTACCTACGATACACCTTACTGTGGACAAACTACGATTCTACGCTAACATATGAAGAATCTCTCACCTACGCCCAAGCCCACAAATATTTTCTCTCATTGCTACAACGTCGTAAATAAAATACATAAATGAATGCGCCAAATGGTTTTCGAACGGGGATGGTAATACACCTAACCGAAAACAGAGAAAAATAATTAATTTACAAACACATGAGTTCGACTAATACAAAAAGACATTTTATTTAGTACCACGTCTCAAATTGTGGGAAAAATGAGAAAACAAAATACTAACTAGTAACTTGGTAAATTCAGTCCCAAGATATAATAAAGACAATAAAATTACTATAAGCATAAGCAGGAATATATATCAGTAAATATCACATGTTCTTTTTACCTTCCTTTGGACGAGGACACTCAGAACGTAGTACATATATTTAAATAATAACTTACTAATTAATGGAATAAAATTGTCTGCTTCTCCCCCGACATGAATTATTTATAGGTTACTTCAGTATTTTCAGTTAACTTAGTTTGCTTATTTGAATTAAAATTGTGCTCTTTTCTTTCTCGTGCTGAATTAAATTGAAATTCTTGTCTCATCCTCTCGTTAGTTTATTATCTGAATGTTATCAAAAGTAGCTATAAACTCGGACTAGCAACTTCAAAAACCTCCACACAAACTATGAAGGCAAGAAACGATTTTAACTAAAATACTGCAGCAGACAAACACAAAAACATTTAAAGCAGCAGAGTATAATACCTGCAGGTGGCAAGTTTGTTTACACTGCATGCAGTATTTCACATCTAATACAACCGGAAATGGACGAAAACGGACTGAACATCAACACCCGCTTCAGAAAGTCAAGACAAAAAAAAAAAAACCACACACACACACACAACAAGGGAAAAAAACGAAATTTCTAAAAAAAGAGGGGGTGGTCACAGGGGGGGGGCCCTCTTTGTAGGGTCGCAAATGGGTTTTTCCCCCCTCCCCCCCCCCCCCCCCGCCAACACCCGGCACAGTATCTAGATACCATGCTGGTCTCACGTTAGTCTCG
>Ga0123354_10008682_pt1 | contig 15490 bp, 17 predicted proteins | sample TergutLab28metaG_2_FD_97872 | JGI IMG/M metagenome (GOLD analysis project Ga0123354, IMG submission 97872) | Labiotermes labralis P4 segment gut microbial communities from Petit-Saut dam, French Guiana - Lab288 P4 | ecosystem: Host-associated > Arthropoda: Insects > Digestive system > Gut ...
CCCCAGGAAATACTCCTGGTACTCATTTCTGTTAGAGGCTGAGTTGACCCCAGGGCCATAGTGCAATCAGAAGGATTTTATGTCAATGAAAAATCCACTGACACCAGCTGGGATCGAACCAGCGACCTTCCGAATTGTAGCACAGCACCTTAACCACTGTGCTACCGCGGTCCCCAACTTACTGTCATTAAGGATGGAAATTCAGATCCATAATAATTTACACTTAATTATTAACTAACTGATCTCATTTTGTGAGGTTATGCATCAGGGTCTAGGTTAATGTGAAATTGAAGTTTTCCTCATTTTGGGAAATAAAAGCATTTATTCATTTGTTTTAGATGTTAAATAGCCTTGGTCCAATCTGCAGACACTTGTATAGGTCTAGACATACATTCAGGACTTGGTCTGCAAGTTTAGTTTCACATCAAGTGCAGATGTCAACCATGAGTGATAAATTTGATTTGCCTGCAAGATACCATGGCTCAGAAAAAAGTGTTTGGTAAGTATAATTTTTATGCTTTTATTCTCGATTACATAGTAATATCACAGATCCCACAAATGCTACACCATTATTACCATTGCTTGCCATTGGAGACAAAGCTGAGGCTGATCCTTCAACCTGTTTTCCTCATAACCAGTCCCTCTTAAGATGTATCTTTATATTATCTTCCCATTTCCTTCTTGATCGTTTACGAGAACATTTCTTACATGCATTACTCAGTTTCTTCATCTGAGTTGAGTCCAGTCCATTATTAATTAAAGCATTTTAATGTAATTATGCTTCAATGCAGTCTACATGTTTGCAACTCATAGGTGTATATATGCTGCTGATTTATATATAATGCAGCATTCACATACTGAGGACTTCTCAGTTATTAATTTGTTGAAGTATCATTTAGATTTTATTGGACTGATGTAAACTCATTTTATATACAACATTGCAGGGTAGAATACATTCAGTTGGCTCAAGATCATAAGCCGCTCAACTTGGGACAAGGTTTTCCAGATTTTGCAGCTCCATATTACGTTACCAAAGCTTTAGCAGAGGTAGCAACAGGTGAAAATGTGCTGCTAAATCAGTATACTCGAGGATTTGTAAGTTTTGTTTGTACTGTACTTTGGCACTTGCAACTATTTGAAGACAGTGTCCATTTCTAATCTTGTTCTGTGCTGTTCAGTTTTTGCATATGCTGTCATGCAGTTGCTTCAATCAATTAACTTATTTTTAGTGCAAAGAAAAATTAATGTAGTTTGCCTAAAAATGAGCATCTGACATCTCCTTACTGTGTTTTTTCTTATAAATAAAACTACATACATAAAAATGTGTAGTTTACCAAGTACTTTGCTAAAAGTGTAGTGCAGATTCAGATGGAAGAGCAATGAATACAATTTTTTATGTGCTGAAGAAATGGCTGGGTGCCCTAGCAACCAAACCAGAGGCAGAAAAATAGAGGGAGAGCACAGGATATTTGAAATCATTTCATGTTATTTGTAGTATTTATCAGCAAACAGTAAATTCAATTAGAAAAGAATATATTCATATTCAGTTAACCTGGTAAAATGGAAGGTTATTTGTGTGATCACAGATACATTAATAACGCAAACCTGTCATTAATAATAAAAAGCAATTCGTGACAATGTGGGAAATGGGTTATGTACATATGGAAACATGTGGAATGTACCTGGAAAATTGCCATAAACTGGCACTATATACCTACATACATAATACATGTATGTATGTGTGTATACATGCATGCACGCATGTATACATACACACACACACACACACATGCACATGCATATGCATGCACATGAGGTATATTAATTAATTAATTCATTCATTCCATGGATATATTTTGTCAAAAAGACAGTAGGAGGTGAAGTGATTCATAAATACACAAGTATACACAATTTTTACTGTATAAAATATTAAAAACATTTTACAAAACAATATTATTAATCATCTTTACAGGAACCACAGGTAGGAGGCAAGCAAGCAGCACACTTTTTGCATCATGGTATTTGTTATTTTGGCATAGACAGTAGACATAGAACAAACAGTGCAGTACAGACAACTGATACAGACTGTTTAACAACCTTTGGAGTAGGGCATGACATTGTCCAAAGCTTGTTGCCATTAGGCAAAGGAAGTGAACACAGTTGTCATTACCTGACACACTAATCTGTGCCACCTCACATTGAAATGCTGTTAAAATATCCTATCTCATTACACATTGTTTCCCCACACAGTGTCTTCTTCAGGTTGGGAATCATACTGTAGTCACAAAGACTGAGATTTGGAGAATTGGGAGGGTGTTTTGACATGCACCATCTCAATAGCCAAAAAATTTTCTTCAAAATATCTGCTGAATAATCTGTATAAATATTGTATAGAATAATGGCATTTTAAATTAGATCTGCAGATTGCTTCCTGAGTGCATGACATGGGTGGTACTGCAGAAATGACTTGTAATACTGTGCTGTCACAGTTTGACCCTGCAGAATGGATGAAACATAACAACAACTTGGACATCATATGTCAAAATGAATGTTGGCTACATGGGTGTCAAACTGTGGGTTTCCGTAGTAACTGTGAATGACACCATTTGGACATTTGTCATTTGAGATTGAATTGTAGACCTTTTGTCATGTTGCATGAGTTGCAGTTATCCAATTCAATATATTGTCCACTTTGAGATGCATTTATTTAAGACTGATATTATATGCCTAGTAGTGTATCAGTTTTAACACATGATTTGAATGATGTGGCACTTACTGAGCAGCAGTCTGCCAGTTTTAATTTGTGTGAAAAATGTTGAACACTGTGACCCTGGTAATCCATGTATACTGGGCTAATTCCTTCACAGTCTAGTGTTTGTCTTCATTGATACACTATTCAGTTATGGCCACTAACATGTCTGTATTAATGAACACAGAACATCTCCTGTGATGCATGTCAGCAGTTGACACTTCCTCTTACAAATACATATGTCCATCTTGCAACTCTTCAGCATGATCACCCATTGCTTTACGTAGCTCTGCATTGCAATTGCATGCATTCTGCTGCAGAAGACTACTGTATTCATGTGTCAAGACATACATTTTACAGACTTCCAATCCTGAACAAGGTCATTAACACAGTGATGTTTGCACATGAAATGCAAGTGCCGTCCTGTACATATACCCCAATATGATGGTAACATCAACATGTACATGCCTCCAACATATAGACTCCATTTTCTGCATTACCACCTTTTTTGGCAAAGAGAGGTTGCCATGACTTATGAAGTGAGTCATGTATAATTATGCTTCTGGGGATTAATCAGTTTACAGTACTTGAAATATTTAAAATTAACTGCTCGTAGAATAAATAAATACTGTGTACAATAAATAACAACTTCATAAAATAAATAAATAATATACATGCCTTCACACTTGGCACTACTGTATGTGCATGTTTTATTTTACAGGGACATCTTCGGCTAGTAAATGCCCTAAGTAAGCTGTATTCTCAGCTTCTAGGCAGGGAAATTAATCCACAGACTGAAGTCCTTGTCACAGCTGGAGCTTATGAAGCACTATTCAGTTCAATTTTTGGTCATACTAGCCCAGGAGATGAAGTTATTATAATTGAACCCTTTTTTGACTGCTATGACCCCATGGTACGAGCAGCAGGAGGAACTCCGCGCTTCATACCTCTGAGATTGGTTAGTATGGGAATACATACTTTTGCTGCCTGGGAATAAAGAAAGTATGGTAGTAGGTCTGTTGATTGGTTAAGATTTTGTTTATTCAGTGACTTTCTTCAACTGCAAACATATTATGTATACCTGATGCTAAATGATCTGATGTTTGAGAATGATCCATTAGGAAGTGGTCCAGACTTCATCACTGACCAGAACTACCATAGACTTCGGTCAGCTTGAAAATAAACTATCCTACCTTGCAGGTGCAAAATGAAGGTGAAGATTATCAGCATGGCAACAGGCCTCATGGCTGTGAGGTTCCTTCCCTACCTCTGAAGATGATAACGCACTCAGCAGTCCCCCCCCCCAGTACTTCTCCGAGTGATCCATAGCGATGCTCTGTACCTTAATGTTTTATACCATAATTGTTTTGTTTTTCTGCCATACTTTGTCGCATTAGTTTGTTGTTTCTCAGTGAAATAAACTATCCCTGTTGATGTTATGTCATACTCTTTGTTTGACTTTGGTCTCGGTGTGCAACTCTCTTGGTGTCTGGCCATCAGCAAATACCTTGCATTTCAATTACATGACAATTATATTTCAACAAACAGTATCTGCTTTATGGCGTAATTGTGGAATTCCATAACATATGAAATCTTACATCATTCATCCAGTGTTAAAGCTTAATTTTCAAAAAGTATCTTCTAAAACTTATACCTAGAGTTCTCAAAATTTCATTACATAACAGAGTTAAAAGGGTCTTGATTAAAATTTTTCCCACGGACTTTTAAACATGCTGTCCCATGTGTTTGGAACAATCTATTTTACACTCAGTATATTTCCTTCTCACATTTGCTCCAATTTTCTGGCAGTGTCTCCTACTGTTTGAAGGACATGGAAAGTTTGTTAGAACTATGATCCTTAGGACAGAGTTTTTCTGTAGTAAGCCTAATATCTGCATAAACATAATGCAGGAGAAATTCTTTTTACCATACTTCTGCTTCATAAGTGGTGACAGTCAAAACATATACAGACATGTGCTGTTGGTGCAGTGTCATGCAGTGCAGTATAATGGAAATGTTTTTGATCTGTTCCTCAAGCACAATTGACCTTGCATTTTTTGTGTGAAATCATTTTGCAGTGTGGAGCTATCATAGTGTCAACTCCTTTCATTATTAATACAACTAATTTCATGCCTCATTGGTGTTGAATTCAACTTTGCCATTAATTCCTTTTGTCCAAGAAAGTTGCAACTGCTTTTATATCAGTCAGCATTGTAGCATACTGCAATATTCCTCTCAGTCAGATTAATTTCAGGTGGAGTTATCTGTTGAAAACAATGTCACCCTTCTCCTTCACATAAGCCTTTTTTACTTATTAATGTTATGTAAAACTAGCACAACTTGCTTACATATTCATCTTTAAATTACTAGAATAAGTGTAAAGAAGTCACTTTTATGTACAGAATAAATACTTTCTAATATTCAGTTTTGGAATGTATATTTAGCTTACACACAATTGTTTGTTTTGCAGAACAAAACTAGTGGAAAAATTATGTCAAGTGACTGGGTACTTGATCCATCAGAGCTGACAAGTCTGTTCAATTCCAGAACCAAAGCCATAATTCTGAACACACCACACAACCCAATTGGCAAAGTATTCACTCAGAAGGAGCTTGAGCTTATTGCAGACTTGTGTAAAAAATGGAATGTATTGTGCATTTCTGATGAAGTGTATGAGTGGCTAGTGTACAAACCTTACAAACACATACGCATTGGTAAGTTGCTTCTGGGTCATGTTTCTGAATCGGAAAATTATAACTTCACTGTCTTTGTGGAAAAGATGGATAAGAATGAGCATTTTGTATCCATTTCATTTTACTCTAGCTAGTACATTTGAAGGCGTGCTATGTTTTGACTGTCATATTCCCTTGTTCAGGACCGTTTGAGAATAACAGCTAGGATATTGTATGTTCATATATATAAATATTTCATAGTTATAAATCATGAATTAGCTGGTCACATTTAATTACAGCAACTTTGCCTGGTATGTGGGAAAGGACAATTACGATTGGATCAGCAGGGAAGACATTCAGTGTGACAGGATGGAAAATTGGCTGGGCATATGGTCCTGCTAAACTGATGAGGAATTTGCAGACTGTTCACCAGAACTGTGTGTACACATGCAGCACACCAACTCAGGTGTGGTGTATGACTATCATAGGTTTAGAACTTCAGTCCACTTTCTCTGATGTACTTTGTCCTAAACGCGTTTCTGTATTTAAACTGTTGCATAATTGTAAACCATGCAAGTAATCATTTCTGCATACTGTGATGGATGGTTTTGTATAAATGCCAAACACAGTGATGGTCATTTGGGTTGTTACAGTGTGTAGAATAATAAGTTTGTTTAGGTGTTTTGGAGGAATGTGCTGCCTCCATCTTCATGGAGACTGAATTTGGTTCAAGTGGATGCTGACACTTCAGGAAGAAATGTGTCATTTATGTAAGAATTCAGCCACTCTGAAGATAGAGGCAGCCATTTTGTCTGAATTGTCAGGATGGACTTATCCTGCTCAGTGTAGTCACCAAGATGACCATTATTTGAGCAATGCCTGCTGTGAAAGCCTGAAAACTTACATCACATGCTGTGCTTATTCCCCCATTTTGAAGTATTGTACAAGATCTGAGAAATAATGAGACTGATTCTGCACAGAGAGGTAATGATAATTATATATTGTCACTAACTTCTTTAGTGGATGTTGTCAATTTTAACTTGTGTTATTGGAAAGGTGTAAATCCCCCAGTTGGTTAGAGCCTCTGGATTTAATGTGGGAAGGTCAACAATGCAAGTTTTTTAAAAAGTGCAGCATCCATCCAGCTGGACCTCATGTGCTGTTACAGTTGGGCAATGTATGGCCACCAAAGGTGAAAGTAATTCCAAACTCTGGTAACAAATGGCCAGTAAAAGGTCTTCAGAAGTATTTTTAGTAGTGTCAGCTCATTACGTAAAATGTCTTTCATGTGATTCTAATTGCTACCTTTTTAGAGGGTTTTTTACTTTTAGAAACCTTGGTTTTTTTTTTTTGGGCCACTGTGAATTTCTGTTACCATTTTGGCATAAGTGGCCTTCATCTTAAGATCTTTAGTCAGGATTAATGTTAGAGTTTCTTTGTGCATGTTCATTTTTCTGCCATCTTATGTAGAGTCAGTAGTCTTGTTTTGCACATTTGGCCCTGTTTTTGAAATACTTCATGAAAGTTTGTTATCCTTTGAAGTACAGACTTCCCTTACACAAAAACATAAAATAGAGCGTGATGAATTTCCATTACACAAGATCAGCCAATTAGTGCTTCTGAAGGAAGTATTTTCTGTATTGTGAGAACCATTATGACTATTATGTATTCAGTATTTGTGCTAAACACAGAGATGTTGAGACACATATAATGACACTGTACTTGAATGGGTTCACACAGAGGTCTGTATTCTGTATGTTCTCTCTCATGTCAATGGTATTTTTCTCCAGTTTGACTAGAAATTTAATGTTAATTGTATTCAAACAGTTTGTCACCTCAGTCATGGTAGTTGGCGTCCTGGCTGAAATCATGATCAGATGCCTGATTGTAAGTGAGAAGCATTAACACTTAAGCGCACTACCTTGTTATTTGTTAGTGAATATCAGCACTATGTATTTATGAATCCTTCAACCTGTGTGACAGACTTGCACATTTGTATTGAAACCTAGTATAATCACAAAGTAAGTCCTGATGAATGAAATGAAGTGAAAATCATCCTGGTTGTTGCAGGAGGCAGCAGCTCAGGGTTTTGAGCTGGAATTAGGTCGGCTGGGGCAACCTGACTGTTATTTTCTGAGTCTTCCAAGGGAACTAGAAGCAAAACGTGATTTCATGGCGAAGTTCCTGATGGATGTTGGGATGGTTCCCACCATTCCAGAAGGGGGATACTTTATGGTAGCTGACTGGTCAGCACTAGGTTAGTAATCAAATATCCATGTTCAGGGACTGTTAGGTTTTTACATAATATGTGCCTGACCTATTTTGGCCCTTCCAAAGTTGTGGGTGATGCAATTCTCTCACTGTTATGCCAGATACGCAGGATACCATAATGCTAAATTTTGTTTGAAGAAATTATTGCTCTCAGTAAAAGTAAAATCATAAAGGTTGTATTAAAGTAAAGTTACCCATACATGGATGAAATGTTGTATGAGTGTCAAAACTCTGATTGGATTGAATAATTGCTAATGTACATCTAACTGATGTATTTTTCATAAATTGCAATATAAGGATTCAAATGAAATTTAAATATTAACAAGAGAATCACATAGTAGTTAGACATATCTTCCTACATAATTCTTTTGCTCCTTATTGTATTTGACATGACAGTCTCACAAGCTTCCTCTTCTTATTAGTATACAATGTGTGTGTTTGGCTTTAAGCTATTCTTTCACCATTTATTTTCAGATGAGTTCCCCTTGCAGTTTTATCACTGGTGCTTCGTTCACCCCATATGTCCTTACTGATTGGCTCATTAAGGATATCAGTCCCAAATTTAATTACATCTACACATAGCCTAATTTTATGTGGTCAGGTAGCACTGGCACAACAGAGCACATCACATGACAGTAATTGTCTCTTACTTGATCAGTGCCCACATGGAAAATAGTGTATTCACATTGGAATGCCAGTGCCCTTGTTGATATATGGTATGTTTCTACACCAGACAGGTTTCATAGGCTTTGTATATTTCCTTGGAATTAGGTTTTTTTCCTTTTTCTTCCCCCCCCCCTCTTTTTCTTGCTGCCATGTCACTGCTTGAATTGTGTTAGCCAGCCCAGGTAGGCACTGAAATTTTGTATACCTAGTGCATAAAAGAACCATGTGCTGCTTCTGTGCTTATGATGTCAGAAACTGGACTCTGCTGATTGGACCGTTCTAACACAGTATTGTCAGGTTCTTCATAACTCATAGGTTGCAACACTTTTTTTTGAGTTGTTGGTCAAATCAGAAATGCTAATGTAATAATTTACCCTTATTTTACATAGACAGTTTTCCTTATACTGTATGTAACGTCAATATTTTTGGTGAAACTTTTTTCTTGCTTCTGTATGAATGAGGATTCTGGTCTTTTGGGATATGGTGCTGTGTCACATTACAGAAGACCGAAATCATGTTGATGCACCTGTGATACCACGAAACTCAACATTCACTGATTAGTGTTAAAACCACCTACATTCAGTGTTCTGACATTTTTGCCATGGCATACAAAATGAATTACAGAGTCTTTGACAACACTGTTTAATTGAGTCTAAATTAAGTATGGTTCAGAAACTACAGAACTATGTGGAGTTTAAACCTGCAGCAAAAAGTAGAATGTACAGTTCACTGGTTGTGATCTTTTTATTTTATTTATTTTTGTTGCAGCATAATTGGAGACACTGTTTGTATTTCAGGTGATAAGGTTAATCTTGAACAAGAGACAGATGAATTAAAAGACTATCGCTTCACAAAATGGATGTCAAAAAATGTTAAACTTCAAGGTATTCCACCATCAGCATTCTACAGTAAACCACATAAACACTTGATTGAGAATTCTGTCCGTTACTGTTTCATCAAGGTATGGAAGAAGTGTTTGTCTTACTCCTAACCATTTTGCATTTATGTTTGAAATGACTGGGAGGTAAGTTGAAACGGTTTCATTATTTGAAATATGGTAATTCTTGAAAATCAAGGTGATTATGTTGACATGCAATGACAGTTAACATTTTGAACTTATGCAGTCTTATGTGTATGGTGCAGACTTGAAGAACAGTATATTCAGAAACAGGAATGGAGAGATGCAGACAAAGAAATCCTTATGTCACCTCAGTTTCTGTCTCTGGGGACAACAGATTGGACCCACAAAGAATATGAACATAAATCAGGATTCCACAATAAAGCATTTTATTACTAGTGTTTGGTGTGGGTAAAAACTTGCTGCCTTATTCTAACAAATATACACTGAGCATGATTGGAGGAGAAGAAAATATTGAATTAAGTGTGAATCAGGGTCATTTTGAGGAAACTCTGGTCCTAACAAAGAAGAAGTAAGAGAATGCAGAAAATTGCATGGGCATCTTTATGATTTGTGATAATAATTAATTTGGTTATTATAGTGTTTGAATATTAAATTTACTTTATCTACCACATGAATTATTAAAGCAGTATATTTTTACTTGCAGACGGACGAGAAACTCGAGCAAGCTGCTGATATTTTGCAGAAATGGAAGGCATGTGCTTAGGCAGGACAGTTGTATCGTATGGTAACATGTGAGTGGCAATAATTTGTGAGTGGGTCCAGTGGATTTTGCTTTGTGCCACATTTTTACCTGAGAAAGTGAATTTTCATGTACATAAAATGGAGAAAGTATGCTTATGAAATAAGTCACATTTACTTGACATAATTATAAGGGATAATTTAAAAGCTTCTGATGCCTTGGCAATCGCAGTTAATTAACTTTAGTTATTCTGCTGTAAAGGGAACTATGTAGGGGTGTACATGCATAAGTAGGGATGCACCTGTATCAGGCTGTAAAGACATCAGGCTTTCCTGGTGAATAAAACCAAAGGTATACCTTACTTTTGTTTTGGCATTAGTGCAGACATGACTGATGCAAAAGCATCTGCAGTCAGCTGCTGCTGTTTCATGCATATGAAATTGTTTATTTAAGAACATTAAAGTGAAGAAAGAATATTCCCACACATGACTGGGAGTAAGAATGTTCTTCACAAGAAATATAGTTCTGTTTTGTGTAATGAGGAAAGTTATTTTTTATATAAGTTGTTAAATTTTGAATATAGAATCAAGGTGTTTGTAAAAGAATGGCATGAATACCTTTTCTTAGTACTTTTACCCACTTCTTAACCAACTGTACTGTGCAGGAAAGGTATAATTCTCACCTTCAAAACACATTACTATATTACAGAAACTATTTTTAATACAAGGATCATCTACTGGTCATATATGGTCATGTGATGAATAACGACATTTTGGTCAACGACAGACCGCATATATGATGGTGGTCCCATAAGATTATAATATTGTAATATAATAATATTATAATATAATATTATAATACTTATACTGTTGTGTTACAATTGCGTACAGTATTCAGTAAAGTAACATGCTGTACAGGTTTGTAGCCTTTGAGGAATAGGGTATACCATATAGACTAGAAGTGTAGTAGGCTATACTATCTAGGTTTGTGTGAGTACACTCTACGATGTTCACACAATGACAAAATCGCCTGATGGCGCTTTTCTCAGAACATATCCCAGTCATTAAGCAGCGCATTACTGTATTCTGCATTTGTCAATTGCTTAAAAAAAAAAGGGACTACAGTGAGGCAGTGCATCAGCTGTTTGTATACTTCAAGAAAGCCAATGATTCAGTTAGAAGGGACGCCTTGTGTAATATTCTTTCTTATTGAGTTTGATGTCTGTATGAAACTATTAACGTTGATTAAAAGAAATGTGACTTAACTGAAACCTGTAGCAGAGTCCGGGTAGGCAAACATTTGTCTGACACGTTTCCTATTAAAAACAGTTTCAAACAAGAATATTGCTTTTCAACTTGGCTGTAGAATATGTCATTGGGAGGGTTCAAGCAAACCAGGAGGGCCTGAAATGAAATGGTTCACATCAGCTTCTAGTTTATGCTCATGATGTAAATATATTGGGTGGAAGCATACATACTGTAAAGAAAAACACAGAAGCTTTAGTAGTCCTAGTAAGGAGAATGGTGTAGAAGGAAGTGCTGAGAAAACTTAAGTATATGGTCATGCCTTGAGACCAGCAAGCAGGAAATATCTTCATCATATAGGTTGCAGGGTTTTAGGCCTCACAAACTGTTCTCCTACCTTTAGCAGTTGAGATGTCTTTTAAGGAGGTTTCCTTGGCTTCATTTCCCACATGGTTGATATTTCATAAATAAGTGTGGTAGTCTGTCTCTTCCCCCTCACCACACATGTATCCATTTATTTCTGTAATTTTGAATTTTCTTTATAACTGGGTTAATTTAAAGTTCTGATAAAATATCTTCATTGGTTTCATGATCTTGTCATGTGTGTTTTGCATTGTCCTCATAAATTTCATTTCCACTGCCATCCTGGGTTTAAACCTTTCTCTAATTGCCCAAGCTTTGCATCTGTATAATAAAGCAGATGATGCCAAAGTGTACATATTTTCAGTCTAGTGTGTTTTTGGACTTAAGATGGCATTAAAGTTCTATTAATAATTCCTGTTACCTGGAGAAATTTTGATATTCTAACAGTAATATCTTTTTCATTCTGGTGTGAAATAGAGCAACCTAGGTAACTAAAAGTGTTTATTTGTTCTGTAATATTATTATTTAATTTTTTCATGAATGGAATTTTAATTTGTTAGGGTTGTCCCCAAATATACATAGATAATAAACCCTTTGAAAAGGTGGAACAGTTCAGATATCTAGGGACAACCCTAGGAAGACCTAGGCATAGATGGAATATAACATTACAGTGTATCTGCAAGAAGTGGGATGCAGAGGCATTATCTTCATCGTTCTGGCTTAGGCTAGGGACACGTGGCTGGTGCTCATGAACACAGTAATGAACCCTGGGGTTCCATGAAATGCAGCGAATTTTGTGACTAGCTGAGGACCTGTTAGCTTCTCAGGAAGCACTCTGCTCCATGAAGTTAGTTTATTTTTAATAGAAAAGGGATATGAGGGGAATTAACTGGAATAATACTGGTGGGTGACTACCAGACATTGCAGTATCGGTAGAATCTACAAATGGCATAAACTCACTTGTGCATTACAACATTTAGAGCAGGACCAAGAGATCTGAAACTGGAGTAGCAGTCAGGATCTGCTTTCATATTAACGGTGTGAGGACTATTTCCTCAACCTATTGAGTATTGCTCTTGGAAGGAGAGTCCCTCCAGAAACAGTTTTAGAAAGACCTACCAAGCCTCCTACTCAGTGGGTGCCGGCGTTCTTTCCCAGCGTCAAACCAGCCAGGGCGTGAAGTCGACCAATCCCATCTAGTACCGACGTTAAAAATGATTACCGTTGTCCTAAATACCTTCACGGCATGAACAAGGATAACTGCCTCTCTCTAGTATTCCCAATAGTGTTGCTTGTGTATTTCCCTATAGATGGCAGAAAACGGCGGTTGTGCCTACCAGTTGCCTCGCTGGATTGCATATCATGGGATGTTTGTAGTTGGTTCAAGGCATGCACGAAAGACATTTTCAGCCGATAAACCGATACAATGACACGACTGCGAATGACGTGTGTTTTATACAAGAGGCTTTTATTGCTACGTGATAGAAAGTCACTGAACTGAATACAATGCTTCGCGGTGTATAACAACATAGCCTCTAGCACATGCCGATACACTACTATTCGTGTAAGAGGCCACGTCACGGATTATCTAAATGTTTACAACGACTGTTTAATTTCCTAATCCATGGGTATGTGCATCCGTGCTTCTGTGATAACATGGCGCCCTGTGAATATTTCGCGGGTGTTATGGAAGATGGGCAACATATTCCACTTACTGTACTTTCATATTAAAATTGTAGAGTGTGGGGTTATGGTGAAACACCATCCTGTTGTGTTACTGAATAACGGCTTGTCGTGTGTTACTTGTGGGAAATATGTGAAGTGAATACTGCAGTTTTGTGAAGTGATGACATTTTTAAATACAGCAACAGTGAGATAATAAGCAACCATTACACAATGGCAAAGCAACCACAGTGGTACCAAGTCATTATCGCGCACGCGAGAGTGTAAATGTGTTTAAAAAGTGGTTTTAGTGTAATCCTACCAAACCAAGCAACGTTGTGTGGGAACAGGGTAGGAACGCCAATCGGCTGAGCTACCGAACCAGGGCGCAGTGTTGCCAATAACGCAGAACATGATGAGGTAGGCATTCTGCACTAGTTCAAAGGAACTTACAAAATTGAGTAGGATGCGTTACTATACATTTGCGTTCTAGTCTCAGCGCGCCTCAGAATGAACTCCGGGAATTCATAACAAATTATTCAACAGCCCAAGAACGAATTGCCAGCTTGTAACATGCGACAGTATTCAGAAACTGAACAGGTTTTAAAACAGCTAAACATGGGCACCACGTGCAGCACTGCACACATCCAGACTATTCTGAAGTTATATGCACTTTACTTGCGTAGCGTAGCTTGAGTAATTTTAAATGCTTCTCTTCTGAGACTACTTGTTAACAAGTGGTCTCAAGCTCTAGAAAAACAACATCTAGGGGCCATGGAATTGGATCTACACTATCAAGAGATACTTTATTCAAACACTGATTAAATTAATAACCAAAATGGAGTGAAGCACCATCCTGTCGGACGAGGATGATGTCCAGCATTCCATCCACTTGTGCTGATGCGATTTGTTGAAGCATGACCACCTAAGAGATTTTTTTGTTATTGTCTCTAAGTAAAATATGTCCAACAATTTGATCGAGGAGCACAACTTAAAAGACATTGACTTAGGGCTTACTATCACATTCTCAGCCTTGTCATGTGGGTTATCATTGCTCAAAATTTTCCTAAAATGACGCAGTTTTCTGGATGTGTGCAATAGCATTTCATCAGATAATGTGATGGTTTATAAGCATTTTTTTTTTAAGTTTTTGTAGTGGACATCCTTTTGTGTTTGTTACAAGATAAATTGTTTATAGTTTAATGGCGACATGTTTTGGTCCTTCTGACCATTATCTGGCCATCTTAAACAAACTTAATGATTGCACTGCATGAACCTTACGTTGAGTTTCTGTAAGATGGCCAGATGATGGTCGGAAGGACCGAATTAAATTAAGGGCAACTAAATATATTGTTGTGTTTGACGAAAACTATAAACAATTTGTTTATCATTATAAGCATCTTTCATTGTTGTCTGTTCTGCTCAACATCTTTCATCATAAATTTATACCTTCGTGTTCCACGTTTCCAAAAACAATTTCGTATGCATTCCTCATTTCTCTCATGCGTGTTATTTGCCCTAGCCATTTCTCCAACCTCCTTTTGATTGCCTTAATATCAAATATTTAAATAAAAGTACAAATTTTGACATTTCTTATTTTGTACTTCCAACACTTGTAAAATGACAAGCAAACTCATACTGTAGTTTATAGATTTTCAGATATATGACGGTTATACAAATTTGAATTAAGAGGTAGCCAAATTCTGATCTTAATATTTTTGTGAACGGAATTTTGATTTCTTGCTGCTATTCCAATGCACATAAATGGGTCACAGCAGTGGTTATTAATTGACCTTCTTGCTAGCCTCGGTATCGAAACTTCACATTCTGGGGAAAAATGTGCGTTTGAAATTACAGACAAAAGTTGCTGTTTTTTCTATTCCCATTCCGTCAGCCACACACATCGAACGCAGTAAGTGTTAATATCGCCATGCCCTGTAGGCTACTACTCTGCCACTGGCATCAGATGGACAGCCTAAGGCATTACGTGTAGGTGTGACTAGTGACCTTATATCTCACACAGTGATTGTAAAAGTACGAGCTAAACACTTGTTTCCGTGTACCGTGTATTTAAGCAAAAGTGCTCGCTTTTGAGTCATATTAATTGAACGTTTATCTGAACTTAAAGTTTATTATTGTAACAGATGGGGGGGGGGGGGGGGGAAGGGAAAGACGCGGTAGGAAAAGGGGGGAGGTGGGGGGGCACAACATCCCCCAGCTTATAAGGACCCCTGGGGTGAAAAAACCTCAAACACAAATTCC
>Ga0123354_10008684_pt1 | contig 15489 bp, 7 predicted proteins | sample TergutLab28metaG_2_FD_97872 | JGI IMG/M metagenome (GOLD analysis project Ga0123354, IMG submission 97872) | Labiotermes labralis P4 segment gut microbial communities from Petit-Saut dam, French Guiana - Lab288 P4 | ecosystem: Host-associated > Arthropoda: Insects > Digestive system > Gut ...
GCCGTTATCTTCCCGGTGCTCCCGATTATCAGGGTCATTGTGGTCTTGTCGACCATCACCAAGGTCACGTGCACTATGGGGGGTTCTACCGTCACTTCGCAAGTCGCTGTGAAGCCTCCGTCATTGGTCGTGACTGTGATCACTGCCGTTCCGGCAGCGACCGCGGTCACGATACCATCGCCGTCAACCGTCGCCACAAGTTCGTCGCTTGATGACCACGTGACACTCTTATCGGTCGCCTTGGCGGGAGATATCGTTGCCGTTATCTTCCCGGTGCTCCCGATTGTCAGGGTCATCGCGCTCTTATCGAGGGTTACGCCGGTCACAGGCACTGACACGGTCACAACGCATGTCGCGGTGTATTCTCCGTCAACAGTTGTGGCGGTGATGATCGCTGTTCCGACACTGATCCCTGTCACCTTGCCGCTGGCGTCAACGTTCGCTATCATTCCGTCGCTTGAGGACCATATTATTCTCTTGTCCATCGCGTCGAAAGGAGATACCGTTGCCGTTATCTTTTCGTTGCCATAGAGTGGGAGGGTCATCGTGTCCTTATCGAGGGTCACGCCGGTCACGTGCTCAACTGCGTCCCGCACATACACTGTGAAGAGGGCCTCATAGTGTCCGTCGGCCGTTGTAACAACGATCGTTATCTGTCCTGCGCTGACAGCGGTCACAAGGCCGTTTCCGTCAACGGTAGCCACGGATTCGTTGCTCGAGGACCACGTGACATTCTTGTCTGTTGCGTCGATGGGATATACCGTTGCCTTGATCTGCCCGGTCTCTCCGACCGCCAAGAACATGTCTTCTTTATCGGTCTTCACGCCGGTAACGGGTATCACGTCTATGACCTCCGCTTTGCATACAGTGTACTGGTCGATGATCTCCATCGTGTCCGTCCTGTAAGTGGTGAAGGTCACGCTGTCAGACGTGACGTCAACGGCGGTGAACTGAGGCGCTTTGACCTGAATTCCGATGTTGGTGTACCAAGGTTTGCCGGCGATGCCGCTGAGGTCCTTGACTCCGTACATGTCCTCGAAGTAGAGGCCGCTGTTGTCGTCGACCCATGCGGGGCTGCCCGGGGCGTTGTTAAGGAAATCATAGTATTTCAGACCTGAAGCAGTGCTCAGGGTGAGGTACAGAGTTCCCTTGGGGTTGGTGACCGTGTCGGATCCGTAGTCAATGCCTTCGACCTTCTCGTTGTCGTAGATGAACCAGCTTCTGGAGTAAACGTGGTCGTGTCCCGCTAGGACGAAGTCGACCCCGTATTTGTCCATCAGCTTGTTGAACTCGGGGGCCCATATCAGCACGTCAGCATCCGTTTGGTGGGATGCGGGCGAGGCAGTCGACTTGTGGTGCTGCACGAATATCCACTGTACATCGGGGTTGGCCGACGTCGCTGCGGATAGTGTCTGATCCATCACCGCAATGTATTCAAGAGCCTCAGCGGTCGTCGCTGGGTAAGGCGCCGTGTTCAGCACGACGAACAGAGCGTTGTTGTACACATACCAATAGTTGCCGAAGTAACTTCCCTCAGTCTCGTTGGGCACGTTGAAGTGGTAGCCGAAGTTGGCCGCCGTTCCCTCGTGATTGCCCACCGCTGGTGCGACGGGCAGACTGCGGAGATACTCAGGCGAGAAGTAGTCGGTGTACTGCGATTCGCTCGTAGCCGTGTCTACCTGGTCCCCGGTGCCAGCCATGAAGCTTGCGTTGGGGAAGTACTCACGGATAAGGTTCAGGGTGTTCCGCCATCCTTCGGCGGTGGTTCCAGGAGGCTGTGTGATGCTGTTCGAGTCCTGCAAGCCTGCGAGCTGCGGGTCTCCCACTGCTATGAACTGGAAGTCCCCTGCCGAGCCTGTTTTGAACGAGTAGATCTCGCTGAAGAGAACGCCGTCGTTCGAAACGCGGTACGAATATTCGGTGTCTGCCGCGAGCCCGGTCACGCCGGCCTTGTGCCAGCTCTTGCCAGCGACCGCGTTTCCGACCGTTCCGGTGAGGGTTGTCACACCTGTCGCGGGGAATTCTCCGTTGACGAGGCTTGAGGTCTTGGTGATCTGCACGACCGATGCGGTGTTATCCTCTCTGTCGCTATACCAAGTGAAGTTCATGTCCGACTGCGTTGAACCAGGCGTAAGTGTCAGGTCCTCCGCTTCGAATGTTGCAACTTCCACCATGCCTGGAACTACATAAACGCTCATTTTGTTAATGTTCGTTCCGTCGGGAGATGTGACAGTCACAAGGAACACTTCGTTAACCGCATCATAGGTCTTCACTACAGTGGCTCCTGCAGAGACAGTCACATTCAACTGTTCAGCGGTCAGTGTGTTTACGGCGTTGGTAACAACGTAGTAAACTCCGGACCTGTTCTGCATTAGAGATGCCTTGGGGTTGTTCAGTGTCATATCACAGATCTTGGCTTGGTTCTCGAAAGAGGAGCTCTCGATCCAGATAGGGTTAGAGAACGCGAATCCTGTCCCGCTGCCTATTCCAGCACCGCCGTCACCTGTGGTACCGCCTGCACTGGTTATCTCAACACGGTAGAACTCTTTATCCGAGACAGTGAGGTCGAAAGTTTCAGACCAGCTGTAGAGTCCCAAGCCGGTCAGGTCCCAGGTCTTAGCGATCGTTTTTGTATCCTTTGCAACGCCGGTGACCTCGAGTTTATAGAGGGTTACCTTCGTCAAAGGATAAAGATCATCGAATGCTGAGATCGTTACGCTTGCCGTCTTGCTGTTGCCGTTGATATACAGCGTTTCTCCATAGGACACTCCGTCAATGTCAAAACGCAACTGAGGCCCGTTTGTTCCGAAGAACTTTCCATTCCTCAGAGTGTCGTTGATGTTCTCTATCGACAGGACGTCCATATATCCCATGCTGTACGGGTCCGCCTGCTTGCCTGGGTTGTGTCCGTCGGAGTTCGCAATGCCAAAGTATTTGCTTTCGCCGCGGGAATTGATCTCGTCCCAGTACAGGAACGCCTGCGTGCTCACGTTGCGATCAGGGTCGATAGGGTGATAGAAGCCATTCCATACTTCGATGCCTGCATAGTCACGTATATTGTACATGTCTCTGAATTCCAGGCCGGGATAATTGGGGTGCGCGACATAGAAGTATCCGCCATCTGCGTATACTTCATTGATCACGGTCTGCCAGGTCCTTCCGGCGTTGGGCATCAGGTTGAGGTTGACGTTGTACACGCTAGAGTTCGCATATGGGATCTGATACCCAAGCGCATGTCCGATGTTGGATGTGATCTCGTTTCCGGCGATGTTGAAGAAATCTCCGTTGAAAGTGAGAGTGATCGTCTCGGAGTCAACATACTGCCTGATAGAGTTGTGGTCCGTGCTGTACAGCCAACTCAATCCTTGGTTGTAGGCTGCATCAACATTGTCCTTAATGCTTCCCGAACCATCCGAGTATGTGGTGTGGGAGTGGTTGTCTCCGCCGTACCAGCCGGGGCCGCTTATCGAGACGGCTGATGTGTATCTCTGGTTGAAGCCGCCGTAGGAAACATTGTAGTATATCTTTCCTCTTCCGCCTTCAACAGCCCTCATTGTTATCGTGACCTCCTCGGAAGCACCTGCCTCCAACACGGGGATTTCTACTATACCCCCGTCGGCGGCAACGAGCTGGTAAGGAGTAGTAACGAAGACCCTTATGCCTTCCAGAGCTTCATCGCCGTCATTGCTCACGATGACTTTTGCTGTGACATAGTCTCCTACCTCGTACAACACGTTATCGAATTCTATCGAAATGCCGAGACCCGATCCAAGCCCGCTGTAGAGAGCTGCAATACAATCCCAGGGGTTCTCAAAGTCATCATTGGGGATAGCGACGATCTTCCTGCTGTAAGTGAAACTCTCGCCATTTTCCAAGGTGACGTAATGATATGCGCCCATCCAGCGGTTGAACCCGAATCCGTTCATCTTTTCGCCCGGCCAGAGTTCGTCGTAGACGATACCGTAGCTCTGCTTTGCCGCACCCGCACCGCGACCGTACTGCGCGATCCAGGGTTCGGTCAGCACTCCCGACCTAAAGCTGTCGAGGGTGATCTCTCCGATCCCAGGGGCGTAGGAAACCTGCGCCCCGCCGAAATCATAGTCAAGAATATCTCCCGCATACAGAGAATAGGTTCCGCCGCTGACGTTGGTAACTGTGGTCTCCAGGGTGATGTAATAATCTCCCGGCTTGATCGTGGCTACTTGTACGACGTCGCATGTACGCGCGGCCGGATTGGCCTGCAGACTTTCATCATAAACGCCTGTAGCCGTAATGGTAACGGCCTCGGGCGTGTTCTGAGTTATTTCGATCGTGTTAAAACTGGTGGTGTATCGGTTCCACTGCTCGCCTGTCACAGGCCTGTTGGTCAGCCAGCTTGTATAAATCCAATCTAGCCCATCATAGGAGACCTCGAGAGTGCTCATGTCCAAAATGCGCCCTTTTGTGAAGGGGATGGGTACCTGAGGATCATTTCCGGTGTCGACGATTGAAAGTGCGATCTTGTCGTTCTCCATAACAAAGTCATTGGGTGTAGCCTCGACGCCACTTCCAAACTGGTTAAGGGGAACTCCCCTTAATGCTCTTGCTCCATCGAGCGGTTGCATCTCGAAACTCAGTTCCGGAGCAACGGCTGTCATGTCGATGGAGGCAGACGCCTGCTTATAGCTGAGTGCTGTGGCCGTAAGTGTGTACACGTCTTTCTCGACCACCATTGCATATCTCCCGTTCGCGTCGGTCATGACCGTCGCTGCCGTCTCTCCCTGCTTTTCTCCGACAGCATATTTCGCCGTGACAGAAGTAAAGGGCACGCCTTCCTTGGTGACCGAGTCCGTTATCTTCCCAACCAGCACATCAAAGTTGGGGATGTCCCCGCCGTTGGAAAGGATGCTTGCATAAACTGCCGCTTCGGCGAAAGGCGCCGCAGCGTTGGTAGGTACTGTCACCGCGTGATAGAACACCAGGGTCTTGCTCTCGCCGGCCTTGGTGTCCGCATTGAACCATACGCCGGAGATGTACCCTTCGTTGACTAAGCCCGTGGGCTGCTGGTCGTCCGGCCATATTATCGTGTGGGAGGTGTATGGGCTTGCTTTTGCGTTAGGGCCGTTGAACAAGTAGTTCTCGGTCCATCCTGATGTGATGTATGCTCCATTTGATGTTTTATATCCTACGCCCGGAACGTAGCTGACCTGCTCTCCCGACTCATCGGGGTCGACCAGATATTCAAAGAATCCCTTGTAGTCGCTTGCACCATTGTTGGTGAGCACGACCTCGATCATCATGACAGGAAGCGCGTCGTTGACAAGAGAGTATGTCACCTTCGCATCCATCCCGGGGACGTTCTTGGCAAAGCCTTCGGCGATGATGGTGTTGTAATCGCCTATCGACAGAAGCAGGTCAAGGTTGCTGTTCTTGTCGTCCCATGCAGCGTCCATGTTCGGCTTCATCCTGAACAGGCTCCAGTCCACATTCTCTCTTCCGGAAGACAGTGCTACGAAGTCCGCCGGAGCGCCCTTACAGAATGGTCCGACCGCATTGTTCCCGACCTCGCCGTTGAAGAAGTTGACCTGGATCAAGTCGTTCTTCAGGAAGTAATACTCCTGGCCGGAGACATAGTCTTGGCCATTTGCGCCGTATGAGAAGTTGGGCGCGACATTTGTTTTTCCTGCCTGCGCCCTGTTGTTCACTGAGGGTGACGTTCCGATGAATTCCGCCACGTGGTATACCGCTCCGCCGCCTACTTCGGCCAGAAGTTCGAAAGGTACCTGCGCTGCCCATCTGAGAACGCCGAGGTATGCGTCGTATTCGCTCTCGTCGGCGTAATCCTCATGGCCGACGCCTGCCTGAACCATGAAGAATGCTTTGTCCACGGGTTTTCCGGTGTGGCTTATGTCCTTCCACGGAAGTCTAAGTTCGTATGTTGTGATCTTTGTTGTCTCGTCACGCGTTACATTTCCATAACTGTCATCAAAAATATATGGGTAACTTGTGTAAGTGGCGTTGACGTTTGACTGTTTCAAAGCTGAATAGATGCAGACATTGCCCGCATTACTAATACCGATGGCGAATCTCGACCTGTCTCTCATGGCGTCAAAACCGCCATCGATGTTTGTCGAGATGTCGATCTCGAGATAATCCCCATCCCATACATCCAGGCCTTCGCCGGGTGTCCAGTGGTTCTCGTCATAAACTGTCACGGCCACATAGAGATTGGTATCGTCATATGTTGTATAGATAGTCATGTCCTCTGGAAGAACGGCACTCATTGTTGCGTCGTCCAGAAGATCACCGTTCCAATAGACGCCGGGGTCGCCGTAGTTCACTACAGCCACAGGGGCGCCGTATTCGTCAATGTTAATTATTCCGTCCATTACTGGCGGAGTGGTCGTTTTCTCAACCCCGAAAGTGATCTGGCCTATCGAGGACATATCACTAGTTGATATCGATACTGATTCCACAGATGTGGCGTGCGTTATCGGCAAGGTGACCCCCACAAAAATGGTGGAAATCATGATAACAACGAGCAGCATCGAGATCGCTTTTTGCTCTTTTTTCTTCTGCATATTGGTTGCTCCTTTGTAATTGAAGCAGTTTGGGCAAGCTCGGTCATTTTCGGGTGGTCCGAGCTCACATAATGATATGTGTATTGTTCATATATTAATGATATAGGTACCAATAATATCGAATATATAAAGTTAAAATTAGTAAATTACGAATATTTTACGGTTCTTTATAAAGCTGTTTTTTGTGGCGCTGCCGGCAGCCGCCGCCGACTTTGGTGTACTCCTCCTCGATGATCCCTGTCTGAGGTATTCTTCCGCACTCTTCCGTACTCGCCGAGGCCTCTAGTTCCATTAATGGGGAGTTCGACGGGCTACCAAGTATTATACATTGGCGCATATATCCAACTAAAGCCGGTTCGGAGAAGCATATGTACGCTGTGGAGAGAACAGACAACAGGACAGACGAAGGAATGTACGTGGTCGTCAACAACAAAAAACTAAGATGCGGCTACACCACGGGCACATGCGCCGCGGCGGCCTCGAAGATGGCTGCGACCATACTTCTCGGCGGCGAAAAGAAAGATACGGTGGAAATAATCACGCCAAAGGGAACTCTTCTTTCTCTGAAAATAGAAGACATCCGAATATCGGACGATCATGTTGCATGCGCCGTCAGGAAGGACGGCGGCGATGATATCGACTCCACCCATGGGATGCTTATCTATTCGACTGTCAGCAAAAGATCGGACGGCATGATCGTGGTCGAAGGAGGCAGGGGGATCGGGCGGGTGACCATGAAGGGCCTTGACCAGCCTGTAGGGAATGCTGCGATCAACAGGGTCCCGAGGAGCATGATAAGAGAGGCTCTAGAGGATGTCTGTGAGAGTTTCCTTTTCAATAATGGGGTTACTGCGGTCATATCAGCACCTGACGGAGCAAAGGTCTCAAAAAAGACATTTAACGAGAGACTCGGCATTGTAGGCGGGATATCAGTTCTTGGAACAACGGGCATAGTGGAGCCGATGAGCGAGAACGCACTTATTGAGACCATAAAGACAGAATTGAATATGAGAAGGGCTGCGGGTCACGAATGCGTCCTGGTGGTTCCGGGCAACTACGGAAAGGACTTCTCAGACGAAATGGAAGGACTCGACGGAGAACAGACGGTAAAATGCAGCAATTTCATCGGGGACACGATCGACCATGCTGCAATGCTTGGCTTCAGCGGGTTCCTTCTCGTCGGCAATCTCGGCAAAATGGTGAAGCTTGCGGGAGGCATCATGAACACACATTCCCGCTGTGCCGACTGCAGGATGGAGATCCTCTCGGCGAACTCGGTGTTGGCGGGCGCCGATGCCGATACGGCGAAAAGGATAATGTCGTGTATATCGACCGATGACGCCCTGTGCGTGCTGAACGAGGCGGGCGTTATGGAAGGAACGGTAAAAGAGGTCATGGAAAAGATAGCTTTCCATCTCAATCACAGGAGCGGGGAGGAGATGCAGACTGAATGCATTGTGTTCTCCTCAAAGTATGGGAAACTCGGCGCGACCGCAGGAGCGGGTGAGCTTTTGAAGAAGATGAAGAACCGGGTGTTTTTATGAAAATAAGGGTAATTGCCTTCTCAAGAGCAGGTTGCGAACTTGGAAAGAAGATCTGCTCAGCACTGAGCGGGCATGAATGCGGTCTGTATTCGAAGACCACCGCGGACGCCGCCGGCACGGAGAGAGTTGTAGGGTCTGCATCGGATTGGACAAGGGAGTCCTTTGCAGCAGCCGATGCGATCGTGTACATCGGCGCGACAGGGATCGCCGTCAGGTACATCGCGCCGTACGTGAAACATAAGACCATAGACCCGGCAATAGTATCGATAGATGAGAAGGGGCAGTTTGTCATATCCCTGCTTTCCGGCCATATCGGCGGTGCTAACGGCCTTGCAAAGGAGATCGCCGAGAAGATCGGTGCGGTCCCGGTCATAACAACGGCGACCGATATACACAGGAAATTCTCAGTGGACTCATTTGCCGAGAAGCACGGCATGCACATCGGAAGTATGCGGCTGGCCAAGGACGTGTCGTCTCTTATTGTCGACGGCAGGAGGGTCGGGCTGGTCTCTGACGTCCCTGTAACAGGCAGCATACCGCCGGAGCTGGATCTTAACGGGAACGAAGATCTGGGTATATTCGTTTCGTACAGAGGATCGGAAGGTCCGTTCGTAAGAACGTTGAAACTCACGCCGAGGTGCCATGTACTTGGGATAGGATGCAGAAGGGGGACACCTGCCCGGAACATCGAGACGCTTGTGAAGGAGGTGCTAGAAAAAGAGGGCATCTCTCTCAAGAGCATACGGACCATCGCAAGCATAGATCTCAAAAACGATGAAAAGGGGCTGCTGGAATTCTCATACGGGATGGGGATGACCCCTGTGTTCTTCTCGTCCGACGAACTGGCATCCTTGCCGGACATGGGTTTCACGCCATCGGATACAGTGAGAACGGTCACAGGAGTGGACAATGTATGCGAAAGAGCGGCCTACGCAGCATCCCGGAGAGGGGATATTATAGTAAGGAAAACATCAGGGGTAGGGGTGACCCTCGCCATAGTGAGAGAGCCCTTCTCTTTGGACTTTACGGAGGAATGAAATGCAGAGCAGTAATCGGGTGATCATATTCGCTGGGACAACAGAAGGAAGGAAAATCACAGAATATCTGGGAAATGCCGGGATCGATGTGCTCGCATGCGTTGCGACCGAGTTCGGGAGGCACCTCATAAAAGAGAATGACCATGTCAAAGTTTCATCAGAGAAACTCGGCGAAGAAGGGATCAGACGCATAATGAAAGAGGGCTGTTCCTGCGTGATAGATGCGACACATCCCTATGCCACAGTGATGACCCAGAAAATAAAAACAGCGTGCGAGGATACCGCTTCGGAATACATCCGCCTGATCCGATCGGAAAGCCGCAATGATGGCGATGTCGTCGTTGTGCCGGACGTTGCTTCCGCAGTGGAATACCTCAAAAAGACCGAGGGGAACATACTTGTAACGACCGGAAGCAAAGAACTTAAGAAATATACCGACATAAAAGATTACAAGAACAGAGTATTTGCGAGGGTCCTTTCCATGCCGGCCTCGGCCCAGACGTGCGCGGAGATGGGGTTCCAGGGAAAGAATTTATTCTGTATGCAGGGGCCGTTCTGCGAAGAATTGAACTACGGCCTCCTGAAACAAGTTGATGCAAAATACATGGTGACCAAAGATTCCGGTGAACCGGGCGGGTTTGAGGAAAAGGTCGGTGCCGCGCACAGAGCCGGAACAAAGATAGTACTGGTGTCCAGACCGAAAGAGGAAGCCGGATCCGAGCTTGAAGGTGTGATCGCCATGCTCGGCAAACGGTTCGGGATAGGCCCCGTCCAAGCTGATGCATTGCCCAGGCGCAGGATATCGGTCGTCGGCATAGGTATGGGCAACGAAGATACACTAACAATTGGTGCAAGAAAGGCCATCGATGAGGCCGACCTCCTAATTGGTGCAGAAAGAATGGTAAGGTCGGTGTCGGTCGGGCAGGATTCGCTGTTTGAATACCGAGCAGAACCGGCAGCCTCGTATGTCAGGGAACATCCCGAATACAAAAAGATCGCGATATTGGTGTCCGGCGACACGGGATTCCAAAGCGCCGCGAAGAAGATCATAGAGAGAGTGGACAAGTCGGTGTATGATCTGGAGATCAAATGCGGAGTCTCGTCGGTCGCACACCTGTGCTCGCTCATCGGTTCGTCATGGGATGACGCTTTCCTTATCAGCGCCCACGGGCGGGAAACGAACGTCGTCGGCGCGGTGTGCAGGAACCGCAAGGTCATTGTCCTTCTTGACGGAGAAAAAGGTACCAAGGCAATGTGCAGGGAACTTGCAGAGTATGATATGGATAATGTCAGCGTTACGGTGGGGCAGGACCTGGGCCAAGAAAATGAAAAGGTCATGAGAGGAAGGCCGTCCGATATATTGAACGAAGATCTCGGGACTCTTTGCATAGCGATGATAGAGAACCCTTACGCACGGGGGGAGAATCCCATTGGGATACATGATGACCTTTTCATAAGGGGCGACGCGCCGATGACAAAGGAAGAGATCCGTTCCCTTTCGATAGTGAAACTCAAGCTGGAAGACGACTCGGTGCTCTTCGACATAGGCGCCGGGACCGGCTCGGTAGCCGTTGAGTCTGCGTTGACGGTCCCGAACGGTAAAGTATACGCTGTCGAGATGGAGGATAATGCAGCGAACCTCATCGAGCAGAACAAAAAGAAGTTCAGGGTACCGAATCTTGAAGTGGTAAGGGGGCGCGCGCCCTGTGTGCTTGACGGGCTTCCTGCACCCACTCATGTGTTCATTGGCGGATCGTCCGGCGAACTGAATGAGATCATGGAGACCTGCCTGAAGAAGAATCCCAAAGTCAGGTTCGTTATCAACGCTATAACGCTGGAAACCATCTCCGAGATGGTAAGATGCTTTGACGAACTGGATGTTGAAGAGGAGGAGACCATTTCCGTCAGCGTCTCAAAGTCAAAAAGAGCGGGGAGATATCACCTAATGAACGCGCAGAACCCCATTTACATCGGTGTGTGCAACGGTAAAGAACATTAATGCTTTGAAGAAAGGATGTTCGAGTTTAACGTTTAGTTGCTGATATGCACTAAATAAAGGAGTTAATGCGACACACCTCTTTGATCTCTTGGAGTTTGCCGGCTGATGCGGTCGCTTTAATGGATGTTCAGTCCACGAGTTTGTGGTACTTGTATGCGGGTTCCCCTTCATTGAAGCAGTACTTTATCGTGGTGAAGTCCTTTTTGAGGGCTTTGACATCCTCTTTTACCTTCTTCGGGTCCTCTTTCTTCTTGACGACCCTCGCAACCAATTCGGCAACGACCTTCATCTCGCTCTCTTTCATGCCTGTCCTTGTCAGCTCCTGCGTCCCGAACCTGAGGCCGGACGGCTTAACGGAGCTGGTGTCGCTGGGGAGCATGTTCTTGTTGCAGATGATGTTGGCATCCTCGAGAAGCTGTGCGCACTCTTTCCCGCCTCCGAAGGCGGAAACGTCAAGCGCTATCGCATGTGATGTTGTGAACCCCAGGTTGGGGCAAAGCACCGGGATCCCCAGTTCATAAAGGGCCTCGCCCAGTGCTTTTGCGTTCTTGCATGTCTGTGCGGCGTAGTCCTTCGCAAAGACCTGCATCTCCGCGAGCGTCATCGCCAATGCGGCCATCGCGTGTAGGTGGTGGCTCGATGTCACGCCGGGGAACACCGCTTTTTGGATCTTTTTCTCCTCTTCCTCTGTGAGGTTCGACCCCAGTATCATACCGTGGTTCGGTCCGGGGAATGTTTTGTGCGTTGATGCCGAGACGATATTGACGCCTTCTTCCAGTGGTTTGTGGAACTTCCCTCCCGCTATTAGGCCAAGCACGTGCGCGCAGTCCTCCCAGACAAGACAGTCGATCTCGTTAAAGGTGTCCGTAAGCTCTTTTATCGGCGGCGGGAAAAGGAATACGGAAAGGCCGAACTGTGCGATCTTCGGTTTTTCTTTCTTCAGCAGTTTTATTGTACCGTCCACGTCAATGTTCATGTCCTCAACGTTGAACGGATAGTTCACTGAGCGTACCCCTCTCTGCCCGAATGCGCCGAACTCACAGGTCGATATGTGCGCTCCCTGAGCAAGGGCGCATGTCGTTAACGTATCTCCCGGATTAGCGAAAGCGAAAAGGACGGCCATGTTCGCGACCGTTCCGGAAATGGGCCTTACGTCTGCGAATTCCGCTTCGAAGAGTTTCTTGGCGATCTCTGTCGCCTTTGTCTCCACCTGGTCGACGTAGATGTTCCCCTGATAGTATCTTTTCCCGGGGAGTCCCTCGGCGTACCTGTCTGCGAAATCCGATATGAGTATCTCTTTTGCAAGGGGGCTCATGAGGTTCTCGGATGCTATCATTGGGATGCATTCCTCGAACCACTTGTTGTGCTCCATTACTTTCTGCCTGATGAAACGGCCGTCGTCTGTCATCATATGTATCAATGACCCTCAACGTTGCACGAATAATAAAATTATTGTCTTTATTTGGTCAAATGAATTTGTTTGTTCAGAGCTGATCAGATATATTCTATCGGCAGGGCGACCAAGTTCTCCCTCAAATGCGTGAGTTTGTCGCAAAGACAGATGACGGCACCCTTGCCGCGCGTCTTTGTTTTGTCCAGGTCGAGCACGTCGAACGCACTCCCCATGGGGGCATCCGGGCTCGCGCTCACTTTGATCTCGATCGGGAACAGCGTTCCGTTCTCATGGATAATGATATCGATCTCGTCTTCTTTTTCTTCTGTCGTCCCGTTCCGGTGAACGCGTTTCTTGTCCTTTCCTCTGTAATAGAACACGCTGAAACGGTAATCGATCCCGGCGTTCGAGAAGGATTTCAGGATCTCGCTTATTACGAACGTTTCGAATATGTGTCCGTTCATCGCACTGGCGCGGAGCGCCTCGGGCGTGAGCCAGCGAGTTAAATAGCACACCAACCCCGTATCGCGGAAATAGAGCTTTGGCGTTTTTATGGCACGGTTCAGTGCCGATGAGTTGTAAGGCTGCAATAAGAAAACAAGCCCGGACGCCTGCAGCACCGATACCCATTCTTTTATCGTGGCGACGGTTTTTCCCAGATCGTTCGCAATGGAGGCATAGTTCAGCATCTGTCCGGTCCTGGCCGCTGCGGCTGTCATGAACGTGAAGAAGGCCATCTTGTCTTTCACATTGATCATCTGGCTTACATCCCGTTCTATGTAGGTCTGAACATAGCTTGACCAATAAGTCTGCCAATCTTTTTCGATCAACTGCAATTCGGGGTTGGACCCGCGGTGGATCCGTTGCCAAATGTTATCATACGGAACAAGGCAGCTTTTTCTTTCTGCGTAGTACTCATCGGTGGGAATGAAGTACCTGTTGAAGTCTATCTTTTTGATCTCTCGCATCGACAAACCCTGAAGCTCATGAATGGCCACTCTGCCGGAAAGGCTTTCGGTGACCTTCTCCATAAGGTTATATTGCTGGCTGCCTGACAGGAAAAATCTCCCGTATTCTTTTTCCCGGTCGCAGATCTTTTTTATCTCCGGGAAAAGCTCCGGTGCGTACTGGACCTCATCCAGTATGACCGGGGGAGGGTTATCTTTTATGAACAGGATCGGGTCCGACTTAGCGGCCCTGAGCTGAAGCATATCGTCAAAGGTCACCAGCGGGATCTCTTTAAAAGTTTCTCTGATGGTCGTACTCTTGCCTACCTGGCGCGGGCCGGTGACCAGAACGGATTTGAAGGTCCGCCCGCTTCTTTCCAATATCGGTTCGATAGCTCTCTTGATGTACTCCATACAGACACCATTTTGCGACTAATTTATAGTTCAAGTATAAATTAGCCAATATATAAACCCGAATGTCTCACGGATCGTTTGTTACATCATTCGGTGCCGCTTCGCTTTGAGGATGTGATTCGCCTGCCGACACGTTGCGGCTTTCCTGAAAGCCATTTATTTGGTCAAAAAAATTTGAAAGAGGTAGCCTTTACCTCTAATGAAAGAACCCGCTTCGAAATGAACAAAGTGAGGGTCTGCCGATAAACCTACCACATTATTATCTTTTACAAATTGTTTAGTAGTTGTACCGCATTTCGTGGCTAGATGCCATGAATAAAGACTTTATTTCAAAGAACCGCATGGGCGGGGTGCTGGAAGATATCAGAGAGGGGAAGGTCGTCCTTGTTTACGATTTCGACGACCGCGAGAAAGAGACCGATATGACGATCGCCTCAGAGTTCGTTACAGCAGATGTGCTGAGAATGATGAGGAACGACGCAGGCGGCCTGATATGCACCACGACGCCCGGAGGAACAGCGAAGGAACTGGGGCTGCCTTTCCTCTCGGACGTTTTTTGGAATAACAGGGATGCGTACCCTTTGTTGGGACTAATGGTACCGAACGACATTCCGTATGACAATACAAAGTCCTCATTCGGCATCACGATCAATCACAGGAAAACTTACACCGGCATCACCGACGGCGACCGTGCGTTCACTATCAAGGAATACGTGAACACGATCTTCAGGGACGCGCCGGCAGAGGACAGGATCAAAGAATTGGGAAAGAATTTCAGAGCCCCGGGGCACGTGCACCTTCTTAACACGACGCCGAAGCTGCTGAAAACGAGGCACGGGCATACCGAGCTCTGCACCGCGCTGATGTACATGGCGGGCGTAAGGCCGTCAGCGACGATCTGCGAAATGATGGGGGACGGCGGGCTGTCCTGCTCGAAAGAGAAAGTAATCGAATATTCTAAAAAGAACAATCTGCATTTTGTCACCGGCGAGCAGGTAATGAAAGCATGGGATGATTTCCTGGAAGAGACAGGAGCGGATGTGTGATCAGATGGTCAGAGTGATGGCTTCCGGAGTATTCGACATCATCCACACGGGGCATGTCTCCTATCTCCAGCAAGCCAAGGCACTGGGCGACGAGCTGATAGTGGTCGTTGCCTGCGATAAAACGGTACGGAAAAACAAACACGAGCCCATAACCCCCGAAAAAATGAGGGTCAGGATAATCAGTGCTCTGAAACCTGTCGACAGAGCGGTGCTCGGAAAGGATGGGGATATCTTCGAAACAGTCAGGGACATCTCTCCCGACATAATAGTCCTGGGATTCGACCAGATGTTCAGCGAGAAAGACCTTAGGAAGAAACTGGAAGACAACGGCCTCGGGCACATCAAAGTGTCAAGGGTCTCAGAATACACAGAGGACCTTGCGGCTACCAGAAGGATAGTTGAAAAGATAAGGCGGCTGGAGGAAGGGCTGTGAAGACCATCGGCATCGCTGACACGACGTTCGCAAGGTTCGACATGGCGTCTGCCGCCGTGAAGGAGCTTGAAAGGACAGGCACCGGGTTCAGAATAGAAAGGTACACTGTCCCGGGA
>Ga0123354_10008685_pt1 | contig 15489 bp, 11 predicted proteins | sample TergutLab28metaG_2_FD_97872 | JGI IMG/M metagenome (GOLD analysis project Ga0123354, IMG submission 97872) | Labiotermes labralis P4 segment gut microbial communities from Petit-Saut dam, French Guiana - Lab288 P4 | ecosystem: Host-associated > Arthropoda: Insects > Digestive system > Gut ...
AGCAAGCATTTCCTGACCTCAATCTGCTCTTAATTTCTTCTGCAATAGAATTTTGATTTGTTAAAGTTGTTCCCAAATATTTAAACTCTTCCACCCTCTCGAAGGTACTATTATCAATCCTCATGCTGTGAATTCGTCCTGCATTCTGATCCTGAGACATGACCATGTACTTAGTTCTATCAGCATTTACTAAAAACAACATATATTCTGAAATCTGACTTTATATATTTCTCCATAGAAAATAATTCATAATAATAGACATAAATATGTGTTGTCTTGTAGCTATGTTTCTCTGGGAATTTTCACTACTTAGGGTGAAAACACCAACAATGATACTTACACTGAAAAATAACAGTTTAATGTACTGAAAAATCATGTGACTGTGTATGTACACAAAGACAATATCTGAAAGAGAATTGCCAGCTGAAATCTCAGCCAATGCCAATGGTCTGCCAACTCTGCTGTGAATCCATAATGTAACATGGGGGCCAGGTCCCCCTTAATTCTCATGTCTTGAAAGTAGGAGGATATGGGTAATCAATTTCTTGCTCTGCAAGAAGCAACTGTGGTATCAAGATGGAGTACAGAATGTGTTCTCATAGAACTGGTTAAAAGATGGAATGCCAACTAGTCTCACTGAATAAGGAAACACAGCAGTTGTCCTACACTTGTCCAGCAATAAGACCTCTGCTGTTATTGCACAGTGCCCAGATTCATAACACACTCAAGTTAACTAAAGCACCAATGTGGACATACATTCTCAAACAGGCTTCTAAAATCTTACTTCACTCTGAGGTGGTAAATAAGCTCTTATCTGAAGAAAGAGAAATACAGCACATAACTGATCTGCAAAACTTTCTTCAGGCACAACCAAAATGATACACTTGAAATGGCTGCAGTCTGAACAGTACAATTCCAGTCCAACTCAGATTTTTCTGAGGCCTTCCATTGTTAGTCACATGTATCTGGAAAAATGCATTGTTCCTTGCCTCTTAAGCACTTGTCCACAATAATATTAGTCATTTACTCAAACACACACATCTTAACACCCCAATTAAAAGATGCATTATTCTGAAACATATAAGACTAATTAAGTGAAAAAAACTGAGCAACAAAGAGAGCCTATTTTACTAAGTAAGCATGGCAATAACCTAAAATACAAAATACATTATTATTACAGCATGAGATAAAACTTGTCCCAACACACAACTCATGAATTACTTCTAACACCATCTTATGGAGTAAACACAACATTACAGCCCAACAAGAGGAAGCAGAAACAAAACACAGTGACTGTACAAAGGTGATAATGGTTAGAAGTTTTAATTGCTACCACATAACCTATATGTACAGTTTTAAATTTGTTATACACTGGTGCTATACACTTTAAACGCTAAACATACCCACACAATCAGCTCCAGAAGTAGGCAGTGCTGCATGCCTCAAAAACCGAGTAACCTCCTGCAGGCTTTGTGCTCCTAGAGCTGTTATTTGGCTATCATTAGCCAGGGACAATGGTGGTAGGTTCCGAACCACCTCTGATGCTGTACACAGGACTTCATTGCATAAAACTGGACTACCTGTACACGATAAAAAAATATATATGCTCCTATGATCACTGACTTATGATATGATGAATATTCAGTTCCACACACACATTTTTAAAAATACCTCATGTATGCCACAGCATGAAAAACTTCTCTTCTGAACAAGAGCCAGGCCAAAAATTTGGGAGCCAGAAAATTTTGCACCTCCACTGGGCTAATGGGGTGAGAAACTCTGAAAATATTTCTGTTGTAGAGATACTACCATCTTTAAGAGCAACTCTCAATAACGGAACAGTGTTACAACAAAGGTCTCCATGCACATACATGTATGCACACACACACACACTTATGCTCCAGACACCTGGTCCACCACCATTACCATTTTCATAAGCATGTAAGTGAAGAATGCCAACAGAAGCACAGTGTAAGTAATGTGTTCTTCATTACACAATTATCAATGAATTAATATGAGTCTGATCTGTAATTGGGATTCAATTCCCAGAGGAGCAAGATGCTTTCCTCTTCTCCCAAGTATCTAGCCTGGGCCTCAAACCCAACCAGCATCCCATTCAATGGGTACTGGAAGGCTATTTCTCATGTATTAAAGTGTCAAAATCAAGAAGCTGACCACTCTTCAATGTGGACTGGTCTGCACCTTCTAATCTGCACAAGCCACATTTAATGCAAATGAAATGTGCACCAGTCATTCATATTAACACAATGACCAGTAAGGCTGTTGAACAACGATTTGGATTATCTGCTAACAATAGTTACCACACCAATGGCACAATCAAAGTTCAGTTGTGATTTAAAAAAAAAAAAAGCCAAAACAGACAAACTAAAAGCAATAACTCTTGAAAATACTTGGTGCTATGGCAACATTTCTGTCACTAAGGCAACCTGCCACACAAGCCAAGATCAAGAATATGAGCAACTTGGTAAAGAACACCATCAATTAGAATGTTAGAATAAAACTACTTTAACCTTCTCCTTTGGGCAGTGGGTAGTCCGTGTTTTAACTGCTGACAAATGTATAAGAAGAGAAAAATCTGAAGCATTTGAGCACCAAAAAAAAAAATAAAGGATATTATACCTGGCACAGTGTTCTGTTGCCAACTTTGACGTAGCAATGCAAATAAAAGGCTCAGTCCTGTTTTTACAGCCATCTCAATAAGAGCTTGAGATGCTGAACATACTCTTTCTGGACCACTTTCAGAAGTATCCTGCCTACTCTCAGTGGCATGTCCACTGGTTTGTGATCTTGCCTGCAAAATCACAGAGCACTTCAGTATCAACATATATCAAGTAACAAACATTTGCACATCAAATGTCAATTTTATCCTATATAAACCTGACAAACACACTGGACACCATGCTTAAAAAAATATTTCAAATGCCAGCTCTACTTTCAGCATAAATAAATTTATTTAAATAAATAAAAATAAGGAACAACCCGACTTGGTTGACTAGATGCAGCTACCTGTATTCCTGGATCCATGGCCATGAATTGCATTGTCCTCTCTTTGAATGTACTCCTAGTGTTACACAACTATGTGCATGAATGAACAACAGTGCTTCATAAGACATCGAAGACAGAGAGTGGTGTACTCTAAGGTAATTGTTCTGACATAGTTACAGCATTCACAAGCACACTGCTGTAGCCTTAATAAAAGTTAAAACAACTTATACCATGAAACAGAGTAATTTTTAAGCTGACAGTCCTAAGCTACAGGCTGAATGACCTGGGATTCAAATTCCTGCATGGTCAACAGATTTTTTTTCTCCTTCAATGCATCCAAACAGGGCCTGGGGCCCAACCAGCCTCTTATTCAATGGGTATTGGGGCCCTTTCCCTAGGGGGTAAAGCAAGCCAGACACGATGCTGACCACTCTTCTCCATCTAGTATGGAGGTTAAAAATGAGTGACAATGTACCTCCACTCCATTTTTGTGTGTACAGGGACAACATTAACTTTCCTTATGTAATCTTAACAATTCAATAGTGTATCCTTTGAGTCACATGAATACAGTCAACAAACACAAACCCTATTTCTTCAAGATCCAGTTCCATACAATCCTCCATCAGTGCCTAAGACGAGTAAGTGGTCTCATTGCTTCAGGTTTCCAATTAAAATTCTCTACACATTTATCTTTCTTACACCTATTTCTCTTTGTTTATTTAAACATAACTTTATTCCTCCATCAAAACTGAATTCAGTGACAGGTTACATATGCCTGGGTTTATACAAGTCATATTGGTTCAATTTTATTTATGTATAAGTCAAGAAGCATAAACACGACATGAATTTTACAAATATATTGAGCCAATCAGGTTTTTTGGGGTGTTCATGACATACAAACATTATGGAGGAATTCTTGTTTTGGCTAATATCTGAGGAAGTTCCCACATGTACTGGCAATGACTCATTCTGCAGCAGCTAACATTATTAGCAGTTTGTATTTGTTTATATACTATGTACACCACTTGTTGAATTTCTAAGAATTGGTTTCAAGATTATGTGCAATATGCAATGACTTCAAACCCCATGACTGGACATGTGAGCCAGTTTTCATAACAGTTCTGAAATATTTAAAAATTGAGAAGTAGTATACAGAATCATTTTTTTCCTGGTTGACCTTCATTTCCTAAATTTTGTACTCAGAGTCAGATATAACTAAAAACACCTGCAAAAAAATATAGCATATGTGTCAGTGATACCTCACCTTAGAAAGAAATATGTCTGGAACATAAAATTTATTGCAAGCAAAACGGTACAATATAATTAACAAAGAGTAACAGTTTACTCATATGCCCTCCACCTTCACCCTGTTGCTCAGTACAGGAAATCATTACACAAAGGGTATGTACTGTGAAGACAGTACTGCTGACTGCTGGTATGAGCACTGCAGAATGGGTGGCATCATTCGTTCCAATGTAGAAACAATGTCACCTGCTCTACAGCAAGCAGTCCTGAGACAAAAATACTCTCTGTAGGATCCCTATGATGAGGCATACCAGTTTCTAACCATGCAAATGATGACAGGTACTCAGGCTTGACCAATCTCTTTACACCCTTTCAATTTATCTTAGTAAAGTATGACAGTTTACCTTTTCCTTATCATGGTATTTAACTGAGACTGCATGAAATATCCGTTGTAGCACCAACAACCTTTGATGCAGTACAGTTGCAAACGGCGATTCAGCACAAAACGTACGTGCCAACTCCAACTGTGTTGACAGAAGTGCGGCAACATGATGATCAAGTTCAGCAGCTGATGGAGAATCACAGTCAAAATCTGGCAGGGCAGGACCTTGATTCAGCGGAGAGCTGGAAGCTGGTACAACAATAACTTCTTTATTTGCTACTAAATGATCATACAGCAACACGACCCCATCTCTCGTAGCAATGTTGTCACAATTTTCTCCAGCCCAAATATTATTCAGATGATCCTGCCATTTTAATTTAAAGTTCGAACTCGATAACCCTGGCATCATAACCTCGTCAAAATTTTTCTCTCTCCAATAAATACGCTATACATAGTTGGTCATTAAGAGAGTATGATAGCAACAAAGTAAATTAACGCGTACATATCAAAGGATGTTCTCCTGGTGCTTTTGTACAACAAAAGCGTATAAGTTCATCAAATATGTACAGCACAAACTTTGATATACACACACACTACCTTCTCGCAGATTATCATTGAGTGCGGATCAATATGTGTACAGGTTTAAAGTGAACTGTAAGTATAAGAGCAAACAGAAAAAAGCGTTATCTTCATCATATCCTCCCTAATGAAAAATTCGAACCATTTACAATGATTGCAAATTATGCCGTTCCTTTTTCTGTCAATTTAGTTTCAACAAGGGTATGGAGAAACAAAATTTCATTATCGTGTAGTGGCAATCCGTCAATCACTGAAATACAAAGAGTAACGGACTAGTTTTGCTTAGCTAGTTAGTTCGTCCCAAATCGTTCTCCAATGTTTGCTATTTAACATATATGGCAGAATTAACACCCAAGAAAGCGTGACGATTGCCATAATTATACCCTTCCCTCTGCACGTATGCAAATGTAGGGAACCTAGTGCCTCTGATTTATGTACATGAAAAAATCAGGCCCTCCAGTCTGCTCTCATCCATGCCTTTCGTGCGGTTTCAGACCACGGATTATCGACACGCCATGTTTCATCCGCGACCAACATCACATAGCGGAAATTGCCGGCTAGGAATTAACAGAGCGGGACTTCGAATTGTGAAATAGAACTGAAAATTCCAATTTTCTGGAATACGACAATGCGCAGTTTGTTATATAGGTACCAACGTTTCGGAGGAGCTTGCTGTCTCCAATTTCAAGTGGAATCCCGAACAGCAACTCAATCAGAAATATCTAACATAGATAGAGATTACAAGTATAGTGAAGAGGCATGTCTATTCAATGGGTTTGTTGAGATTAATACAACAGAACATGCGTCATACAACAACCACCAGCAATATATTCTATTACTTGCACTCTCCAGTTTTTTAGGGGAAGGGGGTAAGCAAGAGGTCAAGTGTTTTGAGTATATTGAGGATTGCTATGGCTACAAATTACAATTTCCTTGTGACAGTCATTCGAAGTTCGTTCACTACTCAACCGAGAGATGCTGACACATGTAGTTTTCCTTCTAACGTATATCGATTACGTTGCCCACGTTCTGGAACTGAGGCTGAAGTTAATTCTAGTCACTCGTCACAATTAAAAGCTAATTACTTACACCATTATTAGTAATGTTGCTACCTATATTTTTCGGTTTTTTAGTAAAGCCATCCTTCAGCTAACCACCACCACAAACGTATAAAAATATAAACATAAAGTAACATCATATATCAAATCAACGCGGTAGTGAGTTCTCACACTTGACGAGGGAGTGAAAAAGCACTTTTGAATAGAAAATGTTTTGCGTTTTAAGTTCTTAAGGCAGGGTCTACGTAACATGCTGTCTTCTTGGATGTGATGCCCTCTAGTTCGATACAAAGGTACCGACGTTATGGAGGCATCTACTGTCTCCGTCTTAAGAGCGGAAGACATCGAGATAAAAAGTCTTCTACCCTGAAGAGGAAAGCAGAAGAATCATCCGAAAGGCTGGTAGCTACCTACCAAACCACCTTATGCCACTTAATATTCATAAGTGATCTTGCTAATTGCACTTCTAAAGCATCAGGTCGTTTGTGGTGTGTAATATGAGACAGCTACTTGTCGAAACCGCACGGCTACGTTACCGGTCCATGAACCAGAAAAGGTTTAAAACCTCCGGCATTGTACGTTCACGCGTACAAACCGCCAGGTTGTGGTTACATGTTCGTCACCTTCTCTCACACATAGTGCATCACGTGTGTGCAGCAACATCCCAGACCTCTCTGCAAGGCGTGCAATCCTGTCGCTCTCCTAAAGCGCAAGTGCAATAAGGCGTCAACCGCATTAAAGTGATAAACATTAGTGAAATTTCGGAGAAATTTTGAAACCGCAAAATTATGCATGATGTTCTTCCGAAAGCCAATAACAACGTGAAGACAGAGGTAACAAGTTATTTTGTAATGCTCATTCGTTTACCATTTCGGCATTGTGGTAATTACACAGATACATGAACATTCATGAAAGGTTCTTTACCAAATCCATTTCCGTGAGGCACAGTAAGTAAAACGCTTCTCATAACGGTAACATTAGTGTTCTTCAAACCACAACATCCATAGATTTCAGCCAGTGAAAAGTTCTTTTTCGTAATGCCAAACGTTGACTACTTGTTCAGAATGTGTTTCTTAAATTGTTTCATATTGTTTTGTTCCATTTCGAAACTGGCACATGTCTGTTACCGATTTCTCTCCGAAACAGAAACACGATGCGTGTGTTTCGTCCAAAGTAAATCGCGCAACACTTTACGACGCATTTAATAGAATCTTGCGAATAGATACTTATTCATAAAGCCATAGAAATAACTCTTAACTATTCGTGTTTTTGTCTTCTAACAGTGAATATTACAACAACGTTTCCCAATATAAACGAGTACTTTTTATTTTGGAGACGGACATTGTCTGATGTACGTAAATTTAATGTTCCAGTGCACGACATGAAGGCATATAAGGGGACATGAAGTATCCTCCAACTCAGTCTGAACCTCCGTTCTTGATGGGATGCGTAGTGGGTTCAGGCTTGGTTACCGTGTCTCTTAATACGCGTCATACGGACCAACTAACAGATTTTATGGATACACCACTGGAGGCCAACCCCACTCTAACATTTATAATTCTCTATCATCAAGATACCGCCGGTCCCAGTGGTCGCGCTGTCTAAGGCGTAGGTCTGCGGCCGCTAGCCTGATGAGACTGTGTGTTCGAATCCCGCCGGGGGCATGGATTTCTGTCTGTTGTGAGTATTGTGTGTTGTCAGGTAGAGGTCTCTGCGACGAGCTGATCGCTCGTCCAGGGGAGTCCTAACGAATGTGGTGCGTCATTGTGTGTGATCTAGAAACCTTGTGGATGAGGAGGTCCTGGCTCACTGGGGGCTGTTGCGCCAAAAACAAACAAACAATTATCAAGATACCAACAGAAGAGCATAAGAGGAATTTAAGATTTTAATTATTTTAAATTAATTTCTACTCAACTACGTTCCTTGATCAATATTATATAACAGTTTCATGTGTATTCAACCTGCCACATAGACATTCCATTTATGAGGACGAATGAAATTCGAAGAACGAACGGTCTCCCTGATTGGATTTTTCAAACGTCATTCGCATCAATCATTCCCGATAATTTTTTTGTGCGTATTAGAGGACAGTATTCTAAAGCGTATTATCTCCTGCCCTTATAGGATTTGCATTACTTTTAGAGTCGTGACTTGTATTAGTGCGAAGCCAAACGTTAGATTCATCGTATTTCAGTGAAATTTGTTTTGAAACAGTATCGCAACGAATTAAAGTATTTTACATATATTTTGTGGATAGCCTATTTGATTACTTCTCATCTGTGACAGGCATAATTCTTGTCATATAAATTCTATAAATTACAGTTCAGAAAAAATTATATCACAGTAAACTGCATAGTCGAATAAATCATTTTTCTTATACTTCTTTTTAGACTTCGCATTTCGGTGGTTAGTAGTCCAGTTCCTCATAGCCATGCATTCGTGGTGTCCCCGGTTTGACTGGCACATCTAGGAAGATAAATTAAAACATACCACTGTCCTCTCCCTATACATCCTGCCTTACTGTACTCTTACAAGTCAATATTCCGAGTATGCAACCTATGTGGCACAGAAAACGTACAGATAAACCACGGAGAGATAAACCTTTCCATGATTTTTCCCCGCCAAAATTGTGGATGTATTCCCTATCGTCCAAGTCCTGATGAAAATAAATACTTTATGTATTTAACCACTATATAATAATCAATAATGCACAACATAGTAAGCATCTGCAGCATACCTACACTTACAACTCTTAATCTAGAATGAATTCAAAATAGGGGTTGACGTCATTGCTGCTTCATATTTTAACGCTTTCAGTGCCTCCTTCCACCAACTACAATCCCGCCGTCTCACGTACATTTTTCAACATAAATCAGAGTTGTGTTGCGTGTTAGTCCTGTTATTAAATCGTATTTAACCTCGTAGTTAGTGCACAAGAATTCTGACAGACAAAACTATGCACAACCATAGAAGCCACGCTAAATGGAACAGTAAAGGGACTGATTTCAGGCTGGGCAGCTGGCAAAGGCAGGAATGTTTTCTACGTCACCGATTCTGATATCCATGCGGCGCCTTAATAAATGGGCAGTATGGATCTTCCCTCGGAGAAAAAATGGCCAAAATATGGATCTCGCCTCTTACTTCCATCCAGAGTTGAACTCTGGGCTGTTTACGCCTTCACCTCCATGGCTCTATAAGCACTTAAGAAAAAACGCCTACTCAGGGACCACCATAATATTGGAGCTACAAACGCTTACAAACTCGCAGCAAGTTGTTTACCAGAGATAAAAGAAACGTGCAGTGAACCGAATTACTCACTTGTATCTAGTCATTCGGTGATATTCCGCACAGGAGTCACGCTTATTATAAAATCCGTATAGCCCTGTAAATTCTATAGGCCGCCTACACTATTGATTCTAGGAGGTTTAGGATATGTCAGTCTTTACTTCCACCGTCCCATTATGCACTCATGGCACTGTGCTTGGGCATAGGGGGTACTGGTACTTTTTGGATGTACCGTGGAAGCAACAGCAGCTGTAAATGTTCTTTCCAGCAGCTCTATGAACTTTTTTGACGTCCAAACGCGAGGTATGAAGAAAATAAAATATAATTTACGGAATTTTACCCTATATTTAATTTAAAAGCATTAAATTCATAGTTCGCGAACATTTCAATAACAGCAATTAATGCCAATTAAAATTGTCGTAAACGGTGTGCACATACATGTGAAGTTCATAGACAACATTCTTATTTTACTTAGCGCATTTTGTTGGTTAATATATTCAATCATATGCAACGTGTTCTTATCGAAGAGCAAAATTTTTATCAGTCATATCTAATTCATGGGAGACAGGAAAACGAGAAGAAAAATTGACCATGGATTATGGAGCCCAAAAACATGAATTCACTCCTAATCTTCCACCTGCCGCAAAATGGCCGAAAGGGGATAATTGAACTAAACTAATTTGCAGAATGAGGCTTGAGTAAATTGACAAAACTTGCCCTCAGGCACACTTAAATTCTGCTCTCAGGGGGTGTAGCTCCAGCCTCATATAATTCTAGACACCATGTCCCTTTAAGTAACCATTCGAAATTATGCAATGTTCGTGGAACAAAATAAAAGTATGAAACAAAGAGAAAACAGGGATTTTTGAAAGTATAGTGCTTAGCGAATATAAGGTTCATATAGGTTGAAAAATCCGTCACAAAGAATAACACACACTTATTCATTGCGTAGACTGTCTTATGACAGGTTCGTAGCGTCTTCCAAAGCGAGTTTAATAGACAGCGCCATCAATTCTTCATACGTAGCCTACAAAAATGCGTCTTGTTGGTAAAGCTTCAGAGTAAAATCAATGCGTGCCCAAAAAGTAAAATTATATGCGCAAACAGACGAAGAAACGACACATTAATGCCTACTCTCACATGTACTGTTTCTATAATACGTCTACATTTAGGTTTGTGGTCATTAACTAAAACTGGCACGTAAAGGAACTGTGCAGTGCGTCCACAGGCAACGCTAGGGCAAAAATTAATTCGGACACTGTTGTGCTCGAAACATGTAGAGGAATATAATAAGCTTATTAACAGAACAAGAATTTGTGTATTAAGTTGGTCAATTGCTAAGATTATACTGAGATGCGCGGCCAGCAAAATATAAAAATTTTTATCAAATAAGCCCAATTTAACTCCTTACAGATACCATATTCCTACAAGATCCACACAAGCAAGTATTATACTCACATCAACCTCTGGTCCCCCAAAATGATTTCTTGCCTTCGAGTTTTCAATTTTGCGTGCATTTGCCATCTCCCATATCTGTGCTCTGTACCCCTCATATCTTATCCTCCATCTAATTTTTTCATAACTTTTGTTGAAGCTCTTTACAACGCAGTTTTCTCTAGCTTTCCATCTTACTATTACTTCCTCTTCCTTGAACATAAGTATATTTTTCCGTATTCTTTCAGCACAAAAGCCGAAGCTACAAATTTAGTTTGCGTTACCCTCCCAAGATGGATGACCAAGATTCACACCCGGAAACAACGATAGGTGTATATACTGATTCAAACAAAACTTCAATTTACATTTGGAAATGTGATTTCCTCTACACCAGATGTATCTAACTACTACACCCACAAGAATCAGTACCTACAGCCTTGTTTGTTTCAGCAGGGAAAATTACGTGAATGTGGGACTGGTATTTAAGCGGGGGAGGTATTTTAATATTATAATAAAAAATATGCTTAGGGTATGATACGCTGGGTTTAGGTACCAAGTAAACTGGCAGGTGTTCATAGCTACAGACATTACAAAGTTAAGGAGGACCCGGGCGTGGAAGAGGAATAGGAAAACTTCTGTCAACAAGGTACATTAATTGTTAGTGAATCTAATTTTGGCACTGAAGAGAGTATAATACAGTAGACAAGGTCAAGGTAGTCGGTATAGCAACTCGCTAGGGGCTGGATCGGGGGCCGAAATTTTCCGTGCCCGTCCAGACCGGCCTTGGGTCCACCCAGCCTCCTATACGCTGGTTACCGGGTCATTCCCGGGAGTAAAGCGGCCGGGGCGTGGTGTTGACCACCAATCTGCATCTAGTGCCAAAGTTAAGAAAAGAGTAGAGCTATACCTCTATTCCCCTCTGTGCCTTCATGGCCTGTTCCAGGGAAAACTTTACCTTTGATAGTGTAATACAATTTTATTAACGTGAATGGGTCAGATTGTATAAGATTAGCGTACAGTACAAAGACGAATTTATATAGTTACTTCAACATTCCGGTTCTTCCAGTAACGACTTAAACACCCGACATTCAGTATTTTCAAACGCATTTTAGGGTAGATGCTGTGCCGGTGAAGGCAGCTCGTCCAAAATATTTGCCAATGTGGTGGACCGGACGTACAGTCGTGCATGAATCTGTAGTTGTGCTGATAACTCTGTAGCACCATATAAGGGCAGTGACCCCTCTCAGCCCAGACCACTCGGAAATCGATTCGTTCATCTCGCCGCAGACATAGGGAGGAAGTTCTGTACTATTGGGCGTCTCTCCCCCAATCAAAACTGCGCAAACTCCAACATCCCTCACAACCAACCCCTCAATTTCTTTTATTTTTAATTAAAATGTGTACTTGACTCAGGTCCGCAGCTCTATTCTGGGCGTTAAAATATTCCCCAACACATCCTGTCTGCATTGTACGCCCGCATGATCATGATCATTGCCATAATCAATCAAAATAACGAAAGCTAAATCTCTAATATCATTAGCTGAAGTAAGGAAAAGATTTATCGCCTGCTAGATGTTCAAATACCAACATTTGAGGCTGCCATAGCTATTATGTTTACTAAGAAGCAGATAAATTGACTGCACACCGTCAAAGGAATTGAATTCTGCGGTTCAATGCACTGCCATGCTAGTTCAGTACAGCACAGACGCAGGAAGCGTTGTTAAACTTATGTGGCCAATTCTCCTTAACACACCAAAAGTTCTACTTATAAATGTGAAAAAAATGGTTTAGGTAAGTTATATACCGTCCTTTTGTGTTTTAATTCCGAATATTAAAACTTACGGAAGACATCGCAAAATAGAGCTTTAATGCACGAATAACCGCGTTGTCCCGCTTGTGGTTTTGGGGTCAAACATAATCAATGATTTCCCATTTATTCTCTCATTCAACCAATTTCTTCGTTATTACTGACATCAACTATATGACAAAATTTTATAATTCATTAACGGAAATTTACTTTAGGTATTATAATGTCCAGAGTACTTCCTCGAAAAGCCACCGTATAATCACGGAAGCCAGTAAGACTGTTACGTCACTGGTCACTCTTAATTCATCGCAAATAAAAATTCAGGTACAACAGTGTTGGGAACTTTCTGAATGGCAGCAACGCTATGGCTGTTCAATGCATGTTCGTGAGTAGCAATTTGCAGTAACATCTTACCCCTTCTTCCACCTTGTCAAGTTGATGTGTTGTTGCTCTCAAATATGACTTTGTAGACGTAATGACAACATACTTTAGCGCCCAAAATCAACGGACAATTTAAAATTAAAATAACGACGACGTGTTGTTTAAAGCTCTCATGCAGGCGGGTTTAAAGCTTTTTGTCTTCAGGGATATGATATCGTTAATTGTGACGGAATTTATCAAACGTCTGAGTGAACCTACTGCTTCCATCTAGAGGGTATAAGAATGCTCTTCCATCTTGGAGAAGGTCTAGCCAAACATTTCTCTGCAGCAGTTAAGGACAGTATGTGTTGAGTGTTAAAAAGGCTGGAGCTACTATTCGAAGTAGAAAAGTTCCGTGTTTAAAGCTGACATATGAAAGGAAATGATGAACAAAAGTCCTTAAAAGTGCAATCGAATAAAACACCACTGTGTTTGAATGTCATACTCGAGGCTGTTTAGCGTCGTATGGACAGACGACAGTACACCATATCGTCCGATCCAGTCGTAAAATTTTGATAGCGTCTGATCAGTTAAGGTTCTCAAATCAAGAACAATAATACTGCAGGCGGGGAGAGGGAATTACTTGCAACACGAATGACTAGTGAAGTCACGTTACGCAGCATAGACTGGTAGTTATAACTACCAGTCTATGCTGCGTAACATCCCAGAAGAACGAAGATCTCATTTTCACCGCGGCGGAAGCCTGAAATCCCGCATGAGTGACTATTACTTGTTCAGATCCAAGGAGTTAATTACGGAAGGTCCATAATACGAAGGCCATTTCGGGCAAATTTTTTTGACTCGCTTTCGTCCAACAGATATTTTTATCAACCGTTCCATCAGGTCACACTTCATACTTTCGTATACCTTAAATAATGCGAGTGATTGAAAATTCCTAGCAATAAATAGGGGATGTTTAGAAGCGCGTTTGCCCAGTCACGAAGAGAACCTTCGTCATGTCCGTCCGACTGTCTGTCTGCCCGTGTGTCCGGATGTATCACTGCAGGTCCCACTGGACGCATTTCCGTGAAACTTTGGTACTGGGGACCTTACGAGAATCTACCGATAGAATCCAGATGCGGTTAAAATCTGACAAAAATATCGGGAATTTTAAGTGAAGACCCCAGTACGTTTTATTCCTGCCGCACAAATTCGCCACACAAACGTCGTTGTGCAACGTTAAATATGCTTACATTGTTGACAGTGAGATGGTGCTCAACAACACAGAGAGAACACAACACAACTTGCGCTTCCATTGCAAAAATTGTTAGGCGAACACGACAGAGTGTTAAGTCATTCGCACAGTATCTTTATTTTTAATGGACCTATATTACAGTCTTTTACATTTTTATAGAAATATGCCCAATTAAAACATACTAATCTAAAAGTACGGTTCCTGTCTCTAAGAACATTCAAGGAATATAACAGAAACTCGGTGCGAGCACGCCCATTATAATGTTCTTTGCAGAATAACAACGAACGTATTTGTACACATTGTGTTCCGTAAGGTAAGCCCCTTTAAACGGAAAGGTCTCCTCTAGGTCTTGTTTGAAATATTTTACAAATTAAGCATGCATTACAGGCTAGGTATCAAAACAGAAAGAAAAAAAGTGTTACGACATCAAAATTTGATGGAATCGGCTATTATCCTTGTATCTTACTCAAACAACAACATTGTCATGTAGGATATAGGAAGTGAGTCATCCCCGCTGTGTGTGTGAAACTTGGAAAATTGTCATGTAGGACATGGGCTGTTTATTCTTTGCTACACAGTCTGTAATGTCTTAGAGGTTGCCTACAAGCAAGGCGTTCTAGCGTTGGCTCTGTTGTAGCAGTCAAGTTTTGTGTAAATCCTACTGCTGTACAGATTTGGCACAGAGACATACTGGTTTACAGAAAATGTTCTGTAAACACTCTGTGATTTGGAGTTACTTGCTTGCCACAAACCAGGAAAAACAAACAATTTTTATACAGATTCGAGGATATTCAGGTAATAAAGCATACTGTTTCCTACAAAAGAAACAGGGTCTTACTTCTGAGTTGCGTAAACCATGTCAGTACAGTACCACCGACCAAACTCAAGGCAACCCAAACAACACCAAACCTAAAGCCAAATTTAAACAACACAGGAAAAACACGAAGAAGACAGAACTAAAAACTAAACTAAACTCCGTGGCCTTAGTCCGCACGCGAACTATACCGACAGAGCGGCCGCCGCCGGTCGGCGAAGTTAGTGCCAACTTTTGCGGATAGAGAGGTGTCACGTGGTCAGC
>Ga0123354_10008686_pt1 | contig 15487 bp, 26 predicted proteins | sample TergutLab28metaG_2_FD_97872 | JGI IMG/M metagenome (GOLD analysis project Ga0123354, IMG submission 97872) | Labiotermes labralis P4 segment gut microbial communities from Petit-Saut dam, French Guiana - Lab288 P4 | ecosystem: Host-associated > Arthropoda: Insects > Digestive system > Gut ...
AGCCGCCAACTTGTAAAGATATAAATAATTGCCAGCGCATTGAGACACGTTGAGTCTTGGTACAGCGCGCAACGATTTATCGGGTCGGCGAAATAAAAAGCGACCGACACTTTTAAAACCTTTTAGATAAACGCTGCGACAAAACGAAGACTCGGCGGGAGATGAGGATAACGTCCCAAAGAGTAGATGTATCAAAAATAATTGTCGATTTTATATTTGACAATAAGAAAAATTTAGCCAAATACGGCTACGTAATTATAGAAAAAGAAAAGTTCATCGAGTCGGTATATCGTCACAAAAAACTTTGCGACTCACGGACGATCGAGTCAAAGTGGAAGCAGCTCCTTTACAGCGGGGCTCTCCAGCAGCGAGGCGATACGAAAGAATATATTTTCAGTCTCGAAAGCGTTTTCGAGTCCTATCCTGAAATAAAGCATTATTCGAACATGATCCTCATAGAAGAGGACAAAAAACTGAAAGAAAGTGTTAAATCGCGAGTCCGTCAAAAAACGCAACACCCGTTTTCACTGTGTGTGAGTGAGTGTGTGTGTGACACCGGTATAGAGAAGTGGAAAAAATCTGTAGACGAAAATCACTGTTTCGACTTTGTCGCAGCCGTCGGTGGTGAAGCATAATGGCCGAACCAACGAAGAACCTTTATCAGCGCCGCAACGCCGCGAAAAAAGAGGTCTATGATCACGAATTTGCTAAAATCAAGACAGGCGGCCTACAATATGCATATATGCCCATCGAATCTATCAAACCAATAGTCGAGCGCGCATGGAACAATGTCGGGATCGTGATGGACATCATCGGATTGGATGTCAGCAACGTGCTGCATCCGGAAGAGAGGACTTCTACCGGATACGACGGTAAGGCAACAAAATCAACGTGGCTGTTCGTGCGCGGAACGCTGACATTAAAGCTGGTCAACATCGACGACCCCCAGGACACCTTTACAGTCGAGGTCATCGGTGAGGCAAAGGACAACAGCGATAAAGTGATCAACAAGGTCTACACCTCGGCTCTGAAGAACTTCTATAAGATCGAGTTCAACGTAAGCGAGGGCCCGAAGGACGACATTGACTCTATCCAAAGCGACTCGGAGCTCGACAAGAGCGAGCCGGCGCCGAAGCCATCTGACAACAACATGAAGAAGGCTGCCGCGCAGGACCCGTTCTTCGGGAAGAAAGAACCTAAGCCAAAGATAGAGGAGAAGGATATCTCCGACGCAACATTGAACACATACTTGCTGAAAGCAAGCAAGAACGCGGAATATGCGCCCATCATCAAGGACGCTGTGGCTGCCGCTAAGGTCGTGTCGGTGACGATGCTGCCGCGTGAGGACCGCCTTAAGCTCATGGCCAAGATCGAGGAGATGATCTGATGTCCGAAACATCCACGCCGGAGACATGGGCGGACGTCGCTGTAGAGCTAAGCGATTACATCGCAGCATTGGAGCAGGAGATCGAGGACAAGAAGGCCCTCCGCGCAGAAGCCATCAGGAACGCCATCGACGGCGGCGTGAAGACGCACGGAGGATACGGGTTCCAGGTCAGGTATAAAGGAGGCGACAAGTTCGTCGTCGACCCGGACATGCTGAGAATAGAATTCCCGGAGATCTATCAGGACCTGCATGCGCGAGCTGTGCGCGACATCAAGCTCAAACCGTCAAGGAAAGAGGTCCTCGACGAGCTGTCAAGAATTTTTGGAGAAGATTCTGCGAAGATAGCGATCGAGAATTGCGGCTTCCGCGTACGAACGGATCCGATATACATCATGACAAAGGAGGCGCAGGAATGAGCCTGCAAGATCATATCCCCGATCAGGAGACCGAGGACATCAAGCCGGACGCGAGCGTCAGCGGCTACGCCAGGGTGCGTTTCGAAGTGACAATGGTTTTCCCATTCGAAAGCGTGCGCTATGCCGACTTTGACGACTCGAAGGAAATGGCAGAGATGATCTACCGGATCCTGACCGACTCGGAGTACGATGACCTCGACATCCGCAACGTCGGCGATATCGAGTTCATTGAGATCGAGGAGGAGACTCCATGACCGCCAGCTACGACGGCCGCTTCATCCTGCGCGATAAGGAGAAGAGATTGGAGCCTTGCTGCGAGAACATGGCAACGCTTATCGCCATATCCTCAGTGAGGATCATGAGCCTAAACAAGAAGAACGTCGTCAAGACGTCCTTCTCTGGAGGAGACTTCAAGCTGCTCATGGCGACGAACGTGTGCCCGTTCTGCGGAGCAAGGCTGGAGGTGGTCTGATGCAGTTTCTGAAGGATGAAATGCGTCTCGAGTGGGAAGAAGAAAAGAGGTCCATACTCGACGATCCCGAATACAAAGATTACGGCACAGAGATCATGCGCTATGCCGAGGCATGGGCCGACCTGATGGAGGAACGCATGAACAACGGCAAGCAGCTCGAGGACATAGCGCAGGAGACCAGCTACACTGCCGATGTCAATGACATTACCGTAAGTATATACGGCGCTGCCGTAAGATTGCTGTCGTACGCATGGGAACACGGCGAACGCCTGCGCGTATGGCACAACGGCAAGTATAGAATGCCGCCCGAGAAAGAAGGCATTGTGGACCCGGCAACGTGGTTACTGCCTAAGGGAATGACGCCAGATGATCTGGTCCAGATACTAAACGAAGCCGGATACAAAACCGTCGAAATCAACAGCGTGGAGGATTACGAACGTCTGAAGAGGTTGTTGCAATGACGGTCTACGACATCGTCATGGCCGGCCCTGCTACTACAAGATACAGCAAATATGCTGAAGCGTGCAAAGCGGCCTCCGACCTCAGCAGGATCATGACCAAGTGTACCGTACAGATATGGTCTTCTGACAGCGAGACATGCGATACAGACCCGCTGGATTGGGATCTTAAGACATCGTTCAGAAATGGAATGGAGGTGAAATAATGACCGCGATGAACGTGCGCGAGATGATCCTCTCTATCAACAATGCGATGGATATCGGCTCAACCTATACAGCGAGAAAGCTGTCCGATCTGACCGGGATACATCCAAGCGCTATAGGTCAGGCTCTTACCAGAATGAGGGACATGGGATATGTGACATCTGTTGGCAATGTCGAGCTCGAGAGGGGAAAAACAGTCAATGTGTGGAAGCTCCAAAAAAAGGTGGACCCTATCATTGTGTTCACCTGCCCTCACTGCCATGGGTTCGGTTACACTACGGTTGTGCACAGGGCAAAGAGCGCCGAAACAGACAATAGAATGTGCATCCTGAAAGCGTATGCCAACTGCAGAATGTGCTACGGAACGGGAAAATGGCACGATAGAAGGAGGCATGCGGATGGCTGAATGTGAAGGCTGGTGTGTCACATGAAGCGACCTACGGGGTTCTCGCTTTTCGCAGGTGCTGGAGGGATGGATATAGGGTTCATCGAGGCAGGCTTTCAGATAGTCGGCGCCAATGAGTGGGACGAATTCGCAGCATTAACCTACATGACCAATCTTTGCGGTCATCCCTTGACGATCCATTACATAGAAGGCGACAAGGATAAGACGAGGCTTGATAAAGCCCTGAAAAAACTCTCGAAAAAGAACGATCTTGGCGAAATAATATCATATCCTATATCCGGCACCGGTTGGATATCCGGACATCCGGAATATAGGCCGAACAAAGATTTTTGGTTTGGCGACATAAGAAAGCTCAAAGGAGATGATATTCTCGACACTCTGAATATGTGTCCGGGTGAACTCTATTGCGTCATGGGCGGCCCACCGTGTCAGGGGTTCAGCACTGCGGGCAAGCGGAACATCGCCGATCCGAGGAACAACCTCGTTTATGAGATGGGTCGTCTGATCGTCGAATTGCAACCGAAAACGTTCTTCCTCGAGAACGTGCCGGGGATATTGTCGATGATGGACCCGGACGGGATACCCGTCCTGGACAAATTTTATCTAATGCTTCAGGACGGCGGATTTGGCAAATGGGAGACTATCAAGAAGTCGATAGAACATCAGGCCAGAGCTGCCGCTGCCGTAAGGTCCATCTCTAAGAAAAGCAAAAAGGACGACGAAAAGGAAGAGGAGATATGCTCTGAGGCCACGGAAGAGCCTCCGAAGGCCGATGCATCGCTGGACAGGTGGTCATGATGTCGAGAGTACTGCTTATTGACGTCGACAGCAAGATCCCGAACATCGCGCTGATGAAGATCAGCGGATACCACAGGATGAATGGAGACGTAGTCGGGTTCGATGTATCTGATCCAGACATGGTGTATGCATCAGTCATATTTACGAAGAACAAGCATAAAACAGACGGTCTTAAGGCATTCTATCCTAAGGCAAATATCAACATCGGCGGCTCGGGATACAATCTAAAGAAAAAACTGCCAGTAGAGATCGAATATCTCGCGCCGACAGATTACTCTCTGTACTCGGATTGTGACAGCTATTATGGGTTCACCACAAGAGGTTGTATCAGGAAGTGCTACTTCTGCGTTGTACCAAAAAAAGAAGGCAAGTTCAGAGTTGAACGATCCGTCGAATCCATTGTCAGCGATGAAAAAATGACCTATTACGGCAGATATGTAGAGCCTAACAACCTTGGAATACCGCCAGGCGGGTACAGAAAGATAACCCTGTTTGACAATAACATCCTCTCCGACAAAAACTGGTTCATGGAGGTCACAAAGCATATAATCGACCGCGGGCTTAATGTCGACTTCAACCAAGGTCTCGACATAAGACTACTGGACAATGATGTTGCGCACCGTCTTAAGGAGCTAAAACCCATCTCTATTTGGAGGTTCGCGTTCGACGATCTCAGCTACAAGCACGATGTGCTCCACGGCTTGGAGATCCTCGAGGAAGAAGGGATAAGTTCGAGACGTGACTGCCAATTTTACGTCTATATGCACAACGACGCTGACTTCGACAGCGCGCTGGAGAGGTGTAACATACTGAGGGAGCATAATACGCAGGCATACATCATGATCAACGGAGATCTTCCGGCATCCGAAAGGACGCAGAGAATGAGAGACCTGGCGCGTTGGTGCAGACCGTGGATATTCTGGGATTCACAATTCTCGGAGTATAAGAAAAAGCCAGAGTTCAGAGGCCAGTCAACGCTGGAGGAAGTGATCAGCGATGGAGAATGACAAGGTCTTGCGGTTCGTTGAGATCGACGGCGAGCGGTACACATTCAACAGCCCAGCAGGTTGTCCATTTCAAGGTGATTATCCTGAATGTATGCACCCCAAAAGAAAAGACGATTATTGTCAAGTATTCGAACCATGCCCAGCCCGCGTATTGGGTGAAGTCTGCCCGGACTGCAACGGTGCAGGATTTACCGTCGAGTTCAGGCATGACTGTCAACGCTGTAACGGCACGGGGGTGTTGTAATTTTTAATCTCAAATTGCCTACCAACGCAACCTCTCGCTATACATGGACTCTTTTTGTTGTTTATGATGGCATCCAATATCGCATAGACCAAACAGACACATACAAGGGGTATGAAAAGCTGAAGAGCAGAGCACGCCTGATAATGTCGGGGCGAGACTGCTCGGAGATCAACGGCGTATGCCTGTCGAAAATGGACAACGTGAAAGCACATATTGCCCGTGTCGAAGACGGGGTGCGATGATGACGTCCTCTTGCAGATATATGTTCTACAACACCAAGAAGAAAACGGCAGTCAGCTCGTACGGCGGAAATATGGTCACCGGAACGTGGGAGTGCCACCATCCGAGAACAAAAAAAGGACGTTGTCCGCACACCCACTGGTGGGTGGAGGATACCGACCTCTGCCCCATAGATGTTATCAGAATGAACAAGAGCAAGTCAACGCTCGACTACTGGACTGAGGTGGTCTAATGCCGAACACAGGACCGTCAGCCGCGAAAGAAAAAACGCTCAATTACAGCTATGAGAAGTTGTCGGACGAGAACGCGAAAGCAATGGGCGAACTGACAGAAGACATCCGACAGTATATGATCAAATTCTGGAAGAGAAATAAGATCAAAAGGTCGGAAAACCCATCCGTAGTTATCAGCATGATGTCTTACTCATGCGTTTTTAACGCAGTGATGCTCTTGAAAGGCCTTCCGAGGGATCACATCAAAGAGCTTCTGAACTACACTGTGGACAAGATATTTGACCATGAGGAGACTGAAAAGGATGAATGAAAAGATCATATTGGATGGATGTGGAGGAGTATCTGCAAGCGAGATACAGAAAATGTGCGACCTGACAGAGAGTGTCAGGCAGACCCTGAGAAAATTCTACGTTGAGAACAATGACATGGAAAAAGAGGATCCGTTCATGCTGATGAGTATAATGTCCTATGCATGCCTGATCAACGCTGTCAACGTCATGAGTGACCTGAAGAAAGAAGACGTAAAAGATTCCATTAACGGAGTCGTAGAACGATTCTTCGCGGAAAAGCGACCTGACGAGAACGAAAAATTGCTCGACATCCTGGAGGGCAGAAGATGACGAATGATGACAAGCAAAAAAGATCGTACAAGGAGGACCTGGACAGCATCAAAGAATTTGCAGAGATCCTGATGGAAACATTGGATGAACTGAGCTCCGACATAAGTGCGGAAAACTCATATGTTGAGTGCTTGAAAATGTTCAAGATCAACACTTGTGCAAATTCAATAAGTCATGCGAGCACGACCATGCTCAAGGTCATTTATGAGCTTATCCCAAAAAAATCGGAACCCGAGGACGAATACGTCATAAGAGAAGACAAGCTGAGAGAGATAGGTTTCATCCTAAAGGTGAAGCCATGACATGCTCCGGCTTCCCTACAGGCAAGATCGAACCCGACTCCTTGTTCGGAATGACCATTGGCTTCACATCCGACCGCTTCAATGATTTCAGCTATCTATGGGGTGACGTCGGCCTGAAGTCGTTCTGCGCCATGGAGCTCATAAGCCCGGTCAGGTTCGCCAGTGGGCACAACGTGAGCGAGCTGGGCATATCCAAGCCGCCGCAGTCGTTCTGTTATGTGAAAGGAGGTGCGATCAATGAGTGAGCGCGACCTCATCCCTGAGTACGCCGGCATGCCCCGCCTATGGACGCTGCGTTCATGTCTCGAGAGGACGTCGTTCTTTTCGGACCCCGCATCGTCGAGATATCACTGCAGCTATGCCGGAGGCCTCGCCGAGCATTCTCTTAACGTTGAACGCAACCTCGTCAAGCTGACGAGGAAGATGGACCTCGTTTGGTCGGTCCCGGAAAGCCCATACATAATAGCGTTAGCGCATGATGTCTGCAAGATCGGCGCATACCTGCCGGACGGCAGCGGGGGATACAAAAAGAACCCCGATCGCCCGAAGGGACATGGGGACATGTCCGTTGAGACGGTCAAGCAGTGGATCTATCTCACTGAGGAAGAGGAAGAATGCATCCGGTGGCACATGGGTGCATTCGTGGAAGACGATATCATCGAAGATGGCAAGGAACAAGTCCACAAAGAGTGGACACTGTACGATGACGCTGTGATCCGCTTTCCGAACGTATTGTGGACGCACACAGCGGACATGATGGCCACACTGATAGACGAGGTGCGCTGATGGCCAACTTCAAATGCCCGAGATGCGGCAGCTTATCATTCTACAAGGACGGCAGCAGTAGCGGACGCTGTGCATACTGTCTGTACGAATTCTACGACTACGACGGACGAGACATCAAATGGGGGGTCAAAGACGGAGGACTGAAGGTATACAAGAGGAACGAGGCAGGAAATGGTGGAGATAGAAAGAGTGTTGAAAGTGATCTCGGAAAAACCTCACACGGTGAAGGAGATCGCGGATAAGCTTGACTGCTCGACGGATGCGGTCATCAACGTCCTTATGCTGGTAGCAGCAAGAAAAAGACCGGTGCTTTACGTGAGCGTCGCAAAGGGCGGCGGAACGTTCTCATATTCATTGGTGAAAACGCAGGGAGACGATGGGACATGAAAATCAATTCAAAAAGATTAAAGGAAATATTTGCTCCTGTGGCAGCGGTAGCCGACGGAACGGTCAGGGTCGATGTCAATGAGGGCGAGATGAGATTTCTGGCGGTTGATGTGGCGCACATCCAATGCATATATGCAAAAATGCCGACAGACAGCAAAATGAACATGGTATTCTATGCAGATGCTGAACGGTTCGGGAATGCCGTCGGCGACCTTGACGGAGATGTCGAGATCACACATGACAAACCATGGCTGACGTTCACGGGAGAGAACAGTTTGAGGTCTATCAAGCTCGTAGAGCCCGATCTGCTGATCAAGGTCCCGTCAATTACATCGCAATATGTCAGGGCAGTCGATCAGGATTTCTTGTCACGCATCCCTAAGATGTCCGGCATCAATGAATGCATAGCCATCAAGATCCACCGTGGAAGAATGATCCTCGAAGCCTCGTCCGACGTCGAAACGGCCATCTACAGCATCATCACAGAGGACGCGGAGATCGAGTCGAAGTACTCCTCAGTGTTAATGTCAAAGATAGTCAAAACCATAAAGACAGATGAGCCGGTGATCATGACGATCGACGACAACTACCCTCTGAAATTAGAATGGAGCAAGGGCGATGTCAGCTGGACGTACATCATAGCGCCGAGAATAGAGGACGTATGAACAATGACGAGTCAATTCTTCGTGCCTACATAAAGGAAAAGAATGCTGCCGGCGAGATCGTGACGTACTCTACGCTAGTACGCGACAATATCCTCAAGAGAAGCAACCCTACCGTCTTCAAGGTCATGAGCGAGATGCTTGATGATAAGACACTTCGCGGGGAATACATAAAAAATAGCAGCGGACACATGCGTCTGGCGCTGTTCGTGAACGAAGGGGACGAGGACCATGTGCTGTATCTGATCAAGAACTTGATCAACGAGGTCGTAAGCTTACGCCTGACGATGGAAGGGGTCATGAGCAGCGAGATCAGGCGGAACAAAAGCTCCAATCTATATCATTCACTGAATGACTTCGATAGGAAGTGATCATGGTCAGCTCCGAGTACTGCCTGAGGTACATCAAAGAGCATCCTGGGTGCACATGCGTCGACATTGTCGAATCGCTCGGAGAACCGAAATGGAAGAGGGACAGCCTGAGGTCGAATATCGCAAGGAAATGCGGCAGTTTGGAGAAGTTCGGCATAGTCTAGCACGAGCAGATAGACGGGTTCAACCACTGGAGATATATAGGTTAAGGGAAAAAGAAACATGGGATTATGGGCATATGTAAAGAGAGACGGCGAGATCGAAGCGGAATTCACAATAAGTTACGTAGGATTTCTGTGGTTCAGAGAAGCGATCGCGAAGGCACTCGACACGGAGCTCGGAGAGCTTTACATCGAATATATGAAAGAGAAAATTGCAATGATAAGACTGGCTTCTCCATTATCAGAATTATTCGAAAGAAGTGTCCTCGGCTGCCGGTATGTATCATCCTTATCGGAAGAGGATAGGAACGCTCTGCTCGATGGCCTGCTGTGGCATTGCGACTGCGAAGGAGAGATCCGATGGGATGAAGCAAAAAGGCTCGTGGGATTGCTTAACAGGCTGGAACTGGGAGAGTGGCATGACGCGATGTACGGAAAGGACGGGTTCATGAACGTCCTCATTGCGTCGATGATATTCAAAGAGAATATTGTGTTCAGCTGAATGACTCTCTGCTTTCTTGATTTAAAACGTTTATTTTTGTGGGCTGACCGACCTTTTCACATATCCAACCATGGAGCGAAATGGGTATGGCAAGCGTAGCAGGAACAGGTAATCTTAGGGTGTTAACCCCAGAAGAAGCTCGGGAACAGGGCAGACGAGGCGGCATTGCATCCGCCAAGGCAAGAAGAGAAAAACGGAGCATGAATGAAGCCCTCACAATGATAATCAGCCTGCCTATGGGCAAAGGCAAAGTTATCGACCTGTCCAAGATAAAAAGCATAGATGACCTAAAAACTGCAAATCTTACATTGAAAGACAAGATGCTGACGAATTTGGCCCTGAGGTCTCTGACCTCTGACCTGTCGTTCACATTGCTCCGCGACCAGATCGGCGAGCATCCGATTGACGCTGAGACCATGCGCTCGAGCGCGATAGACAACCTCGCCACCGCTCTGACCGGAACAACTGAAGAGGATGGTGAGGACAATATCGACGAAGTACCGTCTTGAGTTCAAGGCGCCGGAGATAAAGCTTCCATCCGAACATGCACTGCGGTCGCTGAAGAACACACGATGGCTGAACATTTGGGAAGGTTCGGTCAGGAGCGGCAAGACGCTGATGTCAACGCTCGCATGGCTGCTCTTCATTGAAGAGTCCAAGGACTTCGTCTTCGGGATGAGCGGCAACACTCTGAACAGCCTGTACAACAATGTCATCGGCGGCCAATACGGGATTCTGAGCATACTTCCGGGATCCTACTACAAGGGAAGCAGCGCACCATCTCTGTTCATCCCGACCACACAGGGCCTCAAGCGCTGCGTGCTCTACGGAGCATGCAATTATAACAGCAACGACAAGGTAGTTGGCCTGACCGCCGGCGGATGGTATTTTGATGAGCTCAATAAGCATCACAGGACCTTCTTAAGCGAAGCCCAGAACAGGACGCTGGCATCGCCGAACCGTAAGTTATTCGCAACGTTGAACTGTGACAATCCGAACAAGCCGGTATACACTGAATTCGTGGACCGCTGGAGGCTCGAGACCCCTGAAAAACGCAAGGCTGCCGGCGGCGTGAATTACTATCACTTCACGATGGCCGACAATCCTATCCTCACTCCTGAGATGATAAGACAATACGCTGTCCAGTACACCGGATTCGAGTATGAGCGATATATCCTCGGCAAGCGTGTAGCGGCGGAAGGTCTTGTGTACCCCGGTGTGTCAACCCGCAGCGTATTCCAGGAGTTCCCGATCTCGGACGTCGACGTCGGATACTGCTCTATCGATTGGGGAACGGACCACCCGACGGTCCTATTGTTCGGAGGCATGGCCAAGGACCCTAAGGCGCCCGGTTATGACATACGAACGGACTGGAGGATCGTCCGAGAGATCTATGACAAGCGGAAGGACAAGATCGAGACGGACATCGTTGCCCGTTTTGAGGCTGAATGCAGGGACCTCGCTGTCGATCCGCATAGGGTCCGCATAGCGATAGACCCGTCCGCCAGGGCGCTCAAGAACGCTTTCCGCCGCTCAGGTTATGGCGCAGTGGACTCGACGGTCATGGCGGGCGTAGAGTCCGCGAACAATGTGGTCCTGGAAGGCATCCGCTTCCACAAGCACGCTCTTTACAATGGTTTTTTGCACTACTCACCGAGCTGCGTAAACTCGTTGCGAGAATACGGGTCCTACGCCTGGGATGAGGACGCGTCTATGCGCGGTGAGGAGAAGCCGGTCAAGATCAACGACGACTGCATGGATGCGGGTCGTTACTTTTCAAACACTTTTGTGAGGCCTAAGATAGGCGGGATGATCCGAGCATGAGAATGATACAAGTGGACATGATAGTCGGAGACCATCCGACGCCGGAATTGATAAAGGACGCGTGGCAGCAGTTCGCGGAGCGGCTGCCGAGATACAAGAAGTACCGCGATTACTACGAGGGTAAACATGAGTTCACCGTCGAGCGCAAAGGCGCCAGGGTCGTCGTGAACTTAATAAGGTACGGCATCGACAACCTCGTCAGCTACATGGCTGGCAACGCTCCCAAGTACGTTTACGACGAAGGCGACACTGCCGCCGAGAAGATCGTCGAGCGTTATGACCAGCAGAACCTTAAGGAGAAGGAGTCGGAGATCGTCCGCGCACTTAAGATATACGGCAGGGCGTTCGAGATCGTCTATCACGAGGATACACAGGGAGCTCCGCCGAGATCTGCGGCCGTAAGTCCGGAGACGGCATTCGTTGTCTACAACCTCAGCATCGACCCGGACTCGGTGTTCGGGGTCATATGCAGGACGATCACGACCGCCGACCTCAAGACCGAGATCATCCTCGACGTGTACGGGACCAATTGGTACGAGGAATGGCGTTCCAAAGACGGCTCCTCATGGATCAGGACCGTCTCGGACACAGCGACACGGTTTACACGTGTCCCATTGATCGAGTATCTCAACTCCGAGGACGCTATGTCCGAGATCGAGAACGTGATCACGTTACAGGAAGCCCTTAACAGTGTGATGTCAGACAGACAGGATGACAAGGACAGCTTCGCCGGCGCCATGCTTGCGCTGTATGGTCAGACTCTCGGCCTGACCAATGAAGAGATCAAGGATAACCGCGCGACCCTTAAGGACATGAAGGTCCTGCACTTCGAGAACCGAAACCTGGAGGGCGCCGAATACGTGATCAAACAGATGGATGAGTCCGGAGCACAGACATATACGGAGACGATCACTGCGGCCATCCACAAGCTGATGCGCGTGCCAGATTTCTCGGACGAGCGTTTCTCGGGAAACGCAAGCGGAGTAGCGATGGCATACAAGCTATACGGAACGCATAATGCCGCGAAAGTTACCGAGCTGTTCTTTGGAAGAGGTTTCCGCAGAAGATGCAAACTCTATGATGACGCACTCAACAATGCTATCCAGCAGACCTCACGCGATACGACAGCCGATGTGTCCAAGATGTCGATAGTCTTCACGTACAGCACGGTCGTAGACCCGCTGGCGGAAGCGCAGGCGGCGCAGGCTTACCTTGCAGCCGGAGTGTCTCAGCAGACCGTCCTGAACAACATCTCGATCGTCGACGACGTCGAGCTCGAGATGGAAAGGCTGGACAAACAGAAGGCAGAGGAAGCTGCGCGCGAGAAGAATATGTACGCCGACGAGTTCGGAGCTCCGCCCGCCGATGCCGCACAGCCTCCTGTCGGAACGCCTCCTGAGGGCTGATGAGTCCGTCTGAGTTTGATGCTCTTGCTAAAGAGAAGCAGTACATCTATCACCGCAGGCAGTATGCCGCAGTGCGCGATATCGAAAGCTCGCTCAGGCTGGCGGAGAAGAACATCATTCGAGACATGTCGAAGTACATGCCGCCTAATGTCGTCGACCCGAAGACGTGGATGAAGCTCAACGCCGGCCCCGACGCGCTGGCCAACCTGCGGAAGAAGGCGATGGAGCTGCCTGAGCCGATGCGGTCGCAATGGATGGCCAAACTCGACAAGCCTTCCTGGAGAGCGCAGATCACCAATCGGACCGCGCTCTACCGCCGTATCGACATGGAAGGCGTCACTGCGAAGCGTTCCATCGACGCTACGCTCCGCAAGACCGCGGCGTCGGTCGCTGCGGAAGGTTATGCGCGGCAGATGTATGAGATCCAAAAGGGCGCAGGCATGGGCTGGGGCTTCGACGTTCCGAACACGATGCAGGCGGACGCCATGGCGCGCAGGGTCCTCAACACGAAGTTCACCGCGAACCTGACAAAGCGTCATTCCGACCTTATCCGCGAGCAGATCACAGGCGGGATCCTTTCCGGCAAAGGCACGAAGGAGATCGCCGCACAGGTCAACGAGACGGCAGGCAGCGAGCTGTGGGAGGCGAAGCGCCTTGTCCGCACGGAGATCACAGCAGCTGCGTCGGAAGGCGAACTCCAGGCGATCAGAGATACCGAGGACGAGTTCGATATCAAGATGCAGTACCGCTTCTACGCTACATTGGACGAGCGTACATGCCCGATCTGCGGCGAGCTCGACCTGCAGGTCTTCTCGCCGGATGAGGCGCAGGAAGGCGTCAACAAACCGCCGATGCACCCGAATTGCAGATGCGTCATCCAGCCGGTCATGGACGGCGAGACGAAGGATGAGATCGTCAGGCGCGGAAGGGACGAGGGCGGGAAGGGAACGGTCATGCCGCCGGGGATGTCGTACAAAGAGTGGAAGGAGGAGTACGGAACAGTTGCAAAAAATGCAACGGTTGGGGCTAATGTTCCGAAAGAGGATCCTCTGGATGACACTCTCAAAAGCATGGCATATGGTTTGAAGGAAGCAGAGAAAGAAGCTCAGGAGGCAAAGGCAAGAGATGAGTTATCAGCGATGTTCAAAGACTCACGTGCAGACGGTATACAAGAGAAGCAACAGTATATTGACCCGTTCAAGGACGTAAAAACTATAGACGAGCTGCAGAAAGTATCTCGTGACGTATTCGGTGTTGAAGTCTCTGGTATCAGAACAACAGGTAAGAATAAAACAGACATAGAACTGCTGCGCGACAACCTCGGAAACCTGGGCAGAGTTGCGAACGACAACCCTGAGATTAAAGGATCGTTGGAAAAGATCGAGCTGACCAATGTCAAAAAGGCTTATGCGCAAGTGGTTTGGGGTAAAAACAATACTGGCCAGTATTATCAAAAGCTACAATTAAGCGCATCCCACTTCAGCAGCAGAGAAAAGATGGCAGAGTCATTACGTAACGACGATGTGAATTCTATGAAAAAATTCGGTAGACCGTTTGCAGTAGGAGGAGAAAAGGGTCCAGAAATGATACTTGTACATGAGTCCGGGCACATTCTCCACAACATAGCAGCAGCTAAACAATTCAATGGCTTCGTGGGTATGCCGTGGAAGGATGCATTACCTGCAAGAAACGAGTTCTTGGACGGCCTTGTGAAAAAAGCTGTAAGTGAAGTTGATCCGAGTGTCGATACATCGGCAGGGCGTATGAAAATGTACTACTCAATTTCACACTATGCAGGGAATGACCGTAGAGAAACTATTGCAGAGGCAACAAATGACTACTACCTCAATGGAGACAACGCGAATCCGCTTAGTAAGGCAATATATAAATTACTGCAGACATATCTTCGATAAAATGCACAGAATGCTCATGGACACACTCGACATCGTGGACAGCGGAAGCCATCCCGAACTGTTTCCGCCGGAGGTTCTGAAAGCCTTACTTAATGTGGATAAAGACCCAAAGAGAAATGACCACGAACGCATGTTTAGGTTCAAAGGTTGGATCATACAAGAGGGGCTTGTTGGTATCCGACCCGATGCACCGCAGTCCTCTAATGACGAGTGGATGGAGTATTGGAAGATGATGCGTGATAACCCAGGACTTGATGCCTAATAAGTTCGACATCAGACATTTTCCCCCATGTATTGTAAACACCCCACGGGCATTTCATCGCACATGTCCGATACGGAACAAAAGACCGTTCTGACGCCGATCCCTAATTACTACTGATTTGAGACAGATCATAAATCATTCTGCGCCGAATTGTCAGATCATATATGAAAAGTTTTTTCTGACTTTACGATACTGCAAAAAGTGGCATTTATCAAAAAATAACACTGCTAAAAGTGGCATTTCCGACTTGCCAGCATCGGATTGAAAAATTTTGTTATATTCCCGCACGCCGCTGTGACGTTCGGACCAAGCGGCAATAGAAAGCAATCCCATTCTACCACTCGCCGCCGCTCCCGCCAAGGAAGGTGGCCCCCGTCATCAGTAAGGCCGCGGCGGGGCGAGGTCCCGTTCCTGTTGACTTTTTTA
>Ga0123354_10008688_pt1 | contig 15484 bp, 11 predicted proteins | sample TergutLab28metaG_2_FD_97872 | JGI IMG/M metagenome (GOLD analysis project Ga0123354, IMG submission 97872) | Labiotermes labralis P4 segment gut microbial communities from Petit-Saut dam, French Guiana - Lab288 P4 | ecosystem: Host-associated > Arthropoda: Insects > Digestive system > Gut ...
CAACATGCCGTCGTGACCCATTGCAATCCCGTCGTCGATAGCGATAGTGTTAAATTCGGCAGCAAAACAACCGAGCTTTTCTATCTCTGTTTTAACGAATTGTCCGATGTCATGCAGGTGAACGTGTCCCGGAACAAACTGCGTAAATGAATTGACTATGGCAATGATTGGTTTGCCCATTTGCTCCTCTTTCATCCCTGCGGCTTTCCAAAGCGCGCGTGCGCCCGCCATTTTGCGTCCGCTTGTGCTGGTGTGACTGCGTAATTGAATTTGCATTTTGTTTATATTTATTGTTTCTATATTTACGAAAAAAGCCTTTCTCACAGAGAGAAAGGCTATAGCAATATTTTCTATTTACTCCACAATCTCTCTTTACTTATCTTCCAAGATAAGCACGACCAAGTTGACGAGCAATAGAATATTTGAATTATCTAAAATCACAATTATTATATTTTACGTGCAAAAATAATATCTTTTTATTTCCCCACCAAATATTTTCTAAAAAAAGGATATAAATTATTAAAAAAAAGTTGCAAAAAAGGTATTTTTATTAACTGATTTATTTGCTCGCAGCATTTCCCTTTTCCCCAATGCGCCTGGAATTCGTTCAACGGTAAAGCCAACCTGTTTCATCATGCGGCGAATACTTCCTTTGGCACAATAAGTTGTAAGAACTCCACAGGGATTCATAGCGGAAAAGATTTTGTCAAACAACTTCTGCGACCAAACTTCCGGTTGCTTGTCGGGAGCAAACGCATCGAAATAAACAACATCATAGCGACCGGGAAAATCAAATTTTTCGAAATTAACCGCCAGCTTTTGCAATGTAAAATAAGGCGTTACCGAAATCGGGACTGCCCAGTCGGATTGATGAATGCGTTGAAACAAGGATTGATTTGCTGTGGAATAATTCAATCTGTTTGTGATTTCCAACGGTAAAGGATATATCTCTAAAGCAGTATAGCAAATCTTTAGTTTTTGTTTTTCAGCCTCTAATGCAGTGAGAAAAGCATTCAATCCGGTACCCAATCCAAATTCAAGCACCTGTATTTCCGTTTCTGGAATTATATCGTTGCTTTGGAGATAATGGAACAACCCCGCTTCAAGATACACATGCCGGGATTCTTGAACGGCTCCGTTCACCGAATGGTAATGTTCATTCAACTCCGGAACAAAAAGAGTCATTGAGCCGTCGGCTGTCTCTTCAATAGTGATTTCTTTTCCTTGTTCAAACCTTTGTTTCATCGAAAAACGGCAAAGAAACATCTTTCCGATATGCTGTTGCAGTAAACATAGCGGTCAACTTTGAAAAATTCTTTGACAGTCATCGCCTTACCGATACTTATTTCCAATTGGCCTGTTCCGCTTCAATCGCATTAAAGAGATATACTGCCGGCGCATTCCAATTGATAGCGATTTCGTTTGATGCGAAGGATTCCGAAATATCGACATAAGCTGTTTCGGGATCGATGAACGGGTATTTACACCTGTCCTGCATTCCCGGATTAGGTCCCCCGGAAAGCAATCCCGGAACGGGATCCTCAATTCCGTCGGCAACCGAAGGGCGATGATGCGGGTGCATAACGCTTTTCGAACCTATACCCGTTATAAAACAATAGCCGGTAGCATTTCTCCCCAACAAATAATCGGCATTGGTGAGCACTGCATTGAGGTATTTCATATTGTATGTCAATCGGTAAGCCTGTACCAACAAAACACCCTGATTAGCTGCTACCGAATTGCTTCCCCACACAAAATCAGAGCGGTTCTGTCCCATAACCACTCCAAAAGCATTCGTTGAAATTGAATCTACAAAACCGTCTGCCATTTCGAGAAGTTTTTTTGTGAAATCGGGAGTAAATTCCGGTTCTTTCATTCGGAGCAAGGTGTAAACTCCAAGCATATATACTTGATTCCAGCTTGGAAGTTGCCATTTGTCGCTCAGATATTCCTTTGCTTTCGTTTTATACTGTGAGTCCGAAGTCGTTGCATACATCTCAGCCGCAGCCCAAAACCATTCGTCGCTCAACTGCCGGTCACCATAATCTCCGGTAGTAATTGGCGGTTCGAATTTTTTATTCATAGTAAATTGGCTATATAAAATGTTGGGATTTTGCAATGCCCAACCCCAGGATCGTTTTGCTGCCAGCAAGCAGCTATCGGCAAGACCCGGTAAATTTTTTGTGAATTTGTTAAAAATACGTGAAGCCTGTGCCATAACTGCAGTAAAATCCAGCGCAGCAGCCGTACTTTTTTGTACCACATAACGAGGTTCTTTGGTAACTCCGGGCATGACAAATCCGTCGAAAGCCGCATTGGTGCATTTATGATACACACCTCCGTCGTTCGGATCCTGCATCGTAAGCATCCAGCGAAGGTTATAAAGCGCTTCATTCAGCAAATCGGGAATGCCGTTTCCGGTTTCGGGAATATTAACGGTAAGTTTTTGAAAATATTGAGGGAAATCTTCGTATGCCGACAACAAAGTCCCCACCGTGATTCCGCTGTTTACAATGTATTTGTTGTAATCTCCGGCGTCATACCATCCTCCGGGCGATCGGATGACTGTTCCTTCCGGACGTTGCGGAGATGCTGCAGAGGAATGTACTAAAACCAGCGTATCGGGATGACCTGCAGGGCGCGCCCAGCGACCGGCGTACTTGGCTTCAAGCGGTTCTGATACACGTTGATAATAATATCCTTTGATGACGGCTTTTGCTGCATCGTTCAAAGCATTTTTTCCAATAACAAAAGCGCCTGATTCCTGATTTCCTGCCACCAAACGATATGTACCGGGCTTTGTAAACTGCGAGAAATCGGCTTGGCAAACGATAAGCGAAGAATTTTTCGACTGCGCCGGTTCACTTAATTTTCCTTTATATACTTGTTTGCCTTCCGCTGTTACGATCGTAAAATCTTTAACATCCTGATTTGCTATCACAGCCGCTTTTTTCGGCGCCTTGTTGTAGAATCCTAATTGATTTAATTCAACCTGAGCGTTGAGAATTGAGAATTGAAAATTGAGAATAAATAAAAGGCTCAAAAGTCTAAGACTAAATTTACATTTAATTTCGCTCATCGTATCAGTTTATTAATGTTTTTGTAATAAATCCAATAATTTCCTATCTAACTGATGTCCGTGAAAATCTTCATATTTCACGTCTTTTCTTCCTGAATCAAGCAATCCGAAATCACCGCGGAAATTCCACAAAGCCCATCCGATTCCGGCGGAAGTAAGTATATCCAATTGATCGTTATACCATGCAAGAAATACGTTATGAGGCGTTTGATTATAACATCCGCCTTCGCCGCAATGAACTCCGACTCCTTTTTTAACAAGCTCTATCCAAGGTTTATAGAAATCTTCCAACACTTGTTTGTTAAATTCTTCTCCGGCGATTTTACCTGGCCAAACCGGAACGGGTGCATCATCAGGATTTTTCCAAACCCAACCGGCGCGATAATGTGAAACGTAGTGAGGATAATAGCCGCGACAACTTTGAGCAATCGGTAAATCTTCCAATTCAGGCGTAACCAGCGACCCGCCGCTATTGCCGTCTGCTACTACCAATCGGTCCGGAGTTTGCTGATGTATCACCTCCAAACATCCCTTTGCTATTTTCCGGTAGGTTTCACCGGGAACAGCCGACGACGGAGAAAATTGGTCGTTCATATCTTCCTTGTAGCAAGGCTCGTTTACCAAGTCAAAACTTAGCAGCTTGGGTGAAACGTTTTTGAAGCGCTTCGCCCACATATCCCAATGTGTATAAAAGGCTTGCTGGGCTGTTTCATCTTTCCATAAATTGAAAGGTTCCCTGAATCCGGCATTGATACAGAATCCGGGCGCCCGGTGCAGGTTCAGGCTCACATGCAATCCCTGTTTATTGGCGGCATAAACCGTCTTTTCAATGATTTCTATAGCCTCTTCATTAAAGTCGACCGTTTGTTCGGGCGTGATAGGAATTCCACCGGTAGGGTTGTATTTCAAATATCCCGGATAAGCGATAGGGAAGCGGACAAAATCGAATCCCCAGTCGGCCATCCATTTGAAATCCTGTTCGGTAACAGCGAAATGTGAATTGTTAATAGACCTTGGCGAGAAAAAATCAAGGATATTGAATCCACGCCAACGAGGCAAAGCGTTTTGTAGCTCTGTTTTAGAATTGCTCGCCCAACCCGGCAAACTCGGCAATCCGGCTACGGCTGCACCCGCAGCCACTGTTTTTAAGAATGTACGACGTGTCACTTGTTGCATAATAGCACTTTTTAAGTTGTAGTTTCATTTATTTGGATACAAATGTAGCATGTAATCATATAATATCAAAATCTTTTTATAACTTTGCTATTTTTATTTATAAAATATGAAAGTAATCGAAAAATTCACCGGATTTACACAGGAAACTTTTGACTTTTTCGCCGGTTTAAAAGAAAATAATTATAAGCCGTGGTTTGAAGAACACAAAACCATTTATGAACGGGCTGTGCAACATCCGTTGAAAGCTTTGGCGGTTGCCATGACTCCTGCAATGTACTCCATTGATTCTCAAATGAATTTACAACCCAATAAAATGATATCCCGGATTTACCGCGACATCCGATTCTCAAAGGACAAATCGCCTTATAAAACCAATATGTGGATTATGTTTCAGCGACTCGTACCCGATTGGGAAAGTTTTCCCGGATATTACATGGAAATCAACGACGAAGGGTATCAATACGGTATGGGTTTGTTTATGGCAAAGAAAAAGGTAATGGAAGATTACCGCGCTAAAATTGAATATGACGCCGATCACTTCCGGCAAATGACGAAAGATTTAATCGACAAACATCATTTTGTTGTTGGCGGAGATGAATACAAGCGTCCAATAAGTAATTCGTTGTCCGATTATTTTCAAACCTGGTATCAGCGTAAAGGCATTTATCTTTATAAAATTTGCCCGGTTGGAAAAGAATTGCTCGACGAAGGGTTTGCTCAATATTTGGCTCGGGAATTTACGCTGTTGCAACCTTTATATGAGTTTATGACGGATGTTTGCGAATAACCCCCGACCCCTGAAGAGCGTAAAGTTCCCCTTAAGGGATTTAGGTTTAAAATAATTAATTAAAAAACAAAAATATGAAACGAATTACAGGATTATTACTTTCCATTTTTTTATGTTCTTTCATCCATGCCGATGAAGGAATGTGGATGCTAAACTGCTTAAAAGAATCCAATTGGCAACGAATGAAAGAGTTAGGATTTGAATTAAGACCGGAGCAATTGTATGATACCATTCAACCTTCATTGAAGGATGCGGTGGTGATTTTCGGCGGCGGATGCACCGGCGTCACGGTGTCGGATAAAGGCTTAATTTTTACCAATCACCATTGCGGATACAGCGCTATTCAATCGCAGAGTTCCGTTGAACACAATTATCTGCGCGACGGTTTTATTGCTAAAACGCAAGAAGAAGAAATTCCGATTCCGAATTTGTCTGTCTATTATCTGATAAAAACAGTGGATGTCACTGCGGAAGTGTTTGCCGGAATAAAAGACGGCATGACGGAAGAAGAACGTATAAAGTCGATTGATGAAGCTTCGAATAAGATCGTCAAGCAATACACCGATAAGAAAAACGCTTTAGTAGCGCGGGTAAGTGCGTATTATTCCAATAACGCCTATTTTTTGAATCTGTATGAAGAGGTGACCGACGTGCGTCTGGTTTTTGCCCCGCCTTCGTCTATCGGTAAATTCGGGGATGATACCGACAATTGGATGTGGCCGCGCCATACGGGCGATTTCAGCGTTTTCAGAGCCTATACGAATCCGGATAAAAAACAGGGATACCAAAAAGATAATGTTCCGTATAAGCCCAAATATGTCCCTAAAGTGTCCATCGAAGGATATGAAAAAGATTCATACGCAATGACGATTGGATTTCCGGGACGAACCAGCCGCTATTTAACTTCATGGGGTGTAGAGCAACGAATTAAAAGTCTCAATGAGCCGCGCATCGAAGTACGAGGTATCAAACAAGCAATTTGGCATAAAGCAATGGCGGAATCGGAAGCCATTAAGATTGAATATGCCAACAAATATGCCGGTAGCTCCAATTATTGGAAAAATTCCATCGGCATGAATCGAGGACTTGAACGCATGCATGTCATTGAACGTAAACAAGCATTTGAACAGGAATTTCGCAATTGGTTGAATGCAAATCCCGATAAAAAAAATCTTTACGGCGATGTTCTTTCTATATTGGAAAATTCTTATACTTCGACCGACGAAGCGCAACGTACGCTTACCTACCTGACCGAAGCATTTACCGGTGGAGCGGAAATTATTCGCTATGCTCTTTTTGCCAATGCAAATGTTCAAAGAGACAGTTTACAAAACTTTTTTGAAAAACGCCTGCTTCCTGCCTACAAAGATTATGAGCCAACCCTTGACGAAAAAGTTTTAGCTGCTATGCTTCAGATTGTAAAACAACGCGTTTCTGAACAAAATCTTCCGGATATTTATAAAGTAATAGATAAAAAATACAAGGGTGATTACGCAAAATATGCAGCCGATTTGTTCAAAAATTCTGTAGTGCCTTATTCCGATAAATTAAAAGAAACTTTTTTGAATCCAAAGAAAGCCAAAAGTCTTGCAAACGATCCTGCTATTCAATTAGCAAAGTCGGTGCAGAATCGATTGGCTTCCCTCCGAGATACTCTGTTAAAGAGCCGTTACGATATTTCTAAAGGTGAACGCTTGCTCTTTGCCGGACTACAAGAAATGCATCCGGAAGTGAATTATCCTTCCGACGCCAATTCAACCATGCGTATGAGTTACGGACGCGTAGGAGGTTATGTGCCTTACGACGGCGCATGGTATAATTATTTCACGACTACAAAAGGCGTTTTTGAAAAATATGTGAAGGACGACTATGAATTTAATGTTGAACCTAACGTTTTGGATATGCTCCGGAAAAAAGATTTTGGACGTTACGGTAACGGACAGGGAGATATTAATATAGATTTCCTGACCAATAATGATATTACCGGCGGTAATTCGGGCAGTCCGATTTTTGACGGTAAAGGACGCTTATTGGGACTTGCTTTCGATGGAAATTGGGAAGCAATGAGTGGTGATATTGCTTTTGAACCGGACGTCCAACGAACCATTGGTGTTGATGTTCGTTATATTTTGTACATAATTGACAAGTGGGGACATTGCCAACGATTGTTAGATGAGTTAAATATCGAATGAATCCTATTCCTAAAAAAGTTGCATTCTGGAAAAAGATGCGCTTCAAGTATAAGCTGTCTTTTTTGAATGAAAATACCTTAGAGGAGGTTTTTGCTTTGCGATTGTCAAGGCTTTCCGGGTTATTGACTTTGCTCGCTTTTGCAGTCTTCTTGATTACATTAACGGCAATTGTTATTATTAAAACGCCTATTCGCAATTATTTGCCGGGGTATCTGGATTCGGAAATCCGCCAGGAGATAATTGTTAATGCATTACGTACCGATTCGCTTCAACAGCAATTGTTGGTTCAATCGAAATATTTGGATAATGTAAATTCAATTTTACGGGGGGATATGCAAGTCGATGAAGTTCATAATATAGATTCCGTTACGAACGGCTCAGCTATCAATTTGGAAAAATCAAAACAAACGGCGGAATTTGTTCGTAATTATGAAGAAGAAGAGAAATACAACTTAGATGCACCAAGACCGGCTTCTCAACCTCGTCCCGACGATGCATTTTTCTTCAAGCCGGTGCGTGGAGTTGTTTCTTCACCTTTTAGCCTTCAGGAAAAACATTATGGCATAGACATTGCAGCCACACCGAAGGAATCGGTTTTAGCTACGATGAAAGGGACTGTTACTTATACCGGTTTCGATTCTAATTTCGGATATGTTATTCAAATTCAGCATATCAACGGATTTGTGTCGATTTATAAACACAATGCGCTTTTGTTGAAAAAAGAAGGTGACGGTGTAGATAGCGGTGAGGTGATTGCTTTAGCGGGGGATACGGGAAGTTTATCAACCGGCAACCACCTCCATTTTGAACTTTGGTACAGAGGGAAACCGGTTGATCCACGCGATTATATAAATTTTAATTGATGCACGGCGAAAAGAGGCAAATAGCCATTTTAGGTTCTACCGGATCAATTGGAACTCAAGCATTGGATGTAATCCGAAAACATGCGGATTTATTTGAGGCTTATGCACTTACGGCAAATAAGAATGTGGAGCTTCTAATTGAACAAGCCAAAGAATTTTTGCCGGAAATGGTTGTTATTGCCGACAAACAAAAATATCCCCGTTTAAAAGAAGCGCTAACGCACTTGCCGATTAAAGTTTGGGCGGGAGAAGACGCTTTGTCGCAGGTCGTTCAGGCCGATCCTGTTCAAATGGTTTTGACGGCTATGGTCGGTTATTCAGGATTGAAGCCGACGCTAAGCGCTATTCGAGCGGGTAAGGCGATTGCTTTAGCCAATAAAGAAACGTTGGTGGTAGCCGGAGATTTAGTCACCCGTTTGGCATCAGAAAATCAAGTTCCTATTCTGCCGGTCGATTCGGAACATTCGGCGATTTTCCAATGCTTGGCGGGAGAATCCGGCAATCCGATTGAAAAAATAATCCTAACGGCTTCCGGCGGACCTTTCCGCACCTTTTCCATGGAACAGTTGAAACAGGTTACCTCAAAAGAGGCTTTGAAGCATCCAAACTGGAATATGGGCGCTAAAATTACCATTGATTCGGCAACTTTGATGAATAAAGGTTTTGAAATGATTGAAGCCAAATGGCTTTTCGGCGTGACTACCGGACAAATTCAAATTGTTGTTCATCCGCAGTCGATAATTCATTCGATGGTTCAGTTTCGGGATTCTTCCATCAAAGCGCAAATGGGTTTGCCGGATATGCGCTTGCCGATTCAATATGCGCTGGCTTATCCGAAACGAATTAACTCCGATTTTGAACGGATCGATTTCAATCAATTTCAATCTTTAACCTTTGAAGAGCCGGACAAGAACCGGTTTCGTTGTTTGGAACTGGCATACCGCGCCGTTCAAAGGGGAGGAAATATGCCTTGTATTCTTAATGCTGCAAATGAAATAGTTGTCGCCGCATTCCTGCAGGATGAAATCGGATTTCCGGCAATGAGCGACATTATTGAACAGACCATGGAAGAAGTCCCGTTTGTTGCTGCGCCCGCTTTGGAAGATTATATACAAACCGATGCGGAAGCGAGAAGAAGAGCGGAAGCAAAAATAAAAATCTAATTATGAAACAGTTGCAGCCTTGCGTAACTGACCCCTCCAGCCTTGCCTAAGGCAACCCCTCTGCCTTGCCTAAGGCTGAGCCCTTGCCTTGCGCAAGGCAGAATCGTTGCCTTGTATAAGGCGAAGCTGTTGAGTTATACAAGGCGGAGGCATTTAGATATACATGGCTGGGCGCTTTCCTGAAAAAGGATAAGACACTCCGGCAGTATTGCTCATACTACGGAACGGCAATTGTATAAAAACCCTCTTAATCTTTTCGCTTTAACAGCCAAGCCTCATTCGCCGGATGATCTTTCCTGAATTGAATCAGGAACTTTTCGGCTTCCGTTTTATCTTCAAAACGATTTGTATAAATCCGGTGTCTTCCGTCGACAGAAAGAATGGCTGCATTTTCAAAGCCCTTGGATTGGAATAAGGTCAAGGTTTTTTGGGCTGAAGATTCATCCGGTAAGCTGGCAATGATGATATAATAGTGAAATTCAACCGCTTTTACAGGATTCACGACTTCCGACGGGGTCGTTTCAGTTAAAGAAGTTGCGGGCGCCGGCATTGCTGTTTTTGAAACTTCTTTTTTCCCGTTAACCGCTTCCGACGAAAGGTTGATAAAACTTGAATATTGCCTGTGCGCCGGATCTATATGGCCGTTGTTCAAAGAAGTTGGAATGATAAACATTGCTAATAAGGCGGCAGCTATCGAACCGGTATAGGTGATAAATTTCCGGCTAACCGGAATCCAAATAAATTCTTTATCCTTTTGGGGAGAAATATTGTTTGCTTCTTGCAAAATATCTTTCACGCAGGGCAACGAAAAGTCGGTTAATCCATAATTGAAAGCATTACAGCTCAAAATCTTTTCCGGTTGAAACAGTTTTCTATTGTCTTTCAACTGCAAGCTTCCCACCCAGGGAATATGCACTTGTTTTCCTTCATTCATCGACTGTAATACATCGCTTACATATTGGTCTATCAACAGATTCGCTTCTCTGAAAGAGCATTTTTCCCCTTTTGCTAAAGAATTGGCTAATAAACCGTCGTTGTGTATGATTTCGGAATTAAATCCTAAAAGAATTTCCGGAGGAGACAACGTTTCCAATCGGTTGGTTTCTTCTTTTCCGGATGAAGAAACGATGAAAGCGCCCAACTTCGGTACAATCACACACTCGTGCTGCGTGAGTAAATAAGCAATATGAAAAATTACATTTTGCATGTTGCAAAGATAGGAAAGAAATTGATATAAACAATAAAAAAATGGAGTTATCTCACCCCATTTCCGCAGTTTTTAATTCCCGATATTTCTTGGGAGTCGTTCCGAATTTTTGGAGAAAAATCCGGTAAAAACTGCCCCTGTTGTTGAATCCGGCTTTATACATTATTTCATCGACGGAATAATGACTGCTAATCAGTAGTTTTTCAACGATTGCCAGCCGGTATTCCTTAATCAGGTCGGCAGGCGTTTGTTCGGTAACCATTTTCAATTTGCGGTATAGATGCCGGGCGCTCAATCCCATCTTCGATGCCAATTGCTCGGTTGAAAAATTAGGATTCGCCAAATTTTTATCAATCATTAAAATAATTCGTTCAAAGAAATCTCTGTATTCTTTATGAATAAATCTTCCGTCCATAAATTCAAACGCACTGATTGCCGATTGATAATAGTCTTTCAAATCATGTTGCCGTTGAAGCAAGTGTTCGACTACCGACATGAAATATTCTACATTGAACGGTTTGACAATATAAGCTTCCGCACCGGCTGCAATTCCTTCCGTTTGTTCTTCCGGCGTATTTTTAGCGGAAAGTAATATAAATGGAATGTAGGCCGTGTGACGGTCGGCTTTCAGTTGTTTCATCAGAGAAATTCCGTCTATACCGGGCATCATAATGTCGGAAACAATCAGATGAGGTTGTATGGTTTTCAGCGTTTCCGGCACGAATGCGGCATTCTCCAATGAAACGACATTATATTGTTTCTTCAGAATATCGGAGATAAACCAAAGCATTTCCCGGTCGTCATCAATAACAAAAACAGTTAATTTGGATTTAACCGGCAACTCGTTTTCTACTTCAACAACCGGTTTATCAATTAGTGGATTCGAAGAAACGACCATCGGTTGTCTTTCTGTAATTTCAAATTTGAGATTTTCCGTAATCGCTCCTGCAGGAAGCAATACAATGAATTCGGTAAAGTCGCCGGGAATACTGCGAACCTCGATATCTCCGTTCAGCAGTTTGACCATGTTATGGCAGATAGCCAGCCCTAAACCGTTCCGAGAAAAAATACCTTTTTGCGTTTGCTTTTCATAATTTTCCAATACGCTATACCGGTCAAAAATAAACGGAATATCTTTTTCTTTAATTCCTTTTCCTGTATTGATTACCGAAACTTTTAGCCTGTTTTCTTCTATATCGATTTGCAAAAGAACTCTTCCTTCATCGGGTGTATATTTGAATGCATTGGACAATAAATTCGTTAAAATAGTTGTAAATCCGTTCTCGTCCGTATTCCAGCGAATATCATCGCTGATGCTTATTTCATAAGCGATTTGCTTCGATTCCGATAAGTCTGAGAATGAATCCGCAATTGCATGAGCCAAATCCGAAATATCCAACGACTCGATTACACAGGATTTATGTCCTGTTTCAATTCGCCGGAATTCGATTAAATCCTGAATGAGTGCATTAAGACGCTGGGTGTTCTTCATAATCAATTGTGCGCATGTTTTTACAAAACCATCTGACTTTTCATACGATAGTATTCTATCACAAGGACCATAAATAAGCGTTAAAGGGGTAGAAAATTCATGGGTAATATTCGTGAAAAAGCGCAGTTTTGACTCGTAGATTTCTTCCTTTTGCTCCTGATTCATCTTTTCAATCATGCTTTCCCGCCTGCGGTGATAGCTTCGACGGGATAATTCGACAAGAATATAAACCGCCAAAAGGAGTAATAAGATATAAGCTGCATAAGCCCGGTTGGTACGATACCAAGGAGGAAGCACCGTAATGCGAAGTGAGTAAACATCCGATATTCTGTTGCCGTTATTACATTTTACGTGCAGGACGTATTCTCCCTGGGAAACATTGGTTAAATTGACCGCATTCGAATGCCCGTTATCAATCCATTTGTCGCTTAAGTTTTCCAGATTGTAAAAGTATTCACAATTTTGGCCATTCAAATAATCCAGGGCGATGAAAGAAATGGAGAAGAAATTCTGGTCGTGCTTGAGTTCAAGATATTCCTTGCCTTTCTCCGATTTCATAAAATCGTTCGGATTCACTTCTTTTTCATAAATACGCAAACCGGTGAAATAGATTTTGGGCACAAAATCCTTTTTGACGTAAATATCAGGGGATATGGAAATAAAACCGTTGATGCCGCCAAAAAACAAGGCGCCGGTTATCTCATCTTTTAAAGAAGCTCCGTCGCTAAATTCAAACACATTCAATCCGCTTTGGTAACTATGTACTCTGAAATTCTTAGTTCCGGTGTCAAACTGTACCACACCGCCATTCGTACTTAGCCATAAAAATCCGTTGTCGTCTTCTAATATTCCGTGAATCGTATTATTCGGAAGGCCTTTTATTTCATTGTAATTTTCATAAGAAACCTCATGAGTCGTCGCATTATATCCCGATAATTTCAGAATGCCGTAGCTGGTGCCTGCCCATATATTTCCCTTGCTATCCTTGTAGATACTCAGTATGTCATTAATTGTCCGGATATTTTGTTGATGAAACTGTAAATCATCAAACGTTTCATTATTCAGATTCAGCCGCCTCAATCCGTAGCCTCTGTTCCCGAACCAAAGCGTACTGTCGTTTTCCTGGCAGACAGTGAAAAAATAATTGTACGACATTTCATCTTTTATATAAGTAAATCGTTTGATCGATTTTATAAAAGGTTCACTTTCTGATCCTCCGAGAATTAGCTTAAAAATACCGGCGCCTACGGAAGCCAGCCAAAGTGTAGAATCGTTTACTTCGCATATCGAGTGAATATAAATAATGGGTTCGGGATTTTGTCGATTATCAGCGAGCTTCGGATTAAGTGCGGGATGAAAGGCTAAGCGTTTCACTTTTTTGTCCCGAAACGAATAATAGTTTAATCCGGGACCGTCGCCTCCAATCCAAAGCAGATTTCGGCGGCTTTTTCCGAAAGCATATACGGTATTGTTGATAAGATCGCTGTTCAATGTCGTAATAGAATTGATTTTCTTGGTTTTTAATTCACTTCCATTATCGTAGTTTTCAATCATTAAAATGCCGTCGTCTTTCGTTCCAATCCAAAGGTTCCGGTCTTTATCCAGAAATAACGCCCTGACCGGTTTTTGAATGGACGACTGTAAATGGTCAAAAGTAGTAGCGCGAATGGAGAACAAATCGCGGATGTACATATATACTCCTTGTCCGTCGGTACCAATCCACAGAATATCCTGTACGTCATCCTTACATAAAGAAAAGACTCCGCAGAAAATATCAATCGGTTCTACTTGGTATCCGGGCTCATTCTCAGGCGTATTCCGGAGGCGAATTAGACCGTTGGTTTGAAAGGCCACTAAATAATCGTTGTTATCTTTTATAATGGAAGAAATGATTCCCCGCTTTTCAATTTCCTTTTTCAGATTGATGATGAAGGTTTTTTTTCCGTTTATTCCATCCGTCTCATAAAGATAATTATTAAAATCAACAAAATAGATGCGTCCGTTATCTTCAAAGGCATAACGAACCGGCTCGTGGAGATTGAAATTACCTGCTGAAGCGAGTTGCGGTTTCCCTTCGTAAAAAGAAATCTTAATGTTTTGTATAATTCCTTTGTTGGTTACTATCCACAAAATATTTTCACGATCAATAAAGATACGCTGAATATCACTCTTGACAATTCCCTGAAAACCGATGGAAACAAACTGTTTATTGGATTTATCATAATAATCTATCGTATCGTCCTTATGAATGATAAAAACTTCATTGGTTGATGTTTTTGACCAGAAATATTTTCCTTCAAATTCATCATAACATTCTATTTCCTTTGTTTTCTTGTTATAACGATCGAGACCGTGGTTGGTGTTTATCCAAATAATCCCGTCTTCTCCTTCTTTTACTTCTTCAATCAGATTACCGGACGGACTGCCGGGGTTATTTGCCTCCGGTTTAAAAATATGAATATCTACTCCATTATATACATTTAATCCGTCGACAGACCCGAACCACAGAAATCCTTCATTGTCACGGCATATCGATAATATGGCGCTGTTGGATAACCCTTCCCTGCTTGATAGTTGTCGTAAATTATAGGCATGAATCGAAAGCGTTAGGAGAAAAGAGAGGGAAAAAATCGATAGCTTTCTCATAAATCGAACCATTTATTCCGGAAAATGCGAATCATTGGAAATTTCTTCTTCCACTAATTTTTTCAATGCTTTAAATACAGTATCTGTATCTATTGTTATAGAATCTTTTTTTAGCGGGCGTATATCCTCTAAAAAATCATGATTCAAAATTTCAGATATTGTAAGAAATAATTTTACTTCAATATCATCGCGCTTGTACAAATCATACAGATTCTGTCTTGTTTTCCCGATTTTTCTTGCAAGTTCAGCGCTGTTGATATGATTCTCTTTTACAAATGTCTGTATTAATTTTCCTAAATGTATTTTCTTATAATCCATCGTATGCTAATTTAGAGATAATTGATTTTATAATCAAATAATAATGTAAGAAATGTATTTGAAAAAGAAAGAAAAATATTTTCTTTTGTAATAAATTATAGTTGTATTTGACGCCGAATAATTGACAAATTTTCTATTATAAATCTAAAAATTATGATTGATAAAGTTTGGTGGATTTCATTAGGAAAACAAATAGGCACGAAAAGTCAAGTTCTTATCTATAAGAATGTACCATCAAATGCGTTATTCTGGCTCAGAAACCATACACGCGGCAAAGAAGAACGAATTTTTACATACGAAAACGGAAAGCAGGTTTGGTGGTAAAGACTTTATCACGGTTTTGAAATTTAGCTTTAATTAGTCGCTCCTTATGCAGATTTCGAAGTTGTATTTTGTATCTCCTCCAAAACCTTCACCGCTTTTTCCACCGTATCAATAGCTTGCACGATGAGTGAACGCCGGTTGTTTTTCTCCGATAATTGAGTGCGTTTGTAGTTTTTCTGAACGAACCGGATTAATTTATCAAACGCTTCGCTTTGATAATAAGCGGAATCGGACTGG
>Ga0123354_10008690_pt1 | contig 15482 bp, 9 predicted proteins | sample TergutLab28metaG_2_FD_97872 | JGI IMG/M metagenome (GOLD analysis project Ga0123354, IMG submission 97872) | Labiotermes labralis P4 segment gut microbial communities from Petit-Saut dam, French Guiana - Lab288 P4 | ecosystem: Host-associated > Arthropoda: Insects > Digestive system > Gut ...
ATCGTGGTTCTTGTAACTGTAGCGAGGCGCGGAAATGTGATTCGCATAATAGTGGTCCATGTAACTGTAGCATAGTGTAGAAATGTGATTCGCATAATCGTGGTTCTTGTAACTGTAGCGAGGTGCGGAATTGTGATTCGCATAATAGTGGTCCTTGTTGACTGTAGCATAGTGTAGAAATGTGATTCGCATAATTGTGGTTCTTGTAACTGTAGCGAGGCGCGGAAATGTGATTCGCATAATAGTGGTCCATGTAACTGTAGCATAGTGGAGAAATGTGATTCGCATAATCGTGGTTCTTGTAACTGTAGCGAGGCGCGGAAATGTGATTCGCATAATAGTGGTCCATGTAACTGTAGCATAGTGTAGAAATGTGACTCGCATAATAGTGGTCCATGTTGACTGTAGCGAGGCGCGGAAATGCGATTACCTTACTCGTGGTCCTCGTAACTGTAGCGTACTGGAAAAATGTGATGCGCATTTTCGTGATTTCTGCTGATAAACATAACAGCGCGGGGAATCTAACGCATGAATTCGTTGCTGTAGTCTGTAAATGGAGCGTACTGTGTTCACAGAGGGTTTTGTTGTTTACTCCTTGAAGTATGGTCCCATTCTGAACTGTGTACTCTACCAGTGATCGGAGACTTCCTGCAATGATGTTTATACAGGGTACTGATAAGAAACAGGGAGACAGGAGTTGTCGTGACTGCTGAGTTTGACACAACTCAGAGAGGAAGGGAGCAAACTGTAAAAGTCATACGTATAGTTCAGGGTTACATGCGTCAGTATTTCTGTACTAAAATAAATTATATTTGTTTATTTTGCTGTGTTACTTTCCGGGTCCATTTTGCGTTACGCCTGTGTATTTTAAAAACGAAAGTGTTAATTGGCCAAATAAGCTGTGGAAACGCAGATACAGCTTGATTAAAAAATGTTCCTCATGGAGTAATTGACAGCATTATAGCCTGATGTCGAAATGCGGGACAAAAGCAACATGCACATTAGGGTGACCTTATACGTAGGGTAATTAATTGTATTGTAACTATTTTATTGGGTGTGTATCTTGTATTGTGTCTGTTTAAACTTGTTTTGTAATATGTGGGTGTGTATATGTGTGGGTGTTTTGACAATTGTGTGGCTGTTTTGGTAATATGTGTACTTGTATTTACTGTGTTTTTATATTGTTTCGTTTATGTATACTTACTTACTCCATGGTGCAGAGTCCTTCTTGAGAAGCTAACTGGTTTGCAGCTAGTCAAGAAATTCCCGCATTTCACGGAACCCGAAGTTTCATTACCGCACTAACAAGCGTCCGCCACCTGTCTCTATCTCGGCCCAGCCCAATCCAGTCCATATACCCACATCCCACCTCCAGGATATCCATCCTAATATTATCCACCCATCTACGCCTTGGTCTCCCCATTGGTCTCTTTCCCTCCGGTTTTCCCACCAAGACCCTATACACCCCCTCTCCTGACCCATACGCGCCACATGACCAGCCCATCTCATTCTTCTCGATTTTATCACCCGCACAATGTTGGGTGAGGAGTTTATGTATATTTATTCTTATTTGTTACTAGTTTAAGGACTACTGCCACCGAGTGAATACTCAATTGCAGTAAATAATAATATTTATCCATACCTTGACGACTTGTTGGAGACCTGTGACGCATATTATCCTGACTTTTGTCTACAACTGTATAACCTTCTGCAGAAAAATGGAGGGCAATAGCTTATAAGAAATAAGAAAGAAGTGGACTGCATGCTTTTATTTATTGTACCAGAGACTGTTGCGAGGGGAATTTTTGGAATGGGGGGAAAAAATAAATCCTGGGTGAAGCAGTGAATGTTGGTCTCTAAGCGGGCTTTAAATTATGAGCCCGGAAGGAGTCGGCTCTATTCTTGTGGAAACGATACACAGAACAATGTTATAGTTCCGGCGAGCTGGTTCCTTGTTTGCTCATGTGCCAAGTAATATACAGTTCCATCAGTGCAGGAATGGAGGAGTTTCAGCGGCACGTTCAGTGCATTGCCGAAGTGCCGTGTGTGGTCTTTCTTGAAAAGACTGGTATATATAACTGAATTTATAAGGAGATTTCCTTCTGTCATATATCCTGGAACATCGTCGTGTTCACAAAAGCCGGTCAGTGGTCCTTATTCTCATTCTGACGGATCATCTTGACATCCTCTTTCTCTAAAATAATTTACAATAATACTTGTCTGTCTGCCAGTCCCAGTGGCCGCGCGGTCTAAGGCGTAGGTCTGCGGCCGCTCGCCTGCTGAGATTGTGGTTTCGAATCCTACCGGGCTATGGACGTTTGTCTGTTGTGAATGTTGTGGTTGTCGTCAGGTAGAGGTCTCTGCGACGAGCTGATCACTCTTCCAGAGGAGTCATTCCGACTGTGCTGCGTCGTTGTGTGTGATCTAAAAACCTCGTGAATGTGAAGGCCCTGACCCACTGGGGTTTGTCGCGCAAAAAACAAAGTAACTTGTCTGTCTATGTCTGGGTTAATATGGTCCATTTCTTTGAGGTACTTTAGCCAGAATGTTGTATGAGTTTATATGTCTGAAGCATGCCAAGTGTTGTGCCCATCTCAGCTTTTATAAATTCAATAACATACATAATCTAGAATTTAAAGCAGTTGTTCTCAGCCTGTGGATCGCGGTCTGAGTGGGGGGGGGGGAGAGCGTCTTTGCTCCAAGGACTCCGAGAATTCACTTCTCGAAAAGTTCTGCACTTTCAGCAGAGTTTGTTTTCTTTTCTCTTATCTTTGTGATTAATAAAATTTTAGTTCATTTCCACCGGTTCAGAGATTATTATAGTTTTTGTGCTATTAACTGTTCTCCACTAACGAAACCTAGGAATACAACTCTGAATATGGGGTTGTCCTGGAAATTTTTTTAAAGTAAGTCGCAAATTTAAGAAGCTCCCTTTAGACTGTCTCCATTATTGTATTAATGCGTTTCTTGGATCAGTTTGCTTGTAAGTGAAAATGTGAGGATTTTGCGAACGAAACTGGTACGTCGGGGTGAAGACGTTACGTACAAATTAAATTAGGCCAGTGTTTGTTACTTTTCTATTCAGGCACTTCCATTTTCATTTGATATTTCATTTGATATTTTTTAACAACACGTTACATATAAACAGCCAATTAGATGCAACAATAACAAATTTTATTGATAATTATAATCTGCTCGACATGTTTCGGGCGATAATTTCGCCTATCCTCAGGAGCACTAGACTGTGTTTACAGCTTGTGGTATAATGCACATTGTAATTAGCAACTCTTAATTCGCATTTTAACTGTGATACCACCATATTTCTGTTAACTCACGTTTTACCATCACATCATGAATTTTACATAACTTGAATTGCTATAGTTGATACTTATTATTATTTTTAACCATTTGTATTATGACTACTGCTCACTTGGTTTTATACTACTAATTATATTATCTGTCCTTACAGTGCTTTATACCACAAGCTGTAAACACAGTCTAGTGCTCCTGAGGATGGGCAAAATTATCGTCCGAAACATGTAGAGCAGATTATAATTATCAATAAAATTTGTTATTTTTGCATCTAGTTGGCTGTTTATGTTATGAACGTAGTGATGCACAGTCACACAAACATCAAACACATTACCTGTAAGCAAACTGTGTGCCTGACATACGTTATGTTGAAATAGCTCGATGGTGTATTGTCTTTCAGACTTTTGTGGTTTTGTATATATTTAGCAGAACACAGAGGTTTATACCTCTAAAATTTTGTCGTTCGTCGGGTAAATCAATATAGAATTTTACATTTTATTTAACATCCTGTCAACCCTTATGTCCTTGAACGTAATGATGTACGTAGTTCGAGTCTGAGAACACAGCGAAAATGAAGGTAGTAAGGACTAACTGAGATGAAGTTACAACGAACTTGAGTTGAATGTTTTCACAAAGGGTGTCGTTCTAGGTTCTTACACCGCGCGGAAAATAAGTTTTCCAACGTATCACAGTGACGTGCTGCCTACATCTTTCAGAACCAAGTTCGCACTGAAGATTGAGGCAGCATTTTCCTTCGAAACTTGGTAAAAATCTCACTTTGTATACTACGATTTAAGTCAGTGTTTCCAAGCAAGAGATCGACGTCGTGACGTCTGTGTAATTATCATATGGTGACGGCACTGTCTAATGTTTAGTTGCCTTGTGGTACGGTTTCGCATTGTCAGTCCGGTTATTTAGTTGTCAGACCTCATACGCTACCGTGACTTCCATTCGCAAGAAGATGCAAGTGGAAGGAGTTTTGGGGGTGTTGTACAAAACCAGGAGGCTTCTTCTTCCCATCCTGATCTTGAATTATGTCTGTAAAGCGAAGTGCAGTGCGCAGCCACTAAAGTGCGAACCTCTTCCAGTGATTCATGATCAGGAGTTACTTAGTAGTAGTGGCCAATAAAAGAAGATGCTTGTGTGTGTGTGAGCCTTGTGAAGCAACCTCTGTTGTGTCACACTTGTGCTGGTCTTGGTTGTTTCAGTCCCTTGGCCTTCCTGTCCTGTTGTTTACTCAAATTTCTTATACAGTGTTAATTATAGCATTTGAAAGTAATTGTCTCAAGTCTCTCACGAAACGTCTGTTTGGTTGTGGCGGATCTTTTGTCCAAGAAATAAACTTTTTCTATAATTTACTACTTTAACTTTTCCTCATCGATAAAGTTATTTAATAACACGCAAACTAGAGAATGTCGCACAGCTGTTAAATTATGTCGTTTGATGGAAAGTTATTTATTTTTGCGAAGTGAATTGGATTTTGAGGTTCGCGTTTATGTATGTGTACGTCCGCAATCTTATTGCCGAAATTATATGATATTTTAATCCCATACGAGGGGGTTCTGATAAGTCCTTAGCCCGACCAGGAAGGAAAAACGCTACAGCGATCAAACTCAGGATTTATTCAACATACTACCCACGAAGCTCAATACACTTCTAAGCCCGTTGTTCTAACTTTTGCAAGCCACTCAAAAAAATCAGAAATTGTTCTGTCCAACCAGGTCTCCGCGGCAGCAATGACCTCCGCGTCGGAAGAAAAAGGCGACCTTTCAATTATTTTTTGAGTTCAGGGAACAGGTGGTAGTTCGACGGGGCCAGATCCGGAGAATAGTGTGGGTGATCAAGACACTGGAAGCCCAGATAGGCCAGTTTCTTCTGGGCTGCAAGTGCCAGGTGAGCCGAGGCATTGTCGTGCAAGAACAAGATCCCTTTGGTGACCTTCCCGCCGCGTTTTTCCTTCAAAATGTCCTTCAGTTGCACCAGAAGAGATGAGTAATACTCCGCGTTGATAGTTTGGCCCTTTGGAAGATAATCATTGAGGAGAATGCCGTCTTGATCCCAAATAATCGAATCGAAGCGAGAACTTTTCCAGCGGATTTTTGCACTCGGAACTTTTTGGGGCGGGGTGAGCCGCTATGCCTCCACTCCATTGATTGTTGCTTTGTCTCCGGGTCATAGTGATATAACCAGGTTTTGTCCATGGTCACCAATCGCGACAGGAAATCATTTGGATCGCGCCGAAAATATTCCAAAATTTGCTCACACGACTGGCACCGTTGACGTTTTTGATCCGCGTTCAGTCATTTTGGGACCCACTTCGTGGAGAGCTTCCGCATGTCCAAATCTTCATGAATTATGGACCCAACCCGCTCACATGAGATGCCCAGTTGTTCAGCTATTGATTTAGCCGAAATCCTGCGGTCGTCCAATATTAGCTCGCGAATTTAATCAATAATCTCTGGGGTGGTCATTGTTTTAGGTCGTCCATGACGAGGCGCATCACAGGTGGAAAAATCACCACTTTTAAACTGGGCCACCCAGTTTTTGTCGGTGGCATACAATGGTGCATGTTCCACTACTGTTTCTGTCAGAATGGCGTGAATTTGCTTCGGCGTCTTACCTTGCAGAAAAAAAAATCTTGATGGCAGCTCGCAAGGGATGATGTAGAAATCGCGCGCGTCGCCTGACATGCTCCCTTTCAGCCTCTGTAACAAGAAAAGACTTGCAAAGGCTTCGGCACATGAACAGACCCCTCTTTCCATCGACACTATCGATTCCGTCCTACGATATCGGTAAGTATGTCGGGCTAAGGACTTATCAGCACTCCCTCGTAATACAATTTTCAGTCTAATTTAATGTTAGAAATTGTCAGTCCTATTTTATGAGACTTCTCCGGGGTAAAACGGACGGACCTACGTCGATGGCGAGAATATGTTGAGATTTAACTCCACTCTTCGTTAACGTGGGTTTTTTCGTCGTAAGGAAAAAGCTTATTGATCTAATGTAATCCCTTCTTAACGTGAGATTTCTGTCGATGTTTATCGAATTTTCATAAGTACGTTGGGTGATGCGAGAAATTGTTACGTAAATCTGAAGGGGTCAGGTGTCGTTGGAAAACTATGTGTAGATGGTATATTAACAGTAAGACTGATAAGAAAAGGAATGGTGCTTTAACGGATTGTAATGTTAAGGGAAGGCCGAGGGCACGTTCCCCTGCAGGGTTCGCTAACCGCAATAGTTACATTTTGGTTTTCACCAAGAGCGTGGGATTCACTGACCAACTAAGGAGGTATATATTTTCCAGAAATAATGTGCAAAGTAGAGTTAATTGTAGCGGTTTAGTCAGTGTCATTATGTAGGAAGAATCTGATGTTCGAAATCTTGTATTTGTTGTGTACTTCTCCTTCTTCTCTCTCGATTAATTTCATTAATTGAATAGTTTCTTACTTTTTCTTTGTCACATGACAGGATTTCTGTTTACTGAATTTTGTGTGACACATGGAATATTGCGATTAAATATATGAGTAAGAGATTTAAATTAGGGCGTATTGAGTTGTATAAAATAACACACAGATTAGGATATGTTAGACCAGACTGACGGAATGGATTTTGTACTGTGGATGGTTCTCTGCGTTAGTTTTTGTTGCTGTTTCTTGAATCCTACGTACGTGCCTGTCTTGTAGTCATCTATCACATGCCTAAACATGCATGTTTAGTTGAACCGGATGTAAGACTGAGACCTTTCACGTGGATTTGAAATGGAGTTGAATGATCAGCTTTGCTTTTCGGTCCCTCCGTCTCTCGTAACCACTCCATGGCGGTGTGATTGGGCCCTAGAACCCACCTGGGCTTGGTGGGAAAGAGAAAATCTCTCTTGTATTTAGATTCGAAGCAAGTCGTTCATTCCTCGGCTGTACTAACTTTAAATAAGTATTTGTATTCGGAGTTCTGCTGCTATGCTTGCACCGAGCAAGTGGGACTCAAACGGTAACTTTGTGACTCGTACTGTGTAGGTGCCTAGTTCAAATGTCGGCTGACTCAACAGCCAACCTCACTGGATTTTTCATGGTTTTCCTCAGTCCCTTCGGACAAATTCCTGATCAGGACTTTAAATCGGGCCACGTCTATTCCACATCCTCACAATTCTTTATTCATTATCATCCAGTCGCTGACGCTGTATATCTACTGAGAATGCCGTTTATAAACACAGATAAATAACTTATTCTTTTTAAAGCATTCAATTCAGATAGTTCTTATATTCATTGTTTTGCAAACAAAACACAAATTTCATCCCGTTTCGTCTGTTCTGTCCAGTTGGGTGTTGTACACTTTAAGACTCGTACTTACGCACATGGCCGATCCCGGTGACACTGCGATGGACGACGCGCGCTGTCTTGTGCCTCTTGCACACTGTGGACACGATTAGGAATCCCCCTCGGTAAGTGGGTATTTGTGGACAGGTTTATGTGTTGTCGTGTGGAATTAGAGACCTTATGATGGTGTGATCCTCCATCCAAGGAATCGTGCTACCACTTTTCCTTATGAGGATTTAGAACACCTCTGGAAGATAGGAGACCAAAACTCGAAACGGACTGAACAGATTGTAGAGGCCTTGCTATGAAATGATCCCTCATCCAAGGAGTTTTATCTTGTATGTTAAGAAATACATATCTTAACAGAGAAGAGAACAAGGAGTAAGGTGGTATACAAATAGGAGAGGAAAAAATGGATCAGTGAAACGTAAGGGGAATACAAGGATTGGGGTTGGTAAGAGAAAGAAGAAAAGAATGCGAATTGAAGAATAGTAAGAGTAAGGGGAGACAACTAGGAAGAACAAGAGAACTGAGATGAGAAGAGTTGAGAGGGGAAGGAGGAACTGAATATGTTACAAGCAATTGAGAAGTATCGGAGGAAATAGTAAAGGTAGAAGTAAGATAATCGCTATGTAGGCTGGAGGTTGAGGCACCCAGATTTCAAGGCTGTCGACACATGAAGGTAGTAAGATTGTCAGCCCTACACACCGGCCGCCTTTTCTCCCGAAGGAAATATTCCTGGTACTCATTTTTGTTAGAGGCTGATTCGGCCCCAGGGTCACAATGCGGTCGGAGAAATTATGTCGATAAAAAATTCCAGTCACACCATCGAGAATCGAACCCGCGACTGGATTGTAGCGCAGTGCCTCAACCAACTTTGCCACCGCCTGCGCCAGTGGAAGTGGAAATAGCAGCAGAAGGAATTTGCTTGCATGGTGCGTGAGTTGACGAGTCGTTGGCTGATAGTAAGCATACACAAACAACACAAACGACGATTAAACCTACGTTTAAATGTAAGTACTACCTATTTATTCCGCAGTTTTTATCTGCAGTAGCCATAATAAGACGCGTAAGAAACAAGGTGTATTATTATTTTTTTTTTTTGGAGAATGATCGTTGCATTGTGTCCGGATTTCAGTGCAAGGCAGCGAAATTATGGGTGTTGGCGACTGAGGACTCTTTTTTTAATGTAACCCCAAAGCTTGTACCAAGCTGTAGCCACTTACCGATAGCGAGGACCATAATGAGAAGGGTTTTTCAAACTTACTACCCTTCCAACGAACATCAAACTTATAACAGTACATAAGTAATAGGAAATGTTTATACGTGGGGTACATGGGTCATGCTATAAATCACAGATCGTGCTGTGAATGAAAGTTCTAGTGAAATGAAATTCTGTGTGTCATTTTTTCCATTTTTGTTATATGTCTATGTCTTGACAACCTCTTCTTCCTTGTTCAGATAATCGTAATAATATTTGGTAAATAATAAGAATTATGGAGCCTCTTACCAGGCACTTTCCCGGAAATATTTTCCTTGGGATGTTTTTATCAGATAATCCAATAGCTACACATTATAATAGCCCACCTAGACGTCTTGTAGGAAACTGCGGTATGTGATTCAGAAATTCACGTTAAATTGACAGCATTTCCTGAATATAGTACGCCGTTTACTTTACCATGAACATAATTTTTATTTGCTAATGACATTTCGAAGTGTCTGCACGTTTTCTTATTTTCATTCAATTTTTTCAGCATTTATCAAGACTTTTCATGCATTCAAACATTTACTGTACCGTTAATCGATTCAGATTACGTTTGGAGTGTTGCTAGTTGTCTGTTTTGCGTCATGCTGCTCATCATTTTGCGAAGTTTGTAACACGTACATTATCTGGAGCACTGGAGTGGGCAGTTGGAGGCTGAAAAATGGCTGCATGAACTGCTCTAATTGATACAGATGAGCCCATAATGTTGACGGAATTCATATGTGGTGAACAGTGCATGTCCATCTGTGTTACCGTCGACAATCGACAATCGATAACATGAACCTCACCCGAGATACATGGAGATGGCTTAGTTAATTCCAGATGGGTGAGACGTCCTTCCGTAGCCCTTTAATTTGATCTTTCTTCCCTCTCCATTTTCTTTGTGTGTCCCATTTCATCCAATGAGAAACACCACCGCCGTTCCGAAACCCATTTTGTCCTTCTCCTTGTGATTTTCCCCTCCTGTCCCCGCCATTTAAGAGAACACAAATCGTCTTTGTAAATGGTAATTGTCGCCAGAAGCGGCAGGCGAAGTGAATCTCATGGCGTGGAATCCTTCTCTTCAACCCCTCCTCACAGTCCCTGCCATGTTCGATTGAAAGAGAAAGAAAAAAAACTATTGGTCTGAGACTTTGAGTGCAGAATTCTCTTTTGGAGGGAATCACTCAGGTTGCTACACAACGGGAAGTGTGCCTAACTTTTTGTCCAAAGAATCGTGGGAGTAGCGTACACGTTTTCTGGTTTTCACGCCAGGGATTGTTCGGCTTGTAGTCTTCTGGGTTATGACAACCTGCAGTGTTGTGAAGTTGTACCGACGTTTCGGAGGTCATGCTGCCTCTATTTTCGTAAACCCTCAGTATGGAAGAAGCTTGTTTCTTCGAACTGCTGGTGTCAAAACCCAAGAGACTAGAGACTGAACATTCTGAATCGTGGCAGTGTTTACGCGTAAATTCGTGAGTTTAATTTGGGGATTTCTCAGAATTGTAGTTGGATAATCGAAATATGCAAGGAATGTTTTATTACGCACGTTGTGTATGTGCTGTACGTGTATTGAGTAGATAAAAAACGGTTCGTAAAAATCAAATTTAAAGGTACACATTTTTGTCTTTTGCAGAAAGTCGTATGTTGTTTGAAAAACAGGAGCTAAGCTTTGGCAAAGGCATTTATTTTACTGAAATTAATATTGGGAACATTTGGTACCAAAATACTTCTTTTTGAAACAAGATTTGTCATTCAGCGGAACGAATAAATAAGTTAGAGGAGTGTATGAGATAAGAAACCAGTGACTTAGAACTTACACGTAATTTGCTCAGCAGGACAGCTAGATACATTCCGTAACACTGCATATAGCGATACCAATCGCTTAGGTTTGTAAATACAGGTGTGCGAGATTTGCTGTGATTTTTTGGAGGAGATTTCAGGTAGCAGAATCTGTTGGATTGTGTAGGCTTACATAGGAATTGCCGTGTAAATTCTGTAAAAAAAGTAAAATGGCATTCGTGTTAGCCTCGGCGTATGGAGTGAAGCTTTGAAAGAAGTGTTGGCCTCGTAACTTTTTCCGGAACATATTCAAGAAAGGTTTCGTCTAATGATGCTGAACTAGTAACACAAGGTATGTGGCTGTCATCTGTATATGACAGTAAGAAAGGAGTATATGGGCGTGCGGGTAACTTGGAGACGAAACCCAGAAATAGGGAAAGAAGTGAAATCGACATGAGCAAGCCAAATTGGAGGGAAGAAACTTACCTCTAATGCACACGTTATATGTTCCCAATAGATTCCACCCCACGATCTCATCCCTGCAGTTTCACCCCTTTGCACTTGGCCGGGGCAGCTATTGCCACAGATAGTGCAGCTAAAGGGAAAGAATGAGAATTCTATTGGACATACAATGTTGTTTTTTTTCCCTACCATTCGTGTTTTTTCTACTTCTTCCTCCTTACGTCTGAGAGGAGATTTTAGCTTGAGGTCGCAAGCTGAGGATATGGGCAAAAAGGCGCAAAGTGATTCCCTTTATCGCTGCAACACGTATTTTACTTTCGGTTTCAGAATGCCTTTCCCCATGGCTACGACAGTAACGACCACTGGCAGTTCTAGAAGACTAGGACTGCTGTTTTGAAAGTTCACCTGATGCACGATACAGGACTAAACTGCCGCAGGTTGGACGGAGTTTCGCAGGCGCCATACGATACAGTATACCGAAATTGCCGGAGATTTACACGACGTTTCAGGAGTTTCTATGAGTCATGTTACTGGCAGCTCTTTTATTCCTATATTTCACATTAAGCGCTGTAATAGTGTTGGACCTCCATTGTCTGAAGTGTATCAATATGCCCGACGTTTCGGGAGTGGACCATTTATGTGCTTATATTGTTCATTGACAATTAAAGTGACATGTTTTGAAGATCTTAGTAATTAACCAACTTAATACACAAATTCTTGTTTTATAATAAGTTTATTAAATGCCTATACATGTTTCGAGCACTATGTGGTCATCATCAGGAGGTCGAAATGGTATTACACAGCATCTGGTATCATCACACCTGTAAGTGGCCGTCCGGTGCGCAGGTTGAGAGAGGAGTCCTCTCTCAACCTGCGCACGGGACGGCCACCTACAGATTGTGATGATAACAGATGCAGTATAATACAGTTTGGACCTCCTGATGATGAGTACATAGTGCTCGAAACATGTGTAGGCATTTAATAAACTTATTATAAAACAAGAACTTGTGCATTAAGTTGGTTAATTACTAAGATTATACTGAGATTCACGATCAGCAAAACATCAAACAAAGTTTTCAAATGTTTTTTATTGCTGATATTGGTAGGTGCCGTATATTGGACAGTCTCTTTCTGAGAAGTTTATTTAGTATATACGATGTTTCAGTATTTCGTTCTGTTGCTGTTCTGTTCTACGTTACCGCCACCGTATTTAAAATATCCTGTTTTTCGGAACCTGGTTAAATGTTCATTTTCATGTGAATGTCACTGTACTTACATTGTTGTATTTTTTCTGTAGCCTGTTAATAGGTGTATGTGCGGAGTGATTCATGACTGTATGTCATTTTTTCAGCGGCTTGTTCCTAATGTCTTTCTCAGAATGTAATATCGACATCGATAATGTACTTTTTTTATGTTCATGGGACCTTGCATCGTAATTCTGTGTCAATAAAATCCAACAAGATACAACTATACACAGTTTAATTTATCTGTAAACTTCTGTACATGTTTCGGGTGTTTTCTCCACCCATCATCAGGAGCACAAATAACTGTGGAGGAGATGAGACTAGTCTCAACTCCTGTACGATAGCGACAGCTAGTAGCAACGGTTGACTAGTAACAGATGCTGTAGATACAGTTATTTGTGGTGCTGATGATGACACCCGAAACATGTAGAGCAGTTTGCAGATAAAATAAACTGTGTATAGTTGCATCTTGTGGGATATTTATTGACATAGAATAAAGTATGGAACGAATTTTTTTTTATAGAGACCCTTCTTGGTGAAAATTGTAGTACAATATCTCGTTAAATATTACCAGTCGGTACTGAAAAATGGTTCAGATAGTTCCAGTAGACCCTATGGAGTCGGTACTTTACATAATGGTGTGACTTATTGTATGATCATGTTTACGTTTTTAGGTAGTTTGTTGCAGCAACAAATGAAACAACTGTATAGTTGTTTTTCTGTGCAGTAAATAATTCGAAATCTGATGCATGACGCTTCTTTCACACGCAAAAGTGCGTTTTTTTAAAACTACTTAATTAATTGTTTTCAATTCTTAGCGCCTCTGACGATATTTTTGATCTTTGAATTCTTCTCATCCTTTGAACTTTTTGCATCTCTATTTCTGTGTGCGAAATCTACTTCTTAACATTTAGCTAAGTTTATTTTACTGTCATGTGAGTTAACCAACATTAAGTCTTCTGGTTGGCTTGTCTTTGCCAGTTGTAAGCCTTCAGGCAGCCGATCAACTAGTTGTCTTTAGTCCACATTCTCCCAGAAGGCTGCTCGCTGAACGTCGGCTTCATAAAGTGTCGTTTGGTCATTAACTCTGAGAAGGCGAGATGTGTTAACTCTCTTCGTGTTACAAACAAGATTATATTTGAAATTCGTTATCAAAGTTTTTTTTTACCAGCTGTTGCAAAACTGAATAGTCTTAAAACAAATTTAAATTTACATTAAAGTTGACATTAAAAAGCTCCTACATGTTTCGGTGTAAACACCATCTTCAGGGAGCGCACTATTTGAGCCTGCTAAAGTTCAGGGAGCGCACTATTTGAGCCTGCTAAAGTTCAGGGAACGCACTATTTGAGCCTGCTAAATTTCAGGGAGTGCACTATTTGAGCTTGCTAAAGTTCAGGGAGCGCACTATTTGAGCCTGCTAAAGTTCAGGGAGTGCACTATTAGAGCGTGCTAAAGTTCAAGGAGTACACTATGTGAGCCTGCTAAAGTTCAGGGAGCGCACTATTTGAGCTTCCTAAAGTCCAGGGAGCGCACTATTTGAGCCTGCTAAAGTTACAGTTGTTAAAATCAATTAAAAAACATCGAAGTGATTAATTCGGTGGTGTGGCTGCGTATATTATTATTGGGTCCTTGTTAATGTATGTGTGTGGCACTGTTCGGAATCAGACTGATTCAATTGTGCAACAGTTTGTGAAAAAAACTTTGATAATCATCAAGATGCATGGTATGTATGTGAAAATTATTGAAATTCGTTGTTTTTCTTCACGTTTCTTTGGTGTATGTCATTATGTGTTAAAGTAAACTTGAAGATAATTAATTGCAACACTGTACAAACTTATATTAAAAGCTGCTGTGAAGGAATATGGAAGAACAGTCAATGTTAAAAATGATCATGCATTGTAAGGAATGGAGAACAAAAAAAATTTGATGTTTCATCTAATTTTTTTGTGGCCTTGCAGGGCTCTTATCTCTGTTTTTAAGTAGACTGGGCACTTAACGTTAAGCTCCATATACACTCTCAGTTAAACTGAGCGATTTTACTGTGTGACGTCATATCTGACGGAAAAAACTGAGTAAACTGCACAGTTTTGACAGGAAATAGCGCAGGCCTCAGAACTGTCTTTCCAGTCGTCTTTAACACAGAGAATTGCGCAGTTCAATCAGGGAATCGCACACTTTCCTCAGTTTACCTGCCGACACCACGACGACATCATCTCAAAGCACATCCGTTTCTAGCAATTCATTCAGCAGATGAGCATCGCATGACATATTCCTTTTCAAATACCACTTCTTACTCCACATTTTACGCTTTATTTTCTTCTCTTCGGATAACGTTATGATCGATGTGGCTAGGAAACAGCAAACGACAGCCGTTTTTTATCCATCATAGTCACGCGCATAAGAAGACACACAGACCTGACAAAAAAAATGACAAACCTGATGGGAAAACTGTGCTATGCCGGAGAACATTCAGTTAATTTTTTCATGCAGTTTTTTTTACACAGTTAAACTGCACAGTTTAACTTAGAGCGTATGGTCCCTTTAGAACCCCTAAGGTGAATTTTTCGTTTCGTAACGCGCATTTCTTTAGATTTTATTAAATGCACCGGCGAACAGACAAAACAACTTGTCAATCAATTAACGGACAGTATAATTAACTGGACACTAAATTATCCAGTGATCCATATCGTTCTCCATATAGTACTTAACGGTTGGCATTCCTTGCTGTTACTGGCAGGTCACAGATTCGACTCCCGGCCCCAAGGCTACAAGTCTGGACGGTTATTTTTCGTGTTTTTCTCAGTCCTATCAGGCCGTAGCTGAGGTATTGTCTTAAAATATACGATGTCTGCACGTTCCCACATTTTTCCCATTCACCATTTATAGTGTTCCCCTTTTCGACGTCGTTCGCTTTTGCAGTCGAGAAACTAAGAAATATAGAAGAAGCCACCTGGTTGAATACACACATTTCTTTTGCAGCTAATTAAATAAAAACAGGTAAATCAGTCCCGTTACAGGCCTGGAGTGGCCCAGAGGGTTCCAGGAAATTAAGGTTCCCAGATTTCATGACAACGGCACAGGATGGTGATAAGGTTGTCAGCCTTACGCACCGACCGCCTTTACCCC
>Ga0123354_10008691_pt1 | contig 15480 bp, 10 predicted proteins | sample TergutLab28metaG_2_FD_97872 | JGI IMG/M metagenome (GOLD analysis project Ga0123354, IMG submission 97872) | Labiotermes labralis P4 segment gut microbial communities from Petit-Saut dam, French Guiana - Lab288 P4 | ecosystem: Host-associated > Arthropoda: Insects > Digestive system > Gut ...
AGCCGTTTCGTATTTAAGCTGATAAATCAGGGACTTAATTAATTCGGGGCTGTTCCCTTTTTGGATTGCCTCCTGCTGGATTTGATTGACTATTTCTAAAGCGGATTGCGGAAGCGATTGACTATCCAATGTATCCACCCTGTTCCATTTTTCATTATTCATATTCATTTTTGCTGTTTGAGCTGTAGATGATAATGCAAAAAAACAAACTATTAAAATAAGGAAATATGTTTTCATCTTCAAAATTTATCACTCGATTGAGACGATAAAGGTAGGGAAAAAAAAGGAAATAAGAAAAATTTTAGCAGGCCTGAATTATGATTGACTTGAGGCTGTCCCCAAAAGTCGAGGGCAGCCTCATTTGTCTTATGCAGCAAAGCATCTTGATTCAGACACTTTCCATCGTATAATGCTTACATCTATTTTTTCCACAAACAGGAAACGACGGAATGGGTAGGGACGTCATAATTGAAACGATTTATCCCGTCATCTAAAGTAATTTTTTTATTTTCGCCGGTATTATTCAATAAAACCACGGCATAAGTACCGTCCGGATTTTCAAAAGCAGAAAAAGTAACCCCTGTTGCCGAATAATCTTTTGTTCCTATTCTTACGGCTCCCGGACGTACCACCGAAGCGAGATGCCCGATAATATAATAGTGGGAATTACGATTAATGGTTTTATAATCCGATTTGTCTATATCCACCGCACCATAACAGGTTTGACAACCGCCGTCGCGATTCGGTCCGAGATCGGTATCAAGCATCAGGTTCCAGACAATAACCGCCTTGCACCAATTGTTTACTGTTCCCAAAGCTACGTCTTCCATATCATCCATCAGGCGAACGGATAAATTTCTTCCGTCGTTCCAGGTGCCGATAGACGTTTCGGTAAATATCAATTCCTTGTTGGGGTATTTGTTGTGAACATTCAATAATTCGGCTCTATCTCCACCGTAGTTATGATAAGCAGCTCCGACTACTACGCTATCGTCCGTTCCGGAATCATAAATCTTTACCGGATAATCGATTTCTCCCTGTGTATTGTCGTAATTATAGTTGTGATCGAACAAATAAACTTTCGTATTCAGTCCGGCTGCTTTCAACTTGGGCGCTAATGAATTTTTTACAAAATCGCGTTGTTCCTGCCATCCCATATAAAGCGAAGCGGAATTGCCTCTGTTCAACGGTTCGTTTTGCGGCGTAACGGAATAGATAGCGATTCCTGCATTAGCAAAAGCTTGTATCCATTTCACAAAATACGTTCCGTAATCGGAATAATAAGCAGGATTCAGTTGCCCGCTCGTCCATGAATTAAAAGGCTTCAAATCTTTCAGGTTGTTTACTTTCATCCAACGGGGGCAAGTCCATGGCGATCCAAGGATTTTAACGACGGGATTAATTGCAAGGATTTCTTTCAATACGGGAATGACATAATCATTTTCTTCCGAAGTCAATGCAAAATTTTCTATTCCTTTCTTATCGCAGCAAGTATATTCGCTCAACGAGAAATCGGAACAGCCGATGGAAATCCGGATATAGCTGTATCCCATTCCTTCGGTTACGGAAAACGTTTCTTTCAGGAACTTGGTTCGGTCGGCAGGCGCCATCTTCAGCAAGTTATACGCGGTAGAACCGGTTATCGCCGCTCCAAACCCGTCCATGGTCTGAAATCGTTGTGAAGGATCGAGAGTAATGGTGTTCGGCGCATCCTGAACGTTGCTGAAACTCACCGAATCTCTTTTGAAATCAGACAATCGATCAGCTGTTGTAACGTAAACCACCACATCTCCTTTAGTTTTTGTATTCTTATTGCTACCTCCGCAGCCAGTAAATAACAACACCGCCGGCAAAACAAAGAATACAAACGGGTGCAGTTTTTGAAGTGATGTCATTTGAATTATGAATTATAAATTATGAATTATGAATTAACAATGGGGTATGTCGCATTGCAGGATGAAAGCATGGGCAAACACGCTCGCCGTGATAGAATAAAACAAGGGGGCTGTCTCAAAAGGCTCTTTGACGATTATGTCATTGCTGGCTTGACCCGCAATCCCCTGATTATAAGTAATATTTTCTCATGGGATCCCGCGTCAAGCGCAGGATGACAGACTTTTGAGACAACCTCCTCTAAAACTTATTTTACAATCACTTTTTGGGAAACACCATCAACTCTCACGATATATACTCCTGCCGATAATGTTTTGGAAGTAAACGCACCTGAAGTTTTTACCGATTGAATCGCTTGCCCTGTAACATTAAATATATCCACTTGAGAGAATGCTCCCTCAACGGCAATCTGTCCGGTAGTTGAAAATACAATGAATTTATCGGCGGAAATCTGCGGGATAGCGGTAGGAGCATCTTGCCGCCAACCAAAAACAGATATCGGGTAAATCCCGTCGGTATTATCCGGATCAAATGTAGCCGTACGATCCGGAACATCGCTACTGGGATCACCTTCCGCATATTCACAATGAGCCCAATCCGGCCAGTTGTAAAGTTTGTATGAAAATGCCTGAACGTTTGGTACGGTGAAGGTATATGTTCCATCGTCCTGCTTCGTCATTTCCAACGCATCCGGATCATCCCAGCTCCATCCAATAAAGCTGCCCTGTATCCAAACTTTGTCGGTACCGTCGGGAACGGTTGCTTTAATTGTTATGTCGCCGGCTTTTGTCGGGTCAAAAATTGCTTTGAAATTTTTCTCATCAATATTAATGACGTTATCGGTTGAACCATACGTATAATTGTCTTCGGTTTGTTGATACGTCCAATCCGGACCGGCAACAAATTTGAATTGCATATTAATGACATCAATCCATGTAACATCAACGGAAAATACTTTTCCATCGGCGTCTTCGCTAACAAAGTCCATTTTGTAAGGACTATTATTAAAGTCGCTTGACCAATTATTGAAATTTCCTACGAGATACACTTCATATACTGCACTTGGAACCAACACATTAATAGTCACTGTCCTTTCATCCAGCACAAAGTCTTTCGCCCAGCCTTCCACTACATCAGCATCTGTCCACGTACGATTTTCACCATCGGCAAATGCCGTACCATCTGCTTTTACCTCTGCATACGCCCAATCCGGACCGCAATAATAATGGTAACCATCCGTTACATTTGCGTCGGGATAATCAATTGTAAATTGATTGGTAGTTCCGTCTACCGGAGTCATTCGACTATCTAACGATAGGCTCCAGCCATTCATGTCTCCTGCAATAAAGCAAGCTTGTGTTCCGTCGGGAACCGTCACTGTGTAAGTTAATGCTTTCGCTTGCCAAGTAAAGGCAAGTAAAAAACCTACAATCGTCAATAAAGTAAAAATCCTTTTCATAAATTTTAAATTTAAAGAGTAATAAATAAATATAATAAAACACACTTAATTAAATTTGAATGTCGCTACTGATTCGGAAGTTTGACTGTAGACAAACCTGCGTGATCCGCAACGAATATTGTATTTTTGTAACGAATCGGTAAGGTTCATTACAATAACAGCTTTACTTCCATCCGGATTGATAAAAGAAGCAACAATTATTCCGGATGGCATACTGTTGGCTGTATATTTAATTCGTTTGGCTCCCGTCTTAACCGCTATTGAAAAATGTCCGATTAAATAATATTCCAATTCCCGGTAATACGTTCCGTCGTCGCGAATGGTAACCACGCCCCGGCAATCTTGACAACCGCCGGTTGGGGTGGTAGTTGGTCCATTTTTGGTGTTCAGCGCCAAATTCCACATCAAAAAATTCTTAGATCCCCTGTTCACTGTCGCCATCAAGAAATTTTGCATATAATAAAACATTGTCGATATTCTTGATCCGGTGTTCCATCCTCCTCCGGATATTTCTGTAAAATAAACGTCCTTATCCGGATTCGCTTGTTGCAGAACATCAATTGCAGAAGCATCGCCGCCGTATCCGTGCCAGGCGGTACCGGCAACATATTGGCGCGTCTTCGAATCATTCAGGATATTAGCCGGATAATATCCCATATCAAAGTTGTGATCCCAAATCAGAATTTTAGTTGTTATCCCGTTAGCAACGAATGCCGGCCCCAAGTAATCGCGAATGATTGTATTTTCTTCTGTCCATTCCATTAACATGGTCGGATAACCGTTGGTTTCATACATCGGTTCGTTTTGAATGGTGAGGGCGTCGATATGAATACCTTCCTTTTCAAATGCCTTGACATATTTCACGAAATATTCGGCAAAATCATTGTAAATGGCAGCATCCTGTTTCAGACTTCCGCCAAACATATTTCCGTTTTGTTTCATCCAGGCGGGAGCGCTCCATGGGCTTGCCAGGATTTTGATTGTCGGATTAATTTGTAGTATTTGTTTCAAAATAGGAAGCAAATCCGTCTTGTCCTGTTGGGGTATATCAAAATCATCTATATTCCCTGAATCGCAATAACTGTAGGTTCCGATGGAAAAATCGGAAGACCCGATTGTTATTCTTAAATAACTGATTCCGATACCATTCTCCGGATCAAACAAATCGGTCAACAGTTTACTGCGATTTTCGGCGCTCAGATTGTTAATCAGATAAGCCGATGAACCGGTCAATGCAGCGCCGAAACCATCCATAGTCTGATAACTAACAGTCGTATCCAACTGGATGGAAAAATCGCCGAAATCGCTTGAAAAATCAAAAGATTTTTGCTTGGCGAGCAAATAGGTCTCCGGTTCATTTGTCAACCAACAACTGATGCTGCCGGTATCATCTACCGGGGGGGGAGTAGGTCCCACAACCGGATTATCACCGCTCTTGCATCCGTAAGCCAGCAACATCAAACCAACAAGAAAGAATTTGTTCATTTTTTTGTTTTATTAGTAACAAGTGACGTGTCACTCGTCACTTGTTACTTATTACTTATTTTATCTTCACAAAATCCGCTGTCTTGGCGTTTGTATCAAGTGTAAAACGATAAACGCCGGGTGCGGTCGCAAAAGCATCCGTTCCGTAAAAGTTACCAAGGTCGTGATCTGTTGGAGCATATAACAGATTTGACGAAATAGTATATTGCCTTGCATCAACTTCTCCGACGCCATTGGATCCCCATCCCCGTTGCCAATAAAATTTAGCGCTGAAGTTATAACGCCAACCGTTGTCGGGATCGTCGTTTATTTCATGATTTGCATACATCGTAATTTGATATACGCCTGGCGAAACTGTTCTGCAAAAAGCATATTCCAATGGCGAATTCCAATTCCATGATGACGTTTTTGCATAAGGAGTCGCCGGACGACCGAATCCAACTCCGTCAAACCACAATACATCCGGATAGGTAGCATTAGGCTGCTCTACCCACAAATAGTCGGCGGAAGGCAAGTAGTATAATGTATATACCCCTGTATTGCCCAAAAACTTAGCCGTATTGGCGCCCGTAACTTCAAAGAAATCGAGAGCTAAGCCGTTCGCCAAATCGCCGATGCCGGTGAATGTTATTTCAACATCTTTCCCAAGATACATCTGGGTCATTTTCCAGGTGTCGGAGGTCGTATTATTTAAGTAATCAGTAGAAGCGATCGTTTTATCGCCAAATGTTCCTACATCTATATCGGTTGCAGGCGTCAGCAGATTGCCTGTCGCAGTTACGGTAAAGTTGAACAAGTCGAGTGTTACCGATTTTATACCTACTAACGAAAGGTTTGTTATTTTAATGGAGTCGCCACCCTGTTGAACGATGCCAAGTTCTCCGTTTACATCGCCAAACACCATGCCTGTCCAGTCAACCCTGTTAAAAGCGGTCACTTTCGTAGGTAACAAAAAAGTGATGTCATTTCCAAATGTCAGGTTATCTGCCGAATAAATGTAATTTTGCGGGTCGGTCAACTTCAATTCAACGGATTTGGTTCTTTCTACCATATACATAGTCGGGATTAGCGGCCTCATGGCAGTTGTTGACATGATTACCGTATCGCGATGAAATCCTTCCACATTGATAGACGACAAGTGCACTTCGACAGGGGCATTATCAGGCATGTAGGGACCAAAGGGAATACAAAACCGCTGATTGTATGAATAACTGTTGCCGGCAGTACGAACCGATACTTTATTTATCAATTGATCATTGACGGCAATCGATACCTCCAATGTAGAAAGCGGCATTTTATCAGAAATCTCCGCATTTACAGTGATTGAATCTCCATACGTTATTTTTGGTTCTTCCACTGTTGCCTGCTGGAAATTCGGAGTGGATGCAGGATAATGCACCATCGTGAGATCCTGTTTGCAAGCAAAAAACATCATTGCTATAAATGTGAAAAAGAGGCTATTTATTATCTTACTTTTCATAACTTTGCTTTTTTTTAATGATTAATATCCGGGATTTTGAACAAGATTCGGATTCTGATCAAGCACATCCTGCGGAATCGGAAGGTTATAGGAATATTGAGTATAAGGATATACCAAAGCCGGTCTTCCTGCATCTTTCACATTATTTAATACAGATTCTACTTTGCCCAAGCGAACCAAATCAAACCAGCGTTGCCCTTCGAAAGCCAGTTCCAAGCGGCGCTCTTTCAACAAAGCGTCAACCATTGCATCTTTGCTGGCAACAACCGAAGCAGACAAAGCAGGTAAGCCGGCGCGGACGCGAATTTGATTAATGATTGCGGCGGCGCTGTTTAAATCGTTTTTCCCCAGAATCAGCGCTTCGGCTTTCAACAGCAAGATATCGGCATAGCGGTACCGTATAATGCTGTTGTATCCAGAACGACATTTATACATAAATGCATAATTATTAGCCGGATAATAAATATTCCAATCACAGGGATAAAAAACGATCGATTCGTTGAAGCGTTTGGTATCGCCTTCGCTGTTGAAAGCTGCAACTAAGTCGCGTGAAGGAGTAATCCATTTTGCCCAAGTGAAATAAAAATTCCAATTATCTAATTCTCGTCCGAACATCCATGTAGCCCAATTCATATTTCCGCTGAAATATTGCCCTTCCAAAATGGTTTCCTTCGTATTCCGGGCTTTGGCGTCAACAGCCGGATTATCCAATCCCGGAGGTGAATTCGGATTTTGCAATACTACGCCGAATAAATCGCTATAATCACTCACTAACGCAAATCCGTCGGCAGTCAGCGCATCGCAGTATTGAATGACTTTATCATAGTCCTGTAACGGTTTTTCTGCATACACTTTAGTTAATAAAGCGCGAGCAACCGATTTGGTAAACAGCGTTTTATCCGAAGGATTATTATCAGGAGCGGAAACCAAAGCATCTAACAAATCTTTTTCTATCTGTTGATAGACCGTTTTTTCATCGGTTTGCGGCGGGAAAAACGTAGGATAAAACTCCGTTACATTTTTGGATGTAATATTTGTTGTTACCATATCCGTTATCAAAGGAACATTTCCCCAAATACGCACCATATCGAAATAAACCAGCGCCCTGAAAATTTTTGCTTCCGCTTTGTATTGTTCCCGTTCGGCGGCGGTCAACGCAGGATCGGTCACGCTGTCGATACCGCAAATTAATATATTGGCTGCTGTAACATTGGACATATATCCTTCCCAATCCCGTTGAAGGTTGGGATTAGAGCCTTCGATTGAATTGACTTCAAACGGAGTCGTTTCCGCGCCCGGCGATCCTGCATAAGCATTGTCGGAATGACTTTCGGCAAGCAACAGCACGTCGAGATACCAATATTCCTGTCCGTCTCTCACTAAGTTGTATAGGACTTGTCGTTGATTCAGAACGGCGGCTCTATCTTTTAAAATAACGGAATTACCTTGTTCATCCACACCTTGCGTCACACTGGAATAAGTGTCCACCGGATTGTAATTCAGCGAACACGAAGCGAAAACAAGCAATAAGCCGTATAAAAACAAATATTTTAGTTTCATAATTTTTTCTCTTCCTTAAAATTCTACATTAATCCCAACTATATATGATTTACTCTGAGGGTAAGTCCCCCAGTCTATCCCTTGTACATGACCGTTATCGCCCCATTGATTCACTTCCGGGTCCATTCCCCTGTATTTTGTCAAAGTCAACAAATTATTCGCCGTAAAATATGGTTGCAACCGGCTGACGCCCCACTTCTTTAAAAGACTGCCTTTGATTTGATAAGAAAGCGAAATATCTTTTACGCGCAGATAACTTCCATCTTCGATAAAATAGGTAGAAGGCAGGATATTAAAGCCGGCTTTCGGAACGTAGGTTATTTGCCCCGGTCTTTCCCAGCGATTCAATACATCGACGGATTGATTTTTCAAGTCATACATTCCTTCTGTTTCCATTTTTGAAGCATTGAAGATGTCATTTCCATACGTTCCTTGGAGAAATATGCTCAAACTCAAATTTTTCCATGAAAATGTATTTGTCATTCCATAGATGAATTTAGGATTGGGATCGCCAATATAGGTGCGATCCGTAGAACTGATTCTTCCGTCTCCATTCAAGTCGCGGTACATTAATTCTCCGGTTTCCGGATCAACTCCATCGCTGATATATCCGTAAAATCCGCCCAAAGAGCGTCCGGGTTCATTACGTACAACTTGCATTCCGTGCAAAACATCGCTGGTGGCGGCATCATAATAAATCTGCGCCGTTTCGAGTTTTATCAAGCGATTCCGGTTGAATGAAATGTTAAAATCAGTATTCCAGTTGAATGTTTTCTTTTGAATATTTCGTGAGCTGATCGAAAATTCAAACCCTTTATTCGTCATTTCTCCTTCATTGTGTTGAATATAACGACTTGCGACTCCTGCTGCGCTAGGTCCAAGATCGACATTCATCAACATGTTGGTTGTCAATTTGTAGTAATAATCCATTATCACTGTCAATCTGTTCTTCAAGACTGTAAGATCTATTCCGACTCCGGATTGAGAAGTTGTTTCCCAAGTTAAATCAACGGCAGCTAAATTTGCCGGAGTGAGCGTCGGCAAGACATTATCCTGTCCCGTATTAAACCATGGCTGCCGCTGAAGATTATAGCGTTGCAAATAACCATAATCACCAAGTCCGGACTGGTTTCCGGTTTGACCCCAGCCTCCCCTGATTTTCAAGTCATTGAGCCAAGTCCAATCTTTCATAAACGATTCGGAAGAGATACGCCAGGCAGCCGAGAACGAAGGAAACGTACCCCAGCGGTGTCCGGGAGCAAGCTTCGACGAACCATCGGCGCGCATATTAACGGTAAGTAAATATTTGCTGTCGTAGTTATAGGCCGCCCGTCCGAAGTAAGACATAATTCCCCATTGGGAGGCTCCGGTACCTGTATTATCCCACGCTATTTTATTAGCAACGTTTAAGGTTTGTATATCGCTGTTTAAGTAATTGCTTCCGTTTATCCAGCTATTTGAATAGTCGGAATTGGTCCACGACGAGCCTAACATAACTTCAAGTCCGTGTTTTTGAAACGATTTATGATATGTCAACACGTTATCAAAAACGGTTACCGTATTCATGTTTCGTTTGTCGCTGCCTGTGCCCCAATCATCGCGGTCGGCTGCGTGAACCGGCGGGGTAAAACTTGTGTCCAAACCGTTTCTCCGGTCTAATGTGAAGGTCGATTTGAAATTTAAATCCTGAGAGAAAGTGATTAAGGCATTCCCCGAAGCAATCAACCGGTTTTCACGGTTTTTGTTATTCTTTCCGTTCTGCAGGTCTTCAATCGGATTGACAATGTTTTGTCCATAAAAAACACGGTTATATAAACCGTCGGCATTTCTCACGGGAACGCTGGTCGGCAAATTAACTACCGCGAGGACTATACCGCCCCGATTCGAGCCGTTGCCGGTGTTTATTCCATTACTCAAATTGTCGGAATACGAAACATTAGCGCCAATACTTAACCATTTACGTATTTGATTAGTAACGTTTGCACGGAACGAATAACGTTTGAAAAAGGCAGCGCTTAAAATTCCCTGTTCATCCAAATAACCCGCAGAGAGATAATACCTCAATTTGTCAGTTCCGTCTGCGACAGATAACTGATAATTTTGCGTAACGCCGGTCTGATAGACTTCTTTATACCAATCGGTCACATCTGTTGTGCCGTCAGGAACAGCGACCGGACGGATTTCATCCATTAAATCTTTGTATTCCGCAGCATTCAACGATTTGATAGGATTAGACAATTGATTGAATCCCAATTGAGCGCCAAACGTAATTTTGGAAGTCTGTTGAGTGCCGCTTTTCGTTGTCACAATGATGACTCCATTTGCTCCCCGTGAACCATAAATAGCTGCTGAAGAGGCGTCTTTTAGAATTTGTATATTGTCGATATCATTAGGAGACAAAAAATTGAGATTATCTACAGGGACTCCGTCCACTACGTATAAAGGCTCATTACTTGCATTGAATGAGGTCGTCCCTCGTATTCGGATGCTCGTTTCCCCTCCCGGTGCGCCGTTGGGTTGAATGACCGAAACGCCGGCAGCCTTTCCTTGTATAGCTTGTGCCGTTGAAACAATCGGACGTTCGTCAATTTCTTTATTCGAAACCGTTGCAACGGCTGTCGTCAAATCTTTCCGCTTTACGCTTCCGTAACCGATAACTACTACTTCGTCCAACAAAACTTTGGATTCTTTTAGTTGCACTTTCATTTCAGTGTGACCAGGAAGCTCAACCGTTTCATATCCAATATAGGAAAAACGTAACACAGCGCCTTGATTGACCGTTAAAGAAAAACTTCCGTCAACATCCGTCACCGTTCCGACCGTTCCCACACCTACTTGCACAACAGATACTCCAATGAGCGTTTCTCCCGATGAAGCATCCGTCACTATACCTTTAACATTTATCGTTTGAGCAAAGCCGGATACGGATAACATTACCCAAAAAGAAAACAGGCATAGCAATTTTTTTCTCGAAAAGTACTTGTTCATACAATAGCCCTTTTATTTAATTTTATATTTTATTTTTCGCATTTGTATATACAAAGATATAAATCAAAATGAATTAAAAGTGTTAAAAGAATAAGAAAGTAGTGAAGTTTTACGATGAAAATATTGATTAACAAAAAGTTAATTTTTTACAAGAGATTAAAAAAGTAGTGAATTTATACCATTGCTTTTAAGGCAACTTTGTCCCGATCTCCATCACTTTATTTTCAAAGACGTCGCGGGAAACCGCCGCATTGTTTCGGGCTTTCACCCGGTAGTTGTAGATTGTGCTGATGGAATAACGGAGGAATGCGGCAATTTTCACGCTGTCGGTGATTCCCAAACGAATCAGGGCAAAAATCCGTAATTCGGTATTTAGTTGTTCCCCTTGTTTAAGTACAATTTGTTCTTCTTTTATTTGCAAAGCGTTAAATTCATCAACGAAAGAAGGGTAGAGACTTAAAAAGATGGCGTCGAAATTTCTGTATAATTCTTCCAATTCGGTTTCAATCAAGGTAGTGGAACGCAATATTCCGAACAATTCATCCCATTGCTTGTTGGAAGCGTGTTTGTTTAGAATCTTTCGATAATTTTCCAACTTATTAATGTATGTAGAACATAAATCAAAAAAATGAGCGATGTATTCCTCTTTAATATGATTGGATTCTGTCAAGCGGTCATTGACGACAAGCAAGTCTTGATTCAGATCGCTTAATTTCCGGTTTGTATTCGAAAGTTCTTCCCGGGTAAAAGATAGTTTTTTCATCTGGCGATAAATGTAGATGATGCCGGCTATGAGAAATAAAGAAAGAATACTGATAATAATCAACGACAATTGGAGATTGTTTTTCTGATTATTTTCTTTTTTGCTATAGGAGGCATTGATTATCGGGTAAGACGATGAAATTTCAACCGCCCGGTAACGTGCATCACAAAAGATAGCATCATCAATAGCCGATTGCATGAATTTGTATGCACGGTCGATATTCCCGGTTTCGTAATAAATTAATGCAAGCGCTCGTAAAGAAGCATTATCCTTAATGCAATTTTCAATATCGGAGATAGCCGAAATGATGTAGTATTTTTCAGAAAGCTCCCGATTGTCTTTCATTTGATAAAAGAAACCCAAAAAATAGGCAATGAGTCCCCGCTCGGGGTCTTCATCGGTGGTTTCAGTCAACAAATCTTTCAGCATGGGTTCGACTTCCTGATAACTGTACAGTAATTTCGCCGAATATGTAATCCTGTAACGTAACGATTGCGAATCAAGAACAGATAACAACGAATCCCTGTATTGCTCGCTTTTTTTATAGTAAACGGGATTATCTATACTCTGTCCGTAGCGGCTGTAAAAATCACTGCAAGTTTCATAATAATCGGCAAAAAGCTGTTCCGGCAAATCACTTTTATCGAAACTTTCCAATAAATTCTGAGCTTCGATATACATTCCCCGTGTGGAATACAACCATGCCAAATGAATCATGCTCTCCTGCTTCATGTCTTTCCGTCCGATGTCATTAGCAATTTCCATGTTCTTAAGAATATAAACCACAGCCGAATCGGAACGGAACTTTTTATATTTTTCATACAGTTTCAGGTTAATATCATAGCAGCGTTCAGGGCTCAAGTGTTTTGTATTTAAAGTTTGTTTTAGTTGTTGAATATCCTGTTCCCTGTTCCTTACATAGTATTCTTTATTATTCATAACTTTATCCAGCCGGAGAAGCAGCGAATCCGTTTCTTCGGCAAAAGCGCCCATTATTAAGGTAAAAAATAGTACAACAAGAAAAAAAACTTTCATCTGATGCAACTTGCCTCCTTTCAAAACCTGAAAGACGCAAATTTACACAAATTTTTCATAGAAACAAAAATAACGGTAAATTAAGAAAATTCTACCTGACCACCACCGTTGAAATGGAATGCGGCAAAGCGGTAACCGCTGCTTGCTTTTCCGCCAAATAAAGGCTGTAGCCTATTGATTTGTCGGTAGGATTCATTACGATTATAGCAATCCTACCATCGGTATTCAAAAAAGCGGTTGTCAGCAAACCATCCCGGTTGGATAAGCTTATGATTCGTTTCGCTCCGGGGCGCACGAATTTTGAAAAATGCCCGATGTAATAGTAAATATTGGTATAAATCAGTTTTCCACTTTGAGTATCGGCATGTATGGGAGCAAAGCAGAAATTGCCGACATGGTTTGGACCTCCGTTTTCATCTAAAAGAACATTCCAATCGCAATACGCGGCCATCCCGTTATTGAAATCATTGATCATCGACGTTCCGTATTTCTCGCCTAAATTCCAATCATTCAATCTTGCCCTGTCGTATTTTTCTATGCATCCTTCCGAAAATACAAGCGGTCTATCGGGAAAAGCTTCGTAAACTCGACGTATATTATTGAACATCATACTGTTTCCCGTCCATGTTTCGTACCAGTGAAAAGCAATTCCCCACACATATTTGGCAGCATCCGGATCGCTTAGAATACCGCTTACTCTTTCGTAAATAAGATCGCGGTTGTGATCCCAAACCATCAGCTTTTTATCTGCCATTCCCGATTTGTGAAGCGTAGGTCCCAAGAAATATTTGACAAAATCGCGTTCATCCGCCGTAGTGTATAAGCAGGACTCCCAGGTCTGCGATGCCAAAGGTTCGTTTTGCACGGTCAATCCCCAAATGGGAATTCCTTGCGCTTCGTAAGCTTTAATAAATTTTATGTAATAGTTTGCCCACACCTGACGGTATTGCGGAAGCAAATGACCGCCGTGTAACATACTGTTGTTGTCTTTCATCCAAGCCGGCGGACTCCATGGACTTGCATAAATAGGGAATGCGCTTCCCGCCCGCTCAAGGACTTGCTTGATAAACGGAATCCGGTATTTCATATCATGATTCACGGAAAAAGTACTTAGCGCAGTATCATTATCGGCAATATAGGTATAACTTCCGCTGGAGAAATCGGAACTGTTTATCGACGTTCTTCCGAAAGAATAGCCTATTCCTTTTTGAGGATCATAGAAGGCAGTCAAAAGCTCTTGCTGCGACGCTTGCGGCAGCTTGGCGAACGTTTCGGCGGAAGCGTCTGTTAATGCTCCGCCTATACCAATAATGGACTGAAATGACTTCGTTGCATCTACAAACACGCAAGGCTGTGTCTCAGCGGGTTGCTGAGCATCCTTAAATGTTAATGTCCCTGATTCCGAAATTTTCAAAGGGGTATCTTTTGCCGTTGTATAAATAGTCGCCTGTTGAGCAAAGACAATTGCCGGCAGAAAAGACAGGCAAAAAAAGAACACTGTAAAGAATCTATTTTTCATACATAAAAAATTTAAACAAAAAAACAAACGCAAAATTAAACAAAAAAATTATACTATCAACGGTATGAGGTTGCATATTGGACAAATCTGACTGAGTTTTTGATGGGGCTGGAGCAACCTGCTTAGTTCACCGCACCTTTTCAATTATTGCCAATGCGTTTTTGCATAATTCTGTAATCTTTTCCCAATCCTTAGCGGCTAAAACTTCTTTTGGAAAAAGATTGGAACCCATTCCCACGCAAGTCGCTCCCGCGTCGAACCATGCTTTCAGATTGGCTACTTCCGGTTTAACCCCGCCGGTGATCATCAGCGACGACCAGGGCATCGGCGCTTTTAATCCTTTGACAAAGTTAGGTCCCAACACATCGCCGGGAAATATTTTGCATAAATCACATCCGGCTTCCTGCGCAAATCCTACTTCCGAAACCGATCCGCATCCCGGCGCGTAAGGCACTAAACGGCGGTTGGCGACTTTGGCAATGTCGGGATTGAACAGTGGTCCGACAATAAAGTTCGCGCCCAACTGGATGTATAACGAAGCAGTAGGGGCATCGACAATCGAACCGGCGCCCAAAATCAGTCCGGGACATTCTTTTGCCGCAAACTTGTTCAGTTCTCCGAATACTTCGTGCGCAAATTCGCCGCGGTTGGTAAACTCAAAAGCTCTTACGCCGCCAAGATAGCAGGATTTCACCACGTTCTTTGCCGTTTCGATATCGGAATGATAGAATACCGGAACCATACCGGTAGCGCTTATTGCTTCAATCGTCTGTATTTTATTGTATTTTGCCATGATTATTTACTATTTACCATTTACTATTTTTTAATTATCAATTATCAATTCTCAATTATCTACTGACTCTTCCGGAGCCGTCACCTTTCATCAATTGTTCGACTTCGGCGACAGAAACCAGATTGAAATCGCCGTATATCGTGTGTTTCAAGGCTGAAGCCGCTACGGCAAACTCCAGCGCCTGCCGATTGTCATCAGGAAAACGGATTAAGCCGTAAATCAAACCGCCCATGAAGGAATCGCCGCCGCCTACGCGGTCAACGATATGCGTAATATCGTAACGCTTCGATTGATATAATGTTCCGCCTGCGTACAGACATCCGCCCCAAGTGTTGTGATTGGCGTTGATTGAACCGCGCAAAGTGATAATCACTTTTTTCGCCCGCGGAAATTTATTCATCAACTGTTTGCAAACCGATTCAAACTCCAGGGCATTCACTTCGCCGCCGGTTTGAGCGACATCAAATCCTTCGGGGTGGATGGCGAATACTTTTTCCGCATCTTC
>Ga0123354_10008695_pt1 | contig 15477 bp, 8 predicted proteins | sample TergutLab28metaG_2_FD_97872 | JGI IMG/M metagenome (GOLD analysis project Ga0123354, IMG submission 97872) | Labiotermes labralis P4 segment gut microbial communities from Petit-Saut dam, French Guiana - Lab288 P4 | ecosystem: Host-associated > Arthropoda: Insects > Digestive system > Gut ...
CCAGGAAGTTAAGGCTCCCAGATTTCATGACAACGGCACAGGATGGTGGTAAGGTTGTCAGCCTTACGCACCGGCCGCCTTTACCCCCAGGAAATACTCCTGGTACTCATTTCTGTTAGAGGCAGAGTCGACCCCAGGGTGTAATCGGAAGGATTTTATGTCAATGAAAAATCCACTGACACCAGTTGGGTTCGAACCAGCGATCTTTCGATTTGTAGCACAGCACCTTAACCACTGTACTACCGTGGTTCCAAGGGAAGGAGTGAATGATTTTTTTCAATTTCCCGTGTAGATGTATTATGGAAAACAATATTGGTAAATGGAAGATTAAAATGCCTGAGATAAATAAGACAGTGAGTATTTTCCACAGTTAATAATTTGTTTATGATTATCCATAATTTTGCAAGAGATATTTTCGGCTATCGTTAAAAAGTAATTATTGAAATTTTCCGCATTAATATTCTTATTATATTCCGTATCTGTATTTAAAGTTTTTAATTTATCGCATTTAATATTATTTCCTCCAGCTTCACTTCTTATAATGTTCCATGTTGTCTTGATTTTATTATTTGAATGAATGATTTGATTATTGAGGTGTAATGCTTTAACAGTCTTTATTACCTTTGATAAGATCTTGCTGTATCTCATGTTGTATTCCTTTAGTTGAATATCATTATTATTATTTGTTAACAAGTATAGTACTTTTTTTCATTTGCAGGAGTTAATAATTCATTTAGTTATCCATTGTTTATTAGAAGTTATCTTGTTAATTGTTTTTTGGGGGGGAAAACGAATACAAAATCTGTAGGTATGTATTTAAGAAAGAGTTGAAAATGCTATCAACATCCTTATTATCATTATCAAAAACATTTTGCTCAAGTTCAGTACTCAGTTTATCTTGGAATTCATTAATTGTGTTAAAGTCAGTGTTTCTTCTAGTTGTTGTTTTATAATTATTTATTTTACTATTTAGATTTACAACATGTAATTCTAACATCTGGGCATTGTGATCTGATAAACCACTTACTGTTGAACCCGTTGTATACATTCCAAATTGAGTTGTATCAATGAAAATATTATCTGTTTGCATATGTCAAGTTGTTTTTTACTCTTGTAGGAAAGTTTATTACACTTACAAGATTGTATAAGTTTAGTATGTTATTTAGTTCTTGTTTTTCTTTGGATTCATTGAGATAATGTATATTTATGTCACCACAAATTATTAGATGGAACACCAGGTATAAACTTTTTTAATTATATTGCCTAATCCTTTTATAAAATACTGAAAATTACCAGTAGGTAATCTATAAACAGTAATAATGCAAATTTTGAAAGGTAAGAGGTCTAGTTTTGAAACACAAGCTTCCAAATCCTTATGTTTACAAAAATTTTTCTATATTAATTACCAAAAATGGAAAATGTTTTTGTATAAACATACAACCCCCCCTCATATGGAAGTTCTGTCTACTAAATTCCTCTCCAAGAATATAATCGTCCATTCTTAAATGTTGTATTTAAAATTGTCTTAAATGGTGTTAATTTAAGCACAGTATATGTGGAAAATTTGGATAAAGTGAAATCAGTAAGTAATTCGTTTTAGAGCCTAAACCACAAATATTTTGATGATAAATTCTTAGCATTTGATTATTATCATTGTTTTCGAATCTTAAATTGTTATTTTTTGTACTGTTCTTGTAGAAATTTGTCTTATTGTGTTTAGGATTTGTAGTGAACTGAGTAAGGTTCTCTTTAGACTTATTATCATTTTAATCTAAATTGACCATAAAAAATCACCCAGTTTAGCGGATGGTGGATTTTTTATCCTGTTCTATTTACGAATTGTACCAGAACTAGGCCTTACGTTTATCACTTCCTCTTTACCCTCTTCGTCACTTAGACTATTAGTTGAATTCATCTTTGGGACAGTGTACTTCACACCTTTATCATCACCTCTTTTACATTGTTCACTTGTTTCTGAAATAGGCGATCCAGGAATTTCTTTTAGTTCTCGTTCTTCTCTATATTCAGTACCTACCTCCATTTCTGGAGCAATGAAGAAAATTTCTTCCTGTGATAGACTTTATTTATTTTTTGGCATAGTTGATCCTTCTGTAACAAGCTCATTCCTATGTTCCTGATCATCATAATTATTATAACTTTTTTCCATCCAAGGGAGAGGGGTAACATTATTCTAGATTTTGATATAATGGGAGTGATGATAGATACCCATTTATTTATAATGCAGTTTTTCCCTTGTGGATTCAAATGAAGACCATGTGAAGTAAAATGGTCTCTGTTGGTACTCATATTACAAAGATGCATGTGACTAAAGGTTTTCATTGTCTTGTAATTTCCTGTTAAATGACTCCATTCTTTATTAACGCATGATGAAGCCTGCAAATCAAAATGAACACACAATCACATTTGTGTTTAAAGTAAGTTATGGCAAATTCACAAAGAATTCTTAAACCATCATTGGCTTCATTCTTGGCTACAGCTCTTGTACCACTGCAAATAGTCACTACAACTTTTTTTGTGAGGTTTTCTTCCTTTAAGTTAATGTTCACATTAGGCGTAGTGATTCCAAAAATGTTATATGAACTTCCTAATATATCTGATAATTTACCAGAGCAACCACGCACTTGACTATCACCCAAAAGAACAATCCTATGATTGTTTTGAGCACTATTTCTTGATCGTTGTGTCTTCTTAAGCTTAAAGTGGGCGCAAAATTGTTGAAGATCCTGAAACTGGTAATTACTTATGGGTTCAAATTTGTTCTTAGTTAAAGGAATGCCCAGCACAATTTAACTTTCTCACTGAATGCATTGTAGAATGTTTATTGTGTCAAGTTTCCTTCCGTGGACTGTTCTTTCCATTAGTAGTGTGATGTTCAACATACGACTTATACTCAGCACAATTTGTTAGGTTACCTTGAATCCCAGGACAAGTAGATGCTGTTGTAATTTCCTGATGTAAAATCTTGGTTATTAACTGGGTAGATTTCAGTTCATAGATAAGCACTTCTAAATTATGTTTCATATTAAAACACTTCATACATATTTTCATCACTCACCAAAATTTTGATCCAAAAATTGAGTGCAGATATTAAGCAATACTTCATCCAATGCCATATATATAAACAGAACAACCCAATTAGAACAAACACTTAGTCAAGAAATTTCTACGCTCCCAACACAAGATGACTGGAAACAAAGAAATAAGTAATACGTAGGCCATCTCCACTATAAGGGCATGTAGTTCCTACTTTTTAACATCTACAACTCAGTATTTTATTGATAGTTCAGTCTTTTTAAAACACAATTTTAAAAACTTACTAAAAATTGTTATTCCCACATTATGTATTTTTATGTAACAGTATCTGTAAGGTTGTTGAGATTTCAAACAACATAACGGATTGTGTCAGCAGGTACTGCAGCATCATAGTTTCTTTTGAAACACTGTGTGTGTTGTATTCTGGAGATACCCATTTGGAATCCCAGCTGGCATATTGACTATCTTGACTGAGGGTTTTCTTGTTTTCCCTCTCCAACCAGCCAGATGCCAGGTTGGTACCTGAAATTATCCTGTGACCACTTTTAGATCTCTCTATTTTGTTATTCATGAATTGTACTGTCATTCAATGCGTATAATCTTGTGGTCTTAACGGTGTAAGTAAAATAGTCATTTTCAGTCATAATTAAATTTGTCCCTGTACATGCCATGAAGGCATATAGGGGAAGTGATGGTCACTCAGTCTTAACCTCAGCACTAGACGGAGGTGAGTGGTTAGCCTCATGCCCTGGCCTGGTGGGCCCCAGAGCCAGTGTGTATGTGCTGTAGAAGTGATAGATCTCTTCCTCCTGTAAGGATATGAACCCTGGTCATCCAGCCCTTAGCCTGGTCACTGAAGTGACTACACTATGCTGACTCCACCATTTATGTCACATTTTCCTAAACTGTGTGAATGTTGTGGAGGTATTAATAATAGAAATACCAAATGTGGTCAAAAGGAAAACATGTATGTCTTATTTTCAGAGGTGCCTGCTTTGCAACTCAACCCAGAGATAAGCTGTTGTGATGTTTTTCATGGGCTGTCAGCAGATGACAGGGTAATGTCTGAAATTAGGTAAAATCTGCTACCTCCCACATCCTTTTCAATTTATTGTTATTTAATCAAACTATCATTTATCCTGCATAATTTGAGCCATCAAGAACAAATAAATTAATTTAGTCTGTCACTCAATGCAAAGCCATGAAATGCTGGGCATTGACAAGACTGTCAGGGTGTATGTATGTACGTGTGTATGTATGCACATATGTATGTGTGCACAGTGTGTATGCAGACTTGTGTTATATGCATTTCTTTATAATTTTGTAGGCTTGAGTCAGTGTGTAGCAATAGGTCACCTGAAATTCAGTCATATCACCTTGTCACTTCTTAATTATTTTAAGTTGATTCAGTGATTCTGAGCACTGATATTTAAATTCATCTTCAATATGAAGTGTACTGTGTTCATCAAGTTCTGTATTTCTGTCATTGTGTTGTTGCTGTGATAGCTTTCATTTTTCCAGTTTCCAATATCAAGCAAATGTAGTCCTTACTCAGAACTTGTGTAATGTGAAATATTCATATCAGCACATGAAATACTGTTATAATTTAAGAATTTGTAATTTTGAGTGTGTCACAGTGTACATATCCCATTCTTAACATTATGCGGTTACTGCTATTGTATGTTTAGAGAAATCATGTATTATATTTATTACTCTTTCTCTTGAAACATTTTATAGTATTGCTACTACTTACAGAAGTTAAGTAAAGTTCCATTATGTACAGACCTTTTGCAAATCTCAGCATGTTCATTTGCAGAAGCTTGATGACTGTTGAACTACTGTCATCTTGCTTTATTTTCCTGTCCCCATTTGCCAAGTTTTATGAACATCAAGGGGAGAATTCGATCTCTGCTTATTTGTAATGAGGTATTTTTCCCTCTCTGGAGGACTCTTTTAATACGAATGAAGGATATCCCAAGACTGAAGAGAGGAAGCAGTAAGCAGGTCACCTTTCAGTAAGTGAATAAATAAAATCTGATCACTTTAAAAGTTCTGTTGTTCAGCAAGAAAGATCCTTAGTAGGCAATTTGACATGTGTAATACATAAAAATTCATTATCCATTTGAAATTACCAAGTCACTAGTTCACTTAGAGTTGTTTGGGATTTGGGCATAGAAGCCTGTTACATTGTTCTAAGGTTGGTTTGTATTGAGCTGCATTTTGTATTGCATACCAACAGTGGGGTTTCTTTGCTGGTACACTGGTGAAACATTTAAATCCTCCAGTATTTTTCATGTACCTACAATTTGGGAAAATCATGACAATTTGAAAGCATAACTGCTGTCTTAGAGTAAACATGTTTTGTATTATATGTTAATGAATTGGACTTCAGACAGATGTACTTTGCTATGGAGTTTGAAAATAATGGGTAATTAAACCTTAGTATCCTGCTCACACATGTATAGGTCATGTGTATTTCAGTAACCATATTAGTTGAGCTCAACCACAAGTGAATTTTAAGGGAAAATACATTACTATTTCTGACCACTCGAATAATCTGTTTCATTTTGCTGCTCTTTAAGATACAAGTACTATAAAATTACACACAGTAAATTGTGTTTACATTTTGTGACCTGTGAATAAAACGTTTCTGTGTTTGTGCACAAAACTCCAGAAGGGAATTTTTTCATAGGTTTAAGTGGATAAAAATTATACTTTGTGCATCCAGCTAGCAGTGTACTTGAAGTGAACCCTTCTGGAAGACTACTTGATTTTTGACCACACTGTTTCATCAGGATGACCAGATCTGGCTTTTGGACATTTTTCCTCCCCTTACCAGCAACATTATTTACTCCTAAAATATGTACACTTCTTAACCACTCACACCCACATGGGACAGAATCTTTTCATGCCAGATGTAAATGTAAATAGTAAGGGTTACTTAAACGATATTACCATAATCATATTTTGGTATTGCTAGAGTACAGTAATGTGAATCAACACTATAAATTTAAAAGATTCAGTAGAACTAAGGTCTTGGAGTTAACTTTTTAAAGTAGTATGTGTTGTAGTTACTAAGTAATCTTGAAGTTGGGACTTGTTATATGTAAGGATATATTGAAATATGTAAGTGCACTCAGGCCAAAGTACAAATAGAGAGCCAGTAACTGAGTATGAATAGAGGTTGCATGTTGCAAGTGTGATGATTGCAAGTGACATGGATGCAAAAGGCACAAAAATAGGTTACCAAATGCCCATTTAGAAGCCTTATATTGTTACTTCCCCAGGGCACCAAACAGGTAAGCAACTACATCATGATGTGACAGCTTGAAGAAGCTGTCAGTTTTTGGTGTGTCTGTAAATAGCAAAATGTGGTGGTAGGAATGAAACAGATCTGAAGTGGATTGTCCATATGTTAGTGGTATTTGAATCACATTGGAAAAACCATTACCTAGGATGGATATGTGTTATATTTTCATTAGTCTTTTTTTGTTGGATTCATGCTTTTGTTTTGCATAATTAAAATAACTGTGACTTGTGATATTCTGTGCATATTTGCCTTAAGCTGTGTTGTGTACCAGTTAAATGTAAACAGGCACAAGCACTGAACTGGTTTGGGAAAAGTGTGTCTGACACTGCATAGTAGAAAATTAAGAAGAATTTTTCTGTGATTTTTAATCCCTTGTTTGCTTGTCACATATGCCTAGTGATGTAATGACATGCATGCAACAAATTTTTTTGGCATGTACACTAGAGAAAATACAGTCTCTGTGTTATTACTCTCTGTATCATGACAGTTATAATTTGAGTTTACTGGTATACAAAATTAGTATGTTTTGTTTTCCAAATGTGTAAATTTTGTTTTAACACCATGTGGGCTACATGAGTAGTTTGAGCTGAGAAATATGTAAAATCCCTTTACTTTAATCTTGTATTTTTAATTATGTGTAATGATCTGTATTGCCTGAGAGTACATTCTGAAGTTTGCCACAACAGCAGGTAAACGTTATGGCTTAGTCCAGTTATTTCTTTTAGCAGGAAATCTGGAGATCAAAAGGTATATCTGCATAACTGATATAAGAATGTTTTAATCTGGAAGAAAAATTGTGGTTATAGATGAGGATTTTGAAAGATGACAGTAATGTAAGTCTTATCAAAGCGTAAGTTTATTGCATGGTGTAGGAACTGTCATAGTCAAATAGAAATTTGTGATTGCATGGGAAATAACAAGGGGCATGAAGAATAGTTGTTACTGCATGGCCATGAAAAATCGTGCATCGTTCCATCTACAGAAGGAACATTTTGGTTCTGTCGTCATAGGCTGTTTGAAATTTGATGCAGTGTGTTCCACCTGTGACATTACAAGTGTCATAACTGTGAATTCCAAAGGAATGCTAAGGGGGGAAGGGTTAAATAGTTTGGAAGTATGTCACCGTCGTACGTCGGGTCACTTGATCCACATACAGTCTGCTCGCTAAACGTGCGATAGTAGTTGATTTGTGACGTTATATTCAGTTGCACGTTTGCAGCGATGTACTTGCAGTTTGTGTTTGCAGTTGCTAATCCATGGCAGTGGCACATGTAAGGTTGTGTTATCCGTGATATATATATATATATACACACACACACGTGTGTTCGCAGCGCTAATTCCCCACACTCTGCCCAGGGCCACGGATCATACATTTTCCCACTCAAAATCACGGATAACACAACCTTACATGTGCCACTGCCATGGATTAGCAACTGCAAACACAAACTGCAAGTACATATATAGAGATATATATATATATCGTCCGTGCGTTGCTTGTATAAGAGTACACGTGGATGTGGCTTGGAAACTTCTTCGAAAACAATGCACTTTTGGAAATCACGGTGTAAGTTCGCATTCGGAAGAAAAAAAAAAAGACAAGGTTTTTGGAATTCTTAATTAGTTGGAAAAAGTTAGTAAATTTAATGATGTGTATGCACAAAACACGTCTTTTAGCAATACGTAACGAGCTACTTTTGGCGCCGAAAATTGGCGTTGTAGATGGTGGCGACTTTAGGTTTATTCATTAATGGGTAGTTATGTGTATTAAAATGTATTTTTATGGTGCATGGTGTTTACACAATCTGTGGCCCTAATATTGGAAGTTCATGTTATTTCCTGTTAATTGATGTGTAGCAAAGTATATTGTCAAGTGATGCAAAATGATGGTCTTGCATTGTGGTCAGTGTAAGAATAAAATTTAATTTATTCGCATTCCATGCAACCTCAGTAGGAGTAAGCGAAGAATGTAGAACTTGTTAGGAACTAATCTACACTTTACTGAAATACAAATGCGTAGTTTTGCGTTAGTCATGAACAATTTTGAGTTACTTTTTTCATGTAACTACCCAGTTGTTAGCATGCAAGGTTTTTTTCTGATTTTAAATGAAGGCAGGTTCCTGTACAGACTAGGATTGAGCAGAATCGGCACTTATAAAACGGTGCCTTAAAAACTCCTGTATATCGTGATTTAAGTTATTGATGTTCAGGGGAATGTTATTGAATAACATGTTTGCAGGATAGTATGTAAACTGTGCCATTTGCGAGGCCTAGTATTCGGCGTGTAAAAATTATGTATTGGGTATGCCTGAGTGTGTTGGAAATTATTCCATCCCCACAGCAAATGGTAGTGTGGAGGTTGTGGATATGCTGGCAGGTGCAGGCATATTAAACTTCCTAAATATTTACATACAACATACCCCCATTAACGCTCATTATTCTGTTAATAATTCACGGTTTTGGTGTTGAGTTTCCTCAGTTGTACATAAACGATTCCTATCCAAACTGTCAATTTGCAGGCCTAACCTATGCTGTCCGATGTCATTGCTATCATTTACTGTTGTGTCTTGTAAGAGACCAACTTCAAAATTGCCTTGACAAGGCACTTGCCGAGTTGGAGAACTTGCTTAAAGCAAATAAACATGCAAAACTTAATCAGATGTGTCACAAGCAATAAAATATATTCGTATTAATTGAAATATAGGTTGTGGTAATGAAACAATCAAATTCGTTATTACAATGAAACTTCCCAGTGCGCAAATTGATAATAACTTAACCTGATAATAACATATCATGTGTATGTATCAACAGATGTAGTTCATCATGCTTTGCCATGGTGGCAGTTACGGGGCTGATGACTACAGATACTTTGTATTTTCATTTCACTGTGTCTTTTTGAGTTAGCTTTTGGGGCAATGGGGCAATTTTTTGGGCAGCAAGAACATCTTTACTTTTAAAAGAGAATCATTGCAGTATTGGCATATTTAAAGAAAAGTCTTTTGTAAGGAATTATGTATGTGATTCATTATGTTTAACTTTGGCAGTGATTACCTATTCTCATTGTAGATAGCAAAAAAATTAAGAAACATGCAGTGTAAATGAGTCAAAGATGTCTTCCTGGTGTCAGAAGCTAACAATGTTGCCTAGAAGCATATGTCTTGTACAAGGACAAGATGGTTTTTAATCTAAGATTTAAATCATCAGCCAAGTACTTAAAAGTGAGCACTGTAAGATTCTGTCTCAATGCATTCCTTGTTTTTATAAACTGCCTATAGTCATTCAGGAAGCATTCAGTGAATGAAATTTTGATTAACTTAAATGAGAAATTAATTAGCATGTGTAATGTTAGAAATATGAGCTTCGTGACAAACCAAAGTATCAGATTTGTTTGTCACCCACTGTTTAAGTCTCATAGCTGGCATAGAACATAAATTTATGACAATGTTTAAGCAAGCTGTAATAGGGAAACATGGAGTGCAAATGCAATTTGTCAAGGTATTTTTAGGTTTTTCTGGCTGGGGTGTAACAGTATACAAATTATATGCTGTGTATATACTTGTGTGGGGTTCATGTATGACCTGTTGTACTGTTTGTGTCCCCAGTTCAGAATAGCTGCTACATGACCAAGGAAAGTAATACTCTGTTGTGTTGTTTGACATGGCATAGTCACTCTTTTAAAAACAGACAGAGGTATGAGGCATGCTGTAGCAGTGATGATAAAATATGTAATTGTTGTATGTACCTGTAGCTATATGTGTATGTTTGTTTATTTACAGACTGCGAGGGCCAGTCCATTGAGACCCATTGAAGATGTTACTGAAGCTGAGACACATTCATCTGCAGAAGTTATGGAGATGCATTAGTGCAGACGAGACAATGAAGAGGTGCTGAAAGAATGCCAGTAGTTAGTGAGCTACCGACATGCTTGACAAGGTAACAATGTGGGTGTTAATGTCTTCCTGACAATGCTACGGCCAGATCTGAGGGGCATGTGTCTTTTTTGCCTTGACAAGTATCGTTAAACAGTAGGCTGATAAGGATCAAACGGGGGGAAATCTGTTTTCATTGGCCATAATGTCAGAATATTCTTATGCAACATGAACCAATGAAGTGCACACTTTTCAAATTAATGCTTTAATTAAGTTTTTCAATTTTTGACATCTGCATGTTTTGAACCTCGTGGATTCAATCTCTGGATGGTTCGAAACATGTAGAAGACGTGAAAAATTGAATTAAAGTATTAGTTTGAAAAGTGCGCATTTCATTGTTTCATGTTGCATAATTATATCACAATGCACATTGCAAAAAAACATAAAAGTCAGAATATTCTATTGATTGTACAGCTCACTGGAACACTGTTATGTGTGTAAACACTGAATTGCATAGAATTCTCAAATAAATGTGGTAGGTAATGCTTCAGTAGCATGGAATAGAGAAAAATGCATATAAAGCATGCTTTGTTCAGGTCCTGAAGGATTAGAGCATGCAGATCTTAATGAGACAGTGTTGTGAGCTGCTATACAGATTGTACAGTCCTTCATTTTGTGGATTAATGAACCAAGTCAAATCAACGCACCACACTATTGACCATTTTGTTTCAGTGAAGTATGCTGAGCTTGTAGACCCTATGGAAGAAAACAGATGTAGCAAATATTCCTGTACCTATTGCTGCTGTTTCATACCAAAAATTCATTTTTTAACCGTGACACAACTTGCAGTAGTTACTACAGTAAAAATCACAGTATGACACTTTTGTGGGACAGATTATGTTTGTTACAGCGAAATTTAATTACAGTGAAGGTGGTGAAAGCTTATTAATAAATTAAGATGTTTTCACAAACATCTACACTTTTGTGAAATAAGTGACAAGCTGCATGTTCACCGTGATGTTAAGCATAAGAGCAATTTGTCATATCCTGCTGTGGCAATATGAACTACATCTGTAAGACATAAACAAATATGTGATCATTTTTATTGTTCAGTTTGGACCACAGGGCATGACACTTAGTTGTGATGCAAGACTTCTAACATGCTTTGCTGTATGTATAACAAGCCACTTGTGTACTTCTGAATTTAGCCATATTCCTCAGGTACATGAAAACATGAAATTACGGTAGGACAGACACCATAGCTGTTGATTGATTAACACTGGGTTCTCCAGTAAAGGAGCTCTTCCTCAAGGTCCCCTTGATAGAATCCCTTGCAGAGAGATGCCCCACCACTGCAGCCCCATTTCATTCATCTATCAAAGTCCCCATTATACGAGGCCCCCCCATACCAGGTTCCCCTTGGATCTCCATGCCCATTAATTACACAGTCATAATGATAAGGTTAGCAGGAGCAGAATTCCCTCCAGAATGCTCAGACAGGAATCTGATAGTGAAAACACAGTGTGTGAAACCGATGTGGCTCAGTGGCAGTTGCAGGGCTTATCTTGTATCTTTCAGTTGCAAGCTGCGACTAGCACGGCTAATCTATTCATCACGGCAACAGCCTCTGCAACACGGCACAGTAGTGGCTGTATTTCTCTATGTCCCGCTTCGTTTATACCCGTCACTGTCATTGTCACATATCCTTATTCCACAAAAGTTGGCTTATTATCTCACATTTCCCCTTGACACGTAACAGTCTCAGAATGTCTGTCTTGAACAGTAGTTATGGCAGTTTAACTGTCAAATTTTAGTTTTTGAAATAAACCTTAAGAGCAGGAAAAATGGGGTCACCAGTTTCTATCGTGATGCATTTAATGCGAGGCACTGAAATTACGTGAAGGTTTCTTTGCCGTCTTCTCTAGCTGCCATCAGAACAGGCTGTTTTAGGCAGTAAGTGTTTTGATTTTTCCCTGTCAGTATTATTCTACCAATGCACCACACCCATTCATTAATCTGACATTGACACTATAGGATCTTAGCAACTTTTAGTGTCGTGAGAGGCGAAGCACCCTAGTTAGATGTACAAAATGAGGCTTAAAAATCTCAGAACTTGAAATGTCATAAAAAGCTTAATCACATACAAAATTTACTATGCTGCAACTAGAAATTTTATTTTATGTATGTAACTGGCTGTTAGGGAGGGGTTAAAATATTTTGCAGCAGAGTACAGCACTTAAACAGCTGAGATTCTTCAGTATCTGAAGTAGAGTTGTACTCCAGATCCATTTTACTTACCTAAGTAGTGAATAATTCCATTTCCATAGAAGATGTCAGCATTATTTATACCCAAATCCTGTTAATGTGACACCCGAACACACAGCAGCTATAAATTCTCAGTGCTGGGCAGGCTCAAAGGGAGGACACCACCATGTGTTTTGTGAAGTGAAAAACTTCCTGCATATCTTTTGAGGAATTCGTAGCGCAGTTCAACAACTCTGGTGCTCATGTATATTAAACCTAGGCATGTAATATGTAATGGGGACTTCAGTTTGTTGAGAATAAAGTCATGGGTTGTGATTCCATGAGGTTTGGTAGATAGACCCAAACAATGTGGGGGCAACCTGCTGCCTCCCTCTTGAGGGTACGAGAGTTCTTTCCTTCTAAGCCTGAAGATGGAAATGCCAGGTTCCACCAAGATGTTGGTACCTATGTCAGACACCACCGCATCACATATCATGAACCCATATTCTTAATACTTCCTACACTGAAAACACAGATTTCACATGCATTTTGTTAGCTTTTAGAGTAGCCTACCATGACTCTTCTAGCTGAAATAGGTCCATAGTTAAGCTGTGTCATGCAAGAAAGTTGACTTTTCTTTAAATTCTTGCTACAAAAGAATTATGAGACATAGAAGTCTGAAGTTTGGCATTTTCATTCCTCTAGGGTCTACCAGCTTGGCAAATTTCAGTGAAGAATGAATATATGTTGGAAGTGCACTTTTGTCTGTTAATTTGTTGTGGATTTGCAAACACCAATTGTACACACATTGTGTGTATTGGTTGCAGTGTTTGTTGTAAGTATAGTATAATAAATGTAAACAGTTATAATTAATGTCCTGATGATAAACATCAGTGCACTTTATTTTGCTTGCTGTAGATGCAGCTTGCATACCTACAAGCTGAATCCTCTCTCATCCACATTTTCAACCTGGCCCTTACCAGAAGTACTGGGCAGACAGTGCAGAAGCAACTTGCACGTAAGCCAGTTAAGAAAATATAAACTGTCAATGTTTTGTTATATTTTGAACTGCTGTAAATTATGTCAAGGATTGTAAGGGGCAAAGATATGTAATACTCGGGGCATGATCGTAAGGATGTGTTAAATTGAAATGTTAGTGGCAGAAGACAAGAAAGGCCTAATACTTTGAAATAAAGGGACTTGACATTTTGTCTTCATTGAGAGAACATGTTTATTGTGCCCAAGTATGGCACCTACCTTTACATATGCAGAACATAATCTCGTGCAAGAGTGGTGCAAGTCTAGTTGGTCATGACCAGTCAGGTTTATAGATGGTCCTGAAGACTGTCATGATCTGCAGTCAACCTACTTACATTATGTACATGTAACACCGTCTGATATGTGAATGAAGTGACAATTATGATATAATGGTGCATAGTACAGGTGTGAGCTGATGATACAAAAAGTTTGAGATATAGTCCACAAGACAAACAGATTCAATAGAAAAAAGCTCCATGTACCACAAAGGACTGTTGGCATAACAGCAGACTATGTACAGTACATTATACACACAGGACTCTGCAGGGTGTGCTGATTACTTGTCTTTGTTCACTGAGCGGTCTGAGTGAACGAGTTATAGTGACTACTACAGGCTGCAAGATACGGGTTTTGGACCCCAGTAGACATGTGATTTTTCTCTTCTCTGAAATGTCCAGACAGGCTGTGGGACCACCCAGCCTCTTATTCAAAGGGTACAGGAATTGTTCCCTGGGGATAAGTGGCTGGGGCATGGAGTTGACCACTTTTCTCCATTTAATGGTCAAAGTTAAGAATGAGTGGAGCTGTACTTCTGCTCCCCCATTATGCCTTCATGACATGGATAAGATAACTTTCCTTACTACAGGTTTCCACAGTGGAAGGCTGTAATAAGCCATGTTTGTAGCAATGATGCAAATGTCTTACGGTCAGTCATTCCAGTGTACGTATAAGAGTGGTCTAAATCTGCAGTAATGGTTTACGTTAGGCCAGTAAGTGAAACTGCATTCTAGGCATGTTTTATGTCATTGGTCAAATGGTCTTGAGTAATCTAGTACAGTGTGGGAGTCTGCAGATGTTACCTTGCTGACATTATATCATGTGGTTTTGTTGTGTAAAGCATCCCACTTCTGGTAGCTGCTGCATTTTTGGATAAAGAGCCTTATGCTTACTTAACCCTTTAAACACCGAATTAAATTCCATCTGCCCTTTGCTAGCATTATTCGGAGCTCACCATATTCTCCACGTTAGCAGGTAAAAGGTTAAGCATACACACACTGATACTGTGGTGCGGTGACATCAGCAGCATGTATTTCAGGGCTTCCTCATGTCATGTTCTCTGCTTAGCCCAGCTGTTCCCAGCCTGGGATCCAGATTTCAAGGGGGTATATAAACTTGGATGGGAAAAAAATTACAGCCTTATATGAACTAATCTCGAACTGAAATTTAGCTTTTCATTAAATAATGAATGTAGGCAACAAAGTAATTTTATGGCCTCTAGAATCCAAAAATGTTTGTTAGCTTTCCTAAATCTCATTATCTAAAATTATTAGAGGGGGAAACCAGAATAAATTCACTTTTGCAGTGAATTGTCTTCTTTTAAAAATGAAATTTAATTTCAACTTGCTGCCTGCCTCTCTTCTAAATGTATTTATTTTTTTTGAAAATTGTATTTGAGCATAATTGGTTTCCCTTGTAGTACAGTCTGTAATATAGACTGTAATGCTGGATATATATAGTCTGTGTTTGTGTAATTTATTTTATGTATTTAAATACATTTTTGTGAGAAGTACCTATTCATAAGAAGGGGAATAAAACAGATTGTAATAATTATAGGGGCATATCACTTTTACCAACCACTTACAAAATTTTATCCAACATCCTGCTCTCAAGGTTAATTCCATATGCGAAGGAAATTATCGGGGATCATCAATGTGGCTTTCGACGCAACAGGTCGACTATTGATCA
>Ga0123354_10008699_pt1 | contig 15473 bp, 8 predicted proteins | sample TergutLab28metaG_2_FD_97872 | JGI IMG/M metagenome (GOLD analysis project Ga0123354, IMG submission 97872) | Labiotermes labralis P4 segment gut microbial communities from Petit-Saut dam, French Guiana - Lab288 P4 | ecosystem: Host-associated > Arthropoda: Insects > Digestive system > Gut ...
AGATTAAAGAAATATCTGCTGCATTTGATCTTGCATCTTAATGAGGTTCATGTTGTTTTCTAGTGTTTTTGGAAAAAAAGATTTGATTTCCTTTACATAAAATGGGAGTAGATGTGCAGTGATACAAACTAAAATTAAAGCAATTTTTTTTGTATAACCTGTACCAGTTTAGACTTTCAATACATACCACACATCTTGGTTAACTTGGCTGCCCTCCTGTTTTACATGCATAAGATCAAGCCCAGAGACCACTTGTTGTGACTGAGGTGTCTCTGCATGTTAGAGTGTGTGTGTGTGCGTGTGGTTTTTCTTAGTCAATCCTTGCAAATAACATGATAGTGCCTGAAATTATGCCATGACTGCTTCCTTCCACATCGTGTAGATTTCATTATTTGCTAAATTTGTGATTTGATGTTGTGTTACTTGTGCAACTTATACCATTGTGAAATAAACAATAAAAGGGTAAATAAATAAATAAATACCTTATTGCAGCCCAAGTGTGTGAAATTTTCTTGTACGTGTGGTATGGTTTGTTGCGCAGTTCTGTGTGCAGGAATGTGTGTGTTTCAGGGCCGTGAGGGGATGACAGCCTATTATCTTACCAAAGGATGGGCTGGCCTTGTCGTTATGGTGGAAAATCGTCATGAGAACAAATGGATCCATGTCAAGTGTGACTGCCAGGAGAGTTACAATGTAGTGTCAACTCGTGGCGAGCTACGCACTGTTGACTCCGTTCCTCCTTTACACAGGTGAGCTGACAATCACTGATAGTTACCATTATCACATTATGGTAATTCAGTTTTGTATATGTCAATCTTGGGAGCCTCTCACTGCAGAGGCCTGGATTCTGACCAAGGCCAGTGCTTGTGGGATTGGTGCTGGACAAAGTAGCAGTCAGACAGGTTTTTCTCCAGATACTTCAGTTTTCCCCTGTCAGTATCATCCCACCAGTGGTCCATGCTTGTTCCATCATTCCTCACTGATGCTATATAATCCTAACATTTGATGGTGGCATTAAATCACGTGCACAAACGTGGACAGAGAGAAGTATGTGCGTGTGCGTGTGTACACGTGCATGCATGCTTGTGTATGGGTGGGTGGGTTGGTGTGTGTGCACGTGCACATGTGTGAAGATCAGTTTTGAAACATCTAATCATAGGAACAGGTCTGTAGTATCCAACCCTAATCCAAATGCACCAGTCAAATAAATAAAGTGTGGCGTCAGTTACTTAATGTGAATCATAAAGTAAGTTTCACTTAATATTTACCTTGTGCATTTCAAAATAAGTTCAACATATTTCTAGCATATTCTACCTGAACAGAAAGAAGATCATAATTTGGGAATGTCTTGCCAAGTCTCAGGATCCAGTCGATAAGAACTGTTAGATAAAAATTGCGAAGGGAATATGTTACAGAATATTGCTCCACAGTTTAGTCCCAAACCAAAATCCATCTTTCCCATCTTAAATTCCAGTGATACTGTGTGGAAATTTAAATTCGTCTTCTATGTAGGCAAGTGATCATCGTGCTAACGCAACTGGAGGGAAGCGGGGGCTTTTCAATTGCCCACCGCCTCACACATAGACTAGCCAATACTGGTGGTCTTCATGACTGGGGTCCACCCAACACAAGCCATTGCCCTCCAATAGATCGACAAGTAGAAGGACTCCATTCTCCACGACTCATCACATAGCATAAGCCGGTGCCACAGAAACTATTGATCTCAACAGCCAGTTCCAGCAGTTGGAAGAGACTTTATTCTCCACTGCAAGAAGGCCTCATCTGAAAGTTGTCATTTGTTATTGAATAATGGTTAATATTATTGGATGAAAACTTGGTACAACATTTATTTAGTTCATGAGAAGTATTCTTAACAAATGGCCCAAAACCTAATAAAAAAAGTTTGTTCTTTGAGGTTAATGTGAGTCTGTTGTTGAATGTGAAATGATACTGTTGTATGAACTTTGGCCTTAGCAGTGTGATTTTTATCTAAGTAGCCATGTTATAGAGATGTTGGGAAATGGATGTTTTCAGTGAAATCTCTGTGTAGTGTTCTTCCATAGTTCTTTGATATTTTCCTGTAATCTTTGAACTTGTGACAATTAACAGTAGACCGTGAACTTCGGTTATTATGGTTCCACCATCTGGAATTATTAACTACCATATTCACGCAAACTTCAGGAAAAAATTCTTCACTGATTTTTCTTCTGGAAAAAAAGAAAATGGGGCTTGTCTTATAATCATGCACAGAGTCAAACACATTGGGTGAAGAGGGCAATTTTTTTTGTTGTTGTATTTTCTGCTATAGCTGTATGAATTAAGAAAGTTATACAGCTGTTACAATACTCATACACATTACCAAATCACAAAACACAACCAACAAAATGCAGTGTTCTTCTGTAGATATTTATATTCTCTTACAACACAAAGTATTCCTACATGTTTCAGTCCACATAGGATAATCATCAGGAACAGGTATCAAATAATAATGCATAAAACTAATTAAGTATTTTTTCCACCCAATTAACCCTTAGCCGCCGAACGACATATATATATATATATATATATGTCGCGCAGTGAGCTCTTTAAATAGCCGAATGGCCACTAAAGTGACTGGGGGGGGGATTTAATTCCAGCGTCAAAGATTTAATTGCGGCATCAAAGGGTTAACGTCTTATGCCCGCTGTAAAAGAGTCAAGTAGTAAAACTTGATTCTTTAAAGACTGGTTTTGTACATAAATGAAAATGAGTCTTGATGTACAGTATCTCTGGGGCAGCTTGCATACCTAACAAAGTTTTTTTTTTTTTTAAAAGCAAAGTACCGTCATACACAACAATTGAATATCAGTTGTAGTTTTACAACTTGTTAATCAGGCTCCATGTTTCGGCCGTTTTATCTGGCCATCATCAGGCCTGCAGAATAATATTGTCAATTAAGGTACATTTGTTAACTCTGCCAATGGTGAAGTGAGAGAGAAAACCAACAAGATGCAACAGTTATCCTACAATACATCGACACTATCCACAGCAACATCCGATTAAGTCCCACGATGGAATCCGAAAACAACATCCACTTCCTCTAACTGTTGCATCTTGTTGGTTTTCTCTCTCACTTCACAATTTGCTCACTATGCACGGTAACAGAAACCTAAAGTCTACCAATGGAATCCCATTGTTTACACTGGACCTTTAAGTGCATTTAAAAGCTTATGTTAGCGGTTAAAATACTATTGGATATAAAAGCAGATATAAAACTATATATATATTTTTTAACTTTCCTTATAGGGGTGGACATAAGTAGCCATGGTATCACTTAGTTGCGTAGAATTTATAGAGCATGCTTAGGGTGATAATTCACACTAGATTAATGGATCTTGGTTAGTTTCTTAACATTTTGTGGTTCAAGATTACTGCACTCCCATTTTATATGCCATGTTACGTTCATGCTTGTGGGCCTTGTACCCTCGTATTGCTGCACTTATTCTTGGATTTTGTGTGAAGTTGAGCATTTTTTGTATACAGTTTTTTGTTTTTGAGTTCACTATAGTTAACAAACTGTGTTATTGATTTTCACTTTTAACCGGTATGTGCACAATTTAACATCGTGGTGGGACTCTAGTTTCATAATTTGGTGGCTAGAAAGACTCACAGTCATTATGCGGTGGAGCTTGATGGTTGTGTGCCAATGTTGGGTAGCGCGCAGACTGTAGAGGGATTCGTTGTGGACCCTCGTACTGTAAATTACTCTCTGTTGTTGACACGGGATGATTTTGTCGTATGGTGCGCCAGTCGATAAGGTGTATGCGTAACCAGATGTATCCCTGTTTGTGTGTGTGTGTGTGTGTGCAGGCTACTGGCAACTAACTAGTTGTAAAACTACAACTGATATTCAATTGTTGTTTATGACGGTACTTTGCAATAAAGTTTATTACACATGCACAACGGGATGGCGTCATTCAAATTCAAGTTAACTAAGATTGCCGCTGCCCTGGAGATGCTGTGTATCAAGATTCCATTTCACTTGTGTACACAACTGTTCTTCACAGAACTATGTATTACTACTTGACTCCTTTCTTAATTGTGTGTATAAAATAGCTAATTAGTTTTGTGCAGTATTGTTTGATACCTTTTCTCTGATGGTGATCCAGTGTGGATTGAAACATGTAGGAATACTCTGTATTATATAAATACCTAAGGAAGAACATTGTGCATTTTTTGGGCTGAGTGTTGTGAATTGGTTGTCAGCAATGCATAGAATGAACAGCATAAAGCATACTCGTTACGTTGTATTTCTGATCCCGAATTCCAACAGTTCATATCAAGTCAGCTGGTTGAAGTCAGAAGTTGTTTAATTTGGTGTTTTTTAACATCATGAGTGATTGTGGTGAAGGGAAAGGTACAGCTTCATGTCAGTTTGTTGCAGTTGCAATGCAAATTTTACATTACTATAATTAAACATGCAGAGGACACCAACAATTGTGCTGGCACACAGAAATTTCGTGTGACAGAATGCAATGTCTGGTACTGGGGAAGACAGAAAGGGCTGTTATAAATCAATGCAGATTCTACTAAGAGAGCATTCTGTGGGCCCAGGCAGGAGATTTTATTGCCTTGCTGTGAGAGTCCTGGAGTTAATGCTAAAGAAACATACAAATTACCTTCTAATTACCAGAGAGCCACCAAAATGGAGGACTTGAAGGTTGCTACAGACATGTTGTTTCTATGGCAAGATCTAAAAGCCATTTATGATAATCAGTAAGTATTATGTTTTGTAATGGGTTCTCTTTTGAAGCAAGAACTACATTAACATGACAGTTCTCCACGGAACAATTTAAAAAATAAATAGGATGCCAATTGCAAAAAATATGATTACCTCTTGGGACAAATGGCTAACACAGATGAAACCCCAGTCTTTTCTCATATATTGACCAACATTGCTGTTGATGCAAAATGATCAGTACCAGTGCTTATCAAAACAATGGACATGACAAAACTGAGAATCGTCATGATGCTTTCAGTTCTGGCTGATGGTGATGGGAGACTGACAATATTTATTAATATGAAGAGAAATATCTGAAAGAAAAAAACTTACTATGGGATTATTCAGGATGAGTCACTGGAATCTGATGATTTTCAGAATTCAATAAAGAAATTGATGTCAGGCTCCTGTGACTCACCCTGTATTTAAATATTGATAAGGAAAGTGGACGACAGAAGAGCTCATGGCTGATAGAAATCTGGCGCAGAAGACCAGTTTCTTTTCTAAAGAAAAGAGGATTGCTGGTATTAGATGCTATCAAGGGTCACTTAACACAGAGAATAGAAACTTTTAAGTAATATTCTAAACACAGGTCTAGTGACCATAGCACGGGGCATTTTCACTCAGTTACAGATTCTGATGTGGCAGTGAACAAAGTTTTCAGAGATTGGCTACATCCGCCATTCGTAGAACAGCTGTTAACTGGGAATTGTGCACTGACATTAGCGGCAAAGCTGCTGTTGCGGTGGACTGAGTCTAAAGAGTAACATTTTACCAGACACCATTTTCAAGGGATTTAAAAAGTGCTGTTTTCAAGTGATGTGAGTTGAAGTACAGAATGATGTGTGATTCCAGGCTCCCACTGCAGTGTAAAAGGGGACTTTACTCTTCTGGAATATAATGCAGCTTTGATATAGTGGTTATCTACCAACATTTTGGGACAGCCTGTTGGTCCCATCCTGAAGGGTGAAGTGCCTTCCTGGGCGGCTTAAACCCTTGAAGATGGTACTGAAAATGTCAGTAACTACCAATGAATGCTGTATAACATCCCAGAAGTGCAAAGGCCTCAGCAGTTGATGTCCTATGGCAGGAAGATTTTTAAGAAAACCTCTTACAGCGATGAAATTGGTGACTAATCTGGTGATGTGTTTGTAAGGATTTAGTTCACTAATATTCTAATAGTTTAAGTCTGGCAGTCCTACAAATCAAAAACATTAAGCATACAAACACCATGTGATCTAAGAATCTGCCTTATGTAAATATGGAAATTTTCCCAAAAGTTTGAGGATGATGAAGTTAGGTCATCTTATATGCATGTTTACCTTGTTTTGGAGTAAATACAGTATTTGAAAGAGTAATATGTTTTTGATGAAAATGTGAAAGAGAAAGTTAACATACAAGAAAACAGTTATTGAGGTTGGAGGATCCTCATGTGATGACTATGAAGATGATGTGTCTTCTGAAATATGACACCATGTGGGCTTTCAATGTTGTATTAAAATTTTCTTTGGGCGTCTGATTGGTTTAAACTTGTGTATATATTATCAAAGTTTTTTATTCACCAACTGATACACAAGGGAATTGTCTTAAAAACAATATTAAAATGTACAATAAAACAGCTCCGATGTGTTTCGGTGCAAACACACCGTCATCTGTGCTTGCTAAAGTTACGGTTGTTAAAATAGTCAATTAAAATACATTGGTGTGGTTAGTTTGGTGGCGATGTGGCTGGCAGCCACATCGCCACCGAACTAACCACACCGATGTGTTTTAACAACTGTAACTTTAGCAAGCACGGATAATGCGGTCCCTGATGACGGTGTGCTTGCACCGAAACATGTCGGAACTGTTTTATTGTATATTTTAGTATTGTTTTTAAGACATTTCACTTGTGCATCAGTTGGTGAATAAAAAACATTGATGTTATCAAGATGCACAATACAACTGTGAAAATTTGTGTATATATATATATATTGAAAATATTGATTTCCCAACAGGTTTTTCTTAGACTAGGCTGTAGCCTACACAGACTGTAGAGATTATCTGAAAACTGAAGGTATATTGTGAAGAGTGCTATAACTTTAGTGTGAAGTAAGAAGATGATTGTATGAGGGGCTATGAAAAAATACGTTCGCAAGTCATATATCCTTTATTCTTTATTTGTATTTCTAACTAAAGCAATATACATGCAGTTTTATGACTGCCACTGTACCTTTCAGTGTCGTCTGCACCATGATTGAGGTATCTGTCATATCTCACAAATAGCTTTCCAGTTCCCTGGCGATAGGAGTCCGTGTCCTGCAATTGCGGCCACTATATGACAGCTGTTTTCGTGTCATCATCACTTTGAAATTTGTGGTTGTTAACCCTTACCCTGCTAACGTGGAGAATATGATGAGTTCCTAATAATGCCAGCAAATGGCAGATGGGATTTAACTCGGCGTTTAAAGTGTTAAGATCTGGTACCCAGCAAATACCATCTCATTCCTGCTCTAAAGTATCTCCTTGGTAGCCACAAATTTCAAAGTGATTATGTCATGGAGACAGCCATGTTAAGGTGGTTGCAATTGCAAGACACAGACACAGACACCTGTCATCAGGGAACTGAAAAGCCAGTTCCATGGTACAACAGATGCCTCATTCCTGGTGGGTACCGTGTTGAAAAGTGAAGTGGGAGTCATAAAATTGCATACGTATTGTTTATGTTAGAACCACAAGCACATAGTTCAGAATATGTGACTTGTGAACTTATTTGTGGACTGCCTTGTAGTTATGGTACTGTGTGCTCAAAGTAATCAGTTGATTGCCTTTTGTTTTTTTTTTACATGAGATATTAATGTAGTATGGTAACAGTGGGTGTGTCATAATACTGATGAATTGTTTTTATAGGTATGTGTGAGTACTACACTGAAGAGTGCCATAATAGCTTGCTCATACTGCTGTGCATAAAATTAGTTTTCTTTAAACAATGATAAGTTAGTCAAATCATGACCTTTTCAGAAACAGTGTCAAGTATAGTGGTGTCTGTATTTCATGTCTGCTGGATGAACCACAGACTTCTACATACATTCATTTCCATGTGAGGTTTGAGGTTGTGGTGGTGGTAGTGGTGTCTGCTGGGATGTGGCTCTGTGTGCTTTTGTACCCACTCCTGAAACTGTAAAGTCACATCCTGAAAGACAGTCAGCCTGGTGCTTGTTCATACAGTAGAGTCTTGGCATTTATGAGCATGGATGGTTGGGATTTTGCTGATGCATATCAGTACCACTGTTTCTACCATTCATGACTGGTTCCAGTTTTGGCCTAGGAGGGACAAAGTAGCAGGGTAGTGGGGAAGACTACATAACAAAAAGCTTTATGATCTGTACTTCTCACCATATGTCATTCAAGTGATCATATCGTAAAGTGATGGGCAGGGCATGTTGCACACATGGGTGACAGGAGAGCTGTGTACAGGGTTTTGGTCAGGAGGCCTCAGGGAAAGAGACCACTTGGAAGACAAAGGTATAGACTAGGGGGACAATATTAAAATGGATGTCAAGAAGTGTGTTGGTGGGGCATGTACTGGATTGATTTGGCTCAGAATAGGGACGGATGATGGGCCCTTGTGAATGCAGTAATAAACCTTTGGGTTTCATAAAATTTGGGGAATTTCTGGTCAGACTGATAACCTGTTAGCTTCTTGGAAGGACTCTGCTGCATGAAGTTAGTTGGTTGGTTAGTTAGTTAGTTAGTTATGACTGTTTCCAACAAACTGGGCTGAGACGACTTTTCTGCCGCTGTTGTTCAGTTCTGTCATTAAGTGAAGTTGCTTGCTTTCATGCTCCGTAACTCCAGTGTACAAACACTGTTTATTATTGTAATTATTATTCTTTGTATAAACTCCCATGCTTTTGTGTTTTTTGAGGATATTTTGTATTGTTATTGCTGGTATTTTGTAAGATCTTGAAGCCAAATAGACATTTTACATTGAAGGGATTCTGTAATTCTGATGTATGTGATTGTTTTATCAGTCACATTTAGTCATGAAGATTGAGACTGTTCCGTACGTTGGACGGATCCAGGATAGCCTAGTCAGTATAGTGACTTGCTACAGGCTGGAGGGTGCGGGGATCAAATCACAGTGGGGGGCGATATTTTCCGCCGACCCAGACCTCCACTGGGGCCCACCCAGCCTCCTATACAATTGGTAACGGGTCTTCCCCAGGGGTAAGGCAGCCAGGGCGTGGCGTTGACCATCCACTCCCATATAACTCCGAGGTTAAAGAAAGAGTAGAGTTGTACCTCTACTCCCCCTCTGGAACTTCCTGTGCTAGGGTGAACTTTACTTTACTTTACTTTATTTTATGTTGAACATCTGAATTTTTGCATAAATTCAGAGAATGTAAGTTTTGGCAATATTACGTTCCTTACAGGGAAAACTGAGAGTGTGACAGTACAAGTAATGGAACCAAAATACTGACAAAAGGCATGTGGAATGGAGGGTAAGTCAGGGCTTAAGAAATGGGGTGAAGTCTTATAATTTTCAACAGTCTTCAGTGTTGGTATGCTTAACACAAGGCCCAGTCAACCTGTTTCAACCCATATATGGGTTAGAAGCAATGCAATAATTGATGTACTTGGACCTAGGACCCACTTAGCATCAGCCAGCCTCCTGTCCATTGGGTGGTGGGGGCCCTGTTATCATAGGTAAAGACTAACAAAGGTGGCCACAATGGTGAAGCTGAGATACGTCTAAGTCTTAACATCACATCCCCATATGTCTTCATAGAATGGTGCTGTTTCTTCTCTCAGCTAGTGTAATTCAATCTCTCTTACCGTAAGTGTGTTAATTACGTCGGTCTAATTGATGGCCATAGACAGTGTTACATATTGCATATACTCATTCTTGTGCGCCATTGCAAAATGTACGGCTGCCTGAGCCATGGGCCTAAATGTTAATAGCTAGAAAGTGCAGTGGGATCCACTAAGAAACATTGATATATTAAAGTTCAAATTAAATTTGAATATGTAGATATAATTTACACTTTTGCAGTATTTTGACAGTGTAGTTTAGTCTCATGTGTCATTGCTTGATTGATTGACCAATTGATGGAATGAATGAATGAATGAAGTACTTGTGTTTTATGTGCAACACATAGGAGCAACACATCACACAACCTCAGTTTGCTTTTTGTTCTACACATCCTGCTATATTACCAGCTTTATTTTCTGTCATGTTTCTTCTAAAGGTGGACCGGGACAGCTCAGTTAGTATAGTGACTCGCTACGGGCTGGGCGGTCCAGGGATCGAATCCCGGTGGGGGTGAGATTTTCCGCGCTCGTCCAGACCGGCCCTGGGTCCCACCCAACTTCCTATACAGTGGGTACCAGGTCTTTCCTGGGGTAAAGCAGCTGGGGCATGGCGTTGACCACCCACCCCATCTAGCGCTGAGATTAAAGAAAGGGTAGAGCTATATGTCTACTGTCCCTCTGGGCCATTGTGGCCTGTTGTAGGGTGAACTTTTATTTCTCTTAAAGAGGGACAGAAGAACGTGCTCATTTGTTTGTAGTGTTTGTAGTATTTGTAGGAAAGAATTTCACAAATTTTTGAGTGCTTCAAAGGGTTCTGAGGATGGTATATTGTGCTCAGGATTACAAGATTTGTGCACCTTGTGCATTGCCTCATTTTGAGAGGAGAGCACAGAGTTGCAGGATTTGGTTTTGTTTCCATCCTCATACGAGTGGTTGGGGAGGCAAGTGCTGGGTTGGTTTCGACAGAAGGAACAGTTCCCAGTTACAGGATGCTGGATTCCTTTATAATACAAAAAGTCCACTAGTCAGAAACTAGAATTCTTCACCAAAAACTCAGGTTCAGATGATCTTTTGTCCGTTTTTGAACACGGGACAGAAACCCAGTAACTGCAGGTTAAAGTTTTGTATGCAAATGATAATTGTAACGTATTATTACAAACTTGCAATAACAAGAACTTTGCCCATTTGTCTTATATATATATATATATATATATATGTGCACATGCACTGTAGCTGCAGTTTTAGATAAATACAAACGCATCAGCCAATAACATGACAATTTTAATATACAATAAAAGTATTATATTGTCAAGGCGACATGTTTCGACCTTTATTGGGTCATCTTCAGGCCCTCTGAGAAACAGATCCAAGAGCTATCTATATTTCAGTGCATTGTGGGATCCCAAATGCTTACAGATTATATTACAGGAATGTAAAGTAAAATATATGAGTTTGTATATATTAGGATCCATGTAACAGTCTTAGGATTAAAAAGTTAAGAATTATCTGAGGGGTATACTAAAACCAGTTGTGTTTAAAAATGACTGTATAAAAACTTGGTTCATTACATTGTAATTTTTAAAGTGTGAACTTTTTAGGGCGTATTCTCCATTTCTTCGGTGATATGAGAAACTGGTGTTTATCTCTCTTTGATGGCGAGGAGACAAGGTGATATTCCATTTCCCGTGAGATTAGTTATTTCTTGGTGGTATTGTCATGCGTTCTTGCAGACTAAATGGTCTATGTTGATCTTTGCATACGGATGGTTCGAGTTCGCTGTCTTGTACTTGGGTGAGTAGATTATTGTTTCATAGCGTTGTATTGAATTTTGTAGATGGTGGCGGAGGTGAACGGCCTGACGTACTTTGTTCAATACTAACTTGTATCACTATGCAGTTTTAGGTTTCTTAGGTATGTGGTGGATTTTGACAGTGGACCGATGATAGAATCTAACTGCAGGAAATGTTTACGCTGAGATTATTATTTGGGATTGATGAAGTTTGATTGTTAAATGACAGAAAACGTTGAATTGAGGGATGGTAATGCCGTATCTACTGTAAAAGGAAAAGAGTTCTGCCGAGTTTTGAACCAGGCACCTTACAAATACAATTCTTGAGTGTTACTACCTACTAAATTTTACAGCATGATATTTGCTACATAGGTGTGTGTATGCATTGTAATCCTCTGGTACGTGACATGCCGTAGTTATGTAGGTGAATACCAACATCACAGATGAATCTGCTTCCTTTGTGTTCAGCACAAACTCTGAAGTATCCGGGGATAGAATCTCGGTGAGAGCGACATTTTCAGCACCTGTTCAGACTGGCCCTGGAGCCCACCCGCCCTCTCGTAGAATGGGTAACAGGTCCCTTTTCTGGGGGAGGGGTGGGGAGAGGGGCATGGCACTGACCACCCACCCCCACCTACTGCCAAGGTTAAAGTAAGAGTAGAGGTATTCCTCTGCTACCAGAAGAATTATGTCGATAAAAAATTCCAGTGACACCATCGGGAATCCAACCCGCCACCTTCCAGCTTGTGGCCAGTGCCTCATCCAACTGCTTGACCATGTACCCTCTGATATTGTAATACTGTATGATTTATTATACAATTGTAGAAGCTTACAGTGACCTGTAGAGACCAGTGAAAGTACGACCTCATATTCCATAGAGGTAACGTGTGGTCACTTTTAGGGAGTAAAGATGTGAGTAGGATGTTAAGTGTCGAAGTTCTGAAATGCCGACTTCTTTTGATTATAGGTTTATTTATAATTTATGTTTTAAAACAATTTAATGCTTAGCATCTGACTATTTTTATCAATTTTGTACCTATGTAAACATTTTACTTAAAGTTTGGAAATCATTATTCATGTTATTGAAGTCAGCCATGACAGTTTGAACCCTGATTTTAAGATGCACATTTTTAACATAAACTAATGTTTTTACTTACAGGTGCCATTTTTAGTTGCAGTCTAAGTTCTTTATGTAAAAGTTGCCTGTCTAAAGAGCCGTGCATGATTTGGTCAGTGACAGCAAAATAGTAAGTGCTCACTTTACCCGTAACTAGTTGTGCCAACTTGCGTTACCCAGCTGGTTGTGTGGGGTATACCTGTATTCCATTTTGTTAAGATTAGACGGGAAGATGTCAGATACATTTGTTTTGCAAAAACTGGTTATTGTTATTTACATTATCTGGTGCTTTAAATACCTCTTCATTCATTATTACTTACTTCTTATACTATATCATAATTTTTTAAGCTCATGGTTCCGTGCATCGTAATTAAGTGTTAATAAAAATCCAACCAGATGCAACAGTATGCAGATATTTATTTACTGCAGTCACTCTACATGTTTAGGGTGTCACAGCACCCATCATCAGGAGTACTAAAAACTGTAACCGCATCCTCCGGTACAGATCATACTGTAAAATACAAGGATTAACTGGAATGAACTAACAGTGTGTGTTGGCTTGTTAACTTCTGATAGTAATGGGTGGCGGCACATTGACAAATTTACAAAAGTCTGGGTATACAATATCGTGGATATTTATAAGTTAAAATCTCTTTGGATAATAAATATAAATATGAATAGTTAAAAGCACGATAGGAAGATGCAATGGATGGAGTTAGTTAATAAAGTACTCACATACTGGTACAGATACTTCCCTCCACTGTGACTAGTTCAGGACTGGTTTGTGCGAATCATGTGGTAGGTATCGATCAGTTGAGTATATGTAGTTACGTAAGGTTCCAACATGGCTAGGTCAGGACTGGTTTGTGCGAATCCCGTGGTAGGTATTGATTGGTTGAGCGTAGGTAGTTACGTAAGGTTCCAACGTGGCTAGGTCAGGACTGGTTTGTGCGGATCGTGTGGTAAGTGCGGTTGTGGGCAGGTAGTTACGTAAGGCTGTAGTCTGTAGCTAACAGAAATAGTGGGTTTTGTTCGCCACAGTTTTGTTTAGGAATGAGGTTTCAATTTTGATGGAAAGTTTGGATTAGTAATTGTTCATAGGGAATTAGCATTGAGGTTTTGTGGATTGGTTTGAGTAGTGACGTGCTGTCTTTGAAGGAACCATATTCATGTATGTTTTGCAGGATGTGCAGTGCACAAGCGGACTGGGGATTGTTGTTTTTTATGTAACATGTGTTTGCGGTACCTAAGTGTCAGGTTTCTACTGGTATGGCCTATGTACACTCTGTTGCATGTTTTACATGTCAGTTTGTATATGCCGCTTTTGTCGTGGTCCTGCATTGTGTCGTGGATTTGGGGTTTGGTCAGTTGTTGCAGTGTGTTTGTACTTTTAAAGACTATCTTTATGTCTGTCTGTTTGAAGAGGTTGGTTATCTTTCTGGCTTTGGAACTGTGATAAGTGAAGGTGGCCCATTTATTGTTGTTGCCGTTGTTGGTTGTGTTCATCTGGGTTTTATGTTGTATTTGTGCTCTCAGCTTGGCTATGTAATGAATGGGGAATTTATTGTTGTTTGCTATGGTTTGTATTTTTTGCCATTCTGGTATTCTCCTTTCAGTTGAGAGTGGTAGTGACAACATCATGTTGATCAGGTAGTGGTAGGCTGCCATTTTGTGTTCGATAGGATGGTTCGAGGTATAGTTGATAGTTTTATCTGTTGTTGTCGGTTTTTGGAAGATGTCAATTTCTATTTGGGTGGGGTGTCAAATTATTAGTAGATTGAGAAAACTTATGCTATTGTTGTATTCAAAGGTAGGGGTAAATTGTAGGTTGGGATGTAACTTATTTATGTGACTTATAACTTAACAAACTTCTATGATATTGTATACCTAGACTTTTGTAAATATGTTAATGTACCGCCACACATTACTATCAGAAGTTAATAAGCCAACACACACTGTTAGTTCATTCCAGTTAATCCTTGTATTTTGCAGTATGACCTGTACTGGAGGCTGCGGTTGCAGTTTTTAGTACTCCTGATGATGGGTGCTGTGACAACCGAAACATGTAGAGTGACTTTGCCGTAAATAAATATCTGCATACTGTTGCATCTGGTTGGATTTTTATTAACACTATATCATAATGTTTGATGTCATCACCACTACTGTATATTAACTGTGTGTCACAGTAATCAGACCATCAAGTGCAGCATATATTAAAATCTAATATAATTGTCATTAAAATGATATGTGACCCAGCTGCCCAATAACTCCTGTAGAATGCAAGAGCTGCGTTGCTCGTAGTTGAGATTTAGTAATTCTGAATTTTCATATCATTTTTATTGTTCTTATTCTTATTTGTTGTGTTGGTTTCGTTGTGTTCTGTGAAATTGTATGACAAAGTAAGAATATTAATGTTTAATTTGAACTTTAAATTTTGAAATGCCACGCGTTGCATCACCCATTATTACATGGTGCACATTCTTCTTCTTAGTACGGCTCTACAACTCTTAGTGCAGAGTTTTGGTCTTCTCAACCACTTCCTTCCACCTTCTTCTATCCTGGGCAAGGGTCTTCCAATTTGGCACTTTTAACCTCTGTATATCTTTTTTAACATCATCCTCCCAGCGTATCTTTGGTCTTCCCGTTGGCCTCTTGGAAATGGGTTTCCAGGAATGTATTGCTTTGACCATTCTTGTTTCTTGCATTCTTTCAATATGACCATACCATCCTATCCTTTGCGCTCTGGTGAAATTTATTATGTTCCTATGTTTTATTAGTTTGTCCAATTCCTGATTAGTTTTTATTCGCCAGGATCCATTTTCATAAGTTGGGCCAAATATTTTCCTCAAAATTTTCCTTTCGAAAACCGTACACGGTACACATTCCTTTATATATATATAGATATGTGTGTATATGATTATGTGTGGGGGGGGGGGGGGGATTTTTCAGGGGCAAAACATCGCGGATTATAAAGGTCGTTTTTACCGGTGTGGGTTTGTCTTTGTCTAAAAATC
>Ga0123354_10008701_pt1 | contig 15472 bp, 9 predicted proteins | sample TergutLab28metaG_2_FD_97872 | JGI IMG/M metagenome (GOLD analysis project Ga0123354, IMG submission 97872) | Labiotermes labralis P4 segment gut microbial communities from Petit-Saut dam, French Guiana - Lab288 P4 | ecosystem: Host-associated > Arthropoda: Insects > Digestive system > Gut ...
ACTTACTCCATGGTGCAGAGTCCTTCTTGAGCAGCTAACTGGTTTGCAGCTAGTCAAGAAATTCCCCGCATTTCACGGAACCCGAAGGTTCATTACCGCACTCACAAGCGTCCGCCACCTGTAAACCAGAGCAAGCATCCCGCATGTGAATGTTTCGTAAAATAAGTGTTTTACAGTGAGGGGTTGTTAGCACCTCACCCAACCCCCAAGCTGGAGGACCACCCCTCGTCGGCTGTTCGCGAATGCTTATTCAATTTATTCGCAGCTACCCTCCTTATCGGAGGCCGTTCCTCTATCCGCAACCTAAGAACGCGCTATGCCGTGTTGACAGGGACCCACTACATGGGTGTTAACCTCTATATCAGATAAATACCTTCTTTTATTTTACTTCATTGCCGAACCGCAGTCCTTAAAAAGCATTTATTGCTAACCCATTAATTCGTAACTAACTGCTGTCATACAAGAAGAGTGGTCAATGTTAGTATAATAGTTGTTATACTGACAATTCAAGATCTGAAACCTGCCTGAAGACTCGTAGACGCGTTCGCATAGTCGCGAAAAGCATCTGTTAGCTTTGTCATGTCCGTCCGTCCGCATGCATCAACGCGACTCCCACTGAACGGATTTCCGTGAAATTTGATACTGGGGATCTTTATGAAATTCTCTCGAGAAAGTCCAAATTTGGTTTAAATCGGTTAATAATATCGGGTACTTTGACACTAAAGCTTCATAAAAGCGCTCTTGTCGAGTGAAACGCAATTGGGCTGTTGGGGTATTCGAGGGGGTACAAAGCATTACTCGAAGGAACTTGAATGTAAAGCTTATACGTACATTTATAAATCTTGTTGTGGTTTGCGTGCGTATCGTGAGTGCGACTTTACACAGTCTTGGCTTTGGGCTGCAGAGTAGATACGTATCACATACCACTTTGATGTCGCAACATGAGTAAAAGAAAAATAATGTGGCTTAAGGTATTACTGGAAAAGATATTATTTCAGTCAGACGTAAATTATGTGTCTTCAGCCTGATAATGAAATTCATTTAGTTGTTTAGTTAGGAAGATAACATTTGCGCTGATTAATCATACATACGTGTATAAACTGATTCTTGGTATTCTATTTCAAGAGGGCAGATAAGTAGCGACTCTGTGTTTAGCGCGCATTATGGCTTTTTCGCACGGTAGACTGAGTTGAAGACGACTGGTTCCCTTCAACGCGGCGACTTAGAGAAACCAGTCGCTTTAGGGTCAGAGTGACTACCATATCTGAAAATGAACGCTCTGTTCATAGCTAGAGCTACGAAACTTTATTGTTGTGTGGGCGCTAAGAGAACTGGAAAAGTGAAACAATAAGAGAAAAGGTGGTTGCACCCAACAATATGTGGCAGGCGCAACAAAGGGTTATTTTGGACTACTTCTGGAGACCTGAGGAGGGACGAAGAGAAATTTCGTAATAATTTCATATTGTCGATGGATTATTTTGAAGACCTGTGCGAAACTATCAAGTATTCTCTACAAATAGGTGGCGAATACTCGTATAAGGAAATTTTTATCACGCCAGGAGAAATTAATGAATAAATTTTTCCACGTCGAATGGGGGACTCTCTTCCGTCTGAAAACTCTCATAAAACACACACACACACACACTGTGTTGTTGTATTGTCTGCCGAAGTTCCCTCAGTCTTCAAGCGACAAGAGGCGAAAGGCGACAGTAATTCTGTCACCGGGACGACGTACGCAGACGGTCGACCGTGTGAAAACTCTCGTTGCTTTCCACGTCCTTTCAGTCACCGGGAGACCAGTCGCTGACGACTCAATCTTGAAGATGAAGAGACCTGAATATTTAATTTTCCACGCGACACAGGGCCCTGATACGCTCCTTGTATATTCCAGTAACACAATTACAGCGCGTATGTGTGTGCATATGTGTGCTGGATGGCACACTTAACGTTATTCAGTAACCATGTTTCCTCTACAGCAGAGTTGTAGTTGCGTGGGCGCAACTTGTGATTATTACGTGTAGATCAGTAGTGGCAGAGATACGGTCCAGGCATTCCACGTTTCCTACGTCGCTAGATATACACTATCTGCAAGTAAACGTCATGAAGGAGTGTCGAATGATAAACGCCCATAGCGACCACACAGCCATTGGAAATCGCCACGTCAACGCATTAATCTGCCTGTACCGGTCTCAAGTATTAACTTGTTTTTCCACCGTTGTGTTTGACGCCCTTCGTGTTGGTCACTGTACATCGTCGAAGGAACGCCATGTATGGACGTAATGTCCGTCCTTCTGTCCACGTGTGACTTAACGTCAGCACCCGAACCGCTGGACAAAATTCTGTAATTCGGTAGGGGGGAATTTAGCCAAAAGTTGTCTTTGAAGTCCGAGTTTTAGCCTTATTGACATACATGGCCCGTATTTTATATGACAAGTATCGTTGGCCCCTTCCCTCCGCTGTTCCACCGCGCGTGTGTGTGGTCGGCTAATTGGGCTACGTTAATAGGAAAACGAGTCGGCAGGAAGTGATGAACATTAGTTTAATATGGAGCCTTTATAATAAACGTAACCGTACTTAAGGCCACGATAGACTTAGGAATGTTGGCGTCTATTACTAATAAACCGCTAATCACGTTTTATAAACAAACCGAAGGTAAACCTCACAAAATTCAAAGAACTCCTTTTTGACTGGTGTAGACTACTCCTTTCACATGTGTCCTTGATTAGGCAGCTACAGAATTGGATTTTGGAATGAAATGGCCGTATCTTACCATTGTTTGTTCCAGAAATCTTTGGTTGTTCCACCGTGGCAATAAGAAAGAACGTGTAATTTTATATACATGGGTCCGTGCAACGTGAATAGAATTTAATAACTGTCCAACAAGATGCGACTTATTCAGTTTATTACATTTCTGTAGGCAACCCATTATTTTACATATCATATTCGTCAATGCTAGTAACATTCAATATAACCAATTTACTTACTTACTCCATGATGCAAAGTCCTTCTTGAGAAGCTAACTGGTTTGCAGCTAGTCAAGAAATTCCCCGCATTTCACGGAACCCGAAGGTTCATTACCGCACTCACAAGCGTCCGCTATCCTGGGCTAGCCCAATCCAGTCCATATACCCACATCCCACCTCCTGGAGATCCATCCTAATATTATCCACCAATCTACTCCTAGGTCTCCCCAGTGGTCTCTTTCCCTCCGGTTTCCCCACCAAGACCCTATACACCCCCCTCTCCTCACCCATACGCGCCACCGATCTAGAATTTTAAATTATATATTAGTAATAGCAGCGTATTTTACTCATTGCAGTTAATCAATACCAGAAGCTGTAATTACAGTTGTACGAGCTCTTGATGATTGGTGTCAACACCCGAAACATGTAGAGCTGCCTACAGAAATGTAATAAACTGAATAAGTCGCATCTTGTTGGACAATTATTAAATGAAATTAAATTTAAAGAACGTGTAATTTGGTAGGTAGGTTTCTATGTATCCACGAAACTACACGGCGTGACATTCAGGACGACAGTCTTAATATTAGATCAACCATTGCAGAAAGGTATTAGGCATGGCAAATGTGCAGACATATCAGTCAAATGAAACTGTCTTTGTTGCATATTAATTGTATAAAGTCCAGGCCGCGGTACCCAACTCAACGGCCGCAGAAAATGGGGAGATGCAGAGGAAGTGTGAGGTTGGCAAGTCTGGCTCGCTTTCCTCGCGGAGTCGCAGAGCTGTGTCCCGAACTGTATGTGCGTGTTGTTACTGTTATATACACAGAGATTTCTATTCCGTTGTGGACAATACGCTGTAATTCTTCTTTCTCGAGCTGTCTCGCCCTCTGCTCCGCTTTCCCTCCGTCTTTATTTTCCACGTGCACTTGTATTTTTGATGTGCTGTTCGAGAGGAATGTTGTATGTGTTGCATCACTGTAGGGGATGCTGGCTTGTTGAAGTAAGCTTGCACATAAGTTTGTGACCTTCTACATTTGCAAGCGGAGATCAAACGCAATTGCGGGCATCACATTTTGCAGACATGTGACATTCCTACGCGAGGCATGTGAAATGTAGAGTTCTGCTGAATGATAATCAATGGTGTAGCATCTGGCGTCGCGACATTCATGAGTTACTCGTTGTAAATCACTTAGCGTAAGCTCGTTACGGTGCCCACAGCGATCAAATCTTCGCTTACTGCTTCCCTTAGGAACACTGTAGACACATTTTACCCGTCATAGCAATTCCGTTTGTATCCTCCTTGTCTCCAGAACCTTACATGATATTGGACACATTGGAGTCCTTCGTCGGAAGCCGATATCTTTTAATCTGGTCAAGAAATTTGCGGGACCCGAAGGCTCAGAGCAATGTACACATTACCCTGACCGGAACTATTAGAATGCAGTGCAAACTTGCACCTAATTTTTTTAGTGCAGGGGTACACAAATTTTCCAAAAATTGAGGAACCGCTTCAAAACTGTTAGCGACAACGTGCAAAATTCCCTGTTTTTTTTGTACTCCCACTTGCGTGTATGTTTTAGTATTATTTTAGTGCCTAGGGCTGGTCAGGTTTGATTGTCTGCTAGCAGAACCTGAAGGGTTTAATGCTGATGTACCAAAGTTGTGCCATTTGATACTATTCCTTTCCATTTCCGGCCACCAGACATCCAACTTAATGTTATCGTCTTTATCGTTTCGTTCATCTAATTGTTAATTGACTTTTTTACTTTTCACTGTCTAGCTACATGCCACACTTGTTGTACATTTATTTAATTGCTGGACAGCTCTAATGGGCCTAGGCCTCCTACCTAATTGTTGGAGGTTTCGAGATCATACTCGGATATACCACACTCGGTAGGACTTCTCTGGACGGATGATTGGCCTGTTGCGGAGACCTTTACCTAACAACACACAGCACTCACATGAAACAGACTTCCATGCCCCCGGTGGGATTCGAACCCGCAATTTCAGCAAGCGAGAGGCCGCAAACCCACGCCTTTGACCGCGCGGCCACTGGGATCGGCACTTTTCGTACATTTAACTGTTCTAACAACAGGTTTTTAATACCTCAAGGTGGGTGATCTGTATGCCTACGGAGTTCATTGTAATGTGATAGGCCTGTCCTGTCCACAACTGTTTACTTTATCTCTCTGTTTGAAAACAATTGATATTCTTCCCCCCCCCCTCCCAAATATGAGACAGTGTTTATACACATATAATGCAACTGTAGCTGCATCTAATGAGTTGGGGTAGCGTAGTGTGTATAGTGACTAGGTTACAGGCCAGAGGTCCGCGGTTTCGAATCCTGGAAGGGGCAAAATATCGAAATAAATAAAAACGTCCCAACCGTCACTGAGGGTAAACCAGCCTTCTGTTTAATGAATGTCAGCATTCTTTTCCGGGGGTTAAGCGGCCGTGACGTGAAGTTATGAACTCGCCTCCATCGCACGCTAAGGTTAAGAATGAGTGGAACCAAACCCGTACTCCCCGTCTCTGATTTCTAGGCGTGTACAGACGAAATTGTTTATATTTAAGGTTGAAGCTTGGGAGAAAATGCAGGGTTGTCATTAACGGGCAGCTTCGCATAGGCTGCACTTAAAAAAAAAACTCACTTCACGTTGATTCGTAGAGTTTGTTTCTACCTCTTGGCTGTGACGAGAAATTGCATAGTCACGTGGGAGAAGTGTTAAGTTCACACGTACAGAAATATGTTGTTAAGGCGTTTTTTTTTTTTTTTCCTTTTAAGTGCTGTAGGAGCTGTGATGCCAGTCCCAGTGGCCGCCCGGTCTGAGGCGTAGGTCTGCGGCCGCTCGCCTGCTGAGATTGTGGGTTCGAATCCCACCGGGGAATGGATGATTATCTGTTGTGAGTGTTGTATGTTGTCAGGTAGAGGCTCTGCGACGAGCTGATCACTCGACAAGAGGAGTCCTACCGACTGTGATGCGTCGTTGTGTGTGATTTGGAAACCTCAAGAATGAGGAGGCCATGGCCCGCGTTGTGTCGCAGCGCCACAGGAAAAAAGGAGGTGTGGTACCTCAGCCGGTTTAGTATATAGTCTACGCGTTGAAAAGCTGAGGAATATTTTTTCGATTCCCGGGAGAGGAAGAAGCTTAATTTTTTTTGTTGTCCCAAAGGTTCAGACCGGCTCTGGGGCCCTACCAGCCTTCTGTTTAGTTGGTACCGGCGGTGCTTTGGCCGGCGTAAAGAGGTCAAGGTTTGAAGGTGACCATTCACTCCCATTTAGTGCCGACGTTAAGAAAGAGGGAGCTATAACTCCACTTCCTCCCTCTCCCTTATGCGTTCCTAACTTGCACAAGAACAATTTTACGTTCACCTATAATTTCTTTTATTTTTTCTTGTTGGCTTAGTTCGTAGTACGTATCTTTGGCGGTGTAGATCTGGTAACAGTGGTGGATCAGCCCAAGCTTCAGTTGTTGTGGCTGCGGCTGAAAATATGATTTTTCTGCATCCTAATATTCAGGTTTAGCGGTAGCAGTTTTTCGTAGTATATAGGTGGTGCAAATTCACTTGACATGGCCTTTCTGTTGTTAAAGATCGAGTGCCAAATCGCTGGTGTGTCACTCTGAATTGTACGTCTCACACACACATACGTGCATGGTAATTCTGTTTGGTATATCTCCTAACTCTCCACAACACAGGTAAAGGTAAATAATCCCATTGCAGGCCTGGACACTGCCCTGAGGGTTCCAGGAGGTTTAAGCACCCATATTTCAAGACTATCGGCACATGAAGGTGCTAAGGTTGTCAGCCCCGCGCCCGGGCAGCGTTTACCCCCAGGAAATATTCCTGGTACTCATTTCTGTTAGAGGCTGAGTCAACCCCAAGGCCATAGTGCGGCCGGAAGGATTATGTCAATGAAAAATACCAACGACTTCTTCGGGAATCGAACCAGCGACCTTCCGGCTTGTAGCGCCAGACTGAAACTAAAGCGTCACTGCTGTAAGGATCTTACTTCTCGCGAGTATTTGTTAGACGACTTTTTGAAATTATATATAGGTAATGAGTGGGCCGGGTAGCTCAGTCGGTATAGCGACTGAGCTACAGGCTGGACGGTCCGGGATCGAATCCCGGTGGAGACGAGATTTTCCGCCCGTCCAGACCGGCTCTGGGGCCCACCCAGCCTCCTGTAAAATGGGTACCGGGTCTTTCCCCGGGGGTAAAGTGCGGCCGGGACGTGCTGCTGACCACCCACCCCCTTCTAGTGCCGCGGTCATGGAAGAGTAGAGCTGTACTTCTACCCACCCTCTGGGCCACACCGGGCCTGTAACGGGATTACTGTACCTTTATATAGGTAATGAAGCGCCGAATGTGGTGATGCGATCATCGAATATTTTGTGGTACTGTCACAGGGCCTATAAATTTTTAAAAATACCTGGGGCCCCCTCCAGCTTCTAGACGCCACTACAGGGACATGAAGTATGTCCTGTACCGAGGATTCACAGTTCTGGAATGAGGTCTGACGTGCTATGTTTTTTAATAAATAAGGAAATGGACTGCGTAGTTTCGGCACACACGGTATGGTGCAGACCGTCAAGCTAACTCATCCGCAAAATGAATCAATGTCTAAACGAGAAGATCACATCGAATTAGATTTGTTCAATGCTCTGCACATCACACTGCGGACATTTGCCAGAACACAGATTCCATTCTAGTGTTGACGTCACGTGTTAGCGGAAGCGTGGCTGATTCCTTAATAAGTGTCCGAATTGTCAGAATTTGCAGGGAAGCTTTTCCTCTGCGGCTCCAGGTGGGTGGGTTATACCACAGCTGGGCACTGTCCGTTGTATCCGGTGTGAGGGCCTGCATACGGAGTGTTTTCCGCGTTAGTACAAGTCCCATCTTTTGTGTGAACCAGTAAAGGTTGCATTTTGTAAATCAGTCGGTTTGTCCGTTCCTTTGTTTGGTCGTCATATGTCATATTGCTTTTTGAGGGAAAATGCGAACAGCTCTGTGGAACCAAAGGGTGAACGAAAACATTCTGATGAAAGGTTGTGGCCTAGAACGTCGTAATATTTTGCTCTTCCATTATTAGGACAGGTAAGTAAACAAGGCTACATTTAGCTGGAAATGCAGTTTTGACTGGAGGATCAAGGAATGTCCAGAACTTGTGCTCGGATTCCTCATGAACAGCTACTGTGTGTACCGTATAAACAACATGACAGGCAGTGTACGTATAACGTAACACTGAGGCGCTTTCGTGTAACCATTGGTGTTGTTGAGAAGCAATGATTATTACATGTTCTGAGTGTGTGTCTTTAGCCGTGGTTATCCAGCATGCAATGCGCACGCGTCGTATTATATTATTGTCTGTGACCTGTCTGGCTCTACCATATTTTTTTTCACACTATCTCATAAACGGCATGATTTTCGGGGGGAAAAAGTTGTCGAACGTGAAATGTGTGTTTTGGTGTTCTCTGCAATTTCTGTCTGGAACATTTCTCATTCTAAGAAGAAATGAGCGGGATAAAATCGTAAATGTGCATAGGTTTTCGTGTAAAGTACCCGTTATTCTTGTCATTTTTAAATGAAACTTGAATTTTCTCGATAGTTTTGAAAAATACTCGAATATAAAACTTCATGAAAATCCGTCGAGTGGGAGCCGAGTTGTTCCATGCGGACGGACACACAGACATGCCGAAGCTAATTGTCACTTTTCGCAGTTTTGCGAACCCCTTCTGAAAATGAAAGTTTGTTAAACTAAACTTAAATACAAATCCAGTTTGGTAGTCCCCTTAACCTAATTCACCTGTAAATATTATTGATGCAAGCAGTGATTACCGTCTTCATAGACTAACAGCCAAGGCTTAATGTTTTTTTTTTTAATTTTAGAAAAGTGCATTCTATGCTGGCAACAAACTTTTCAGCAGCTTATCACTTAGTGTCACAAGTCATAGTAGTGATAAATGCAATTTAAAGTAGCCTGAGCAAGATGCCTAAACACACATACTTTTTACTTTGTTTATGAATTTTTTATTTTTTAAATCGATTCTTTATGCTCTATATGAAATCTTTGCACTGTTTTGTGGTGAGCTAGTTTTACACGTTCGGTGTGCTTATGACTTATTCCACATCACGATGTCATTCTGGCGAACTTTTGGATCCGTGCAATGTATCTACTAGTTGAATGCTGGCTTAGTCATCTTCCTGAAGGGCCATTCACTGCAGAGCTTTTTTGGTTAATTGCCTTTGATTAGGATTCATTTTCGTGCCGTTTTATAGCGGTGTAACGACTGGGATTTGTTCTACCAAGAATTATCCACCCATAACTAAGTTGCTCCATATCCCTGTCTCAAATTTTTATGGCGCAACAGCCCCCTAGTGGGCCATGGCCTCCTCATTATCGAGTCATCGCGATCACACTCAGGCACACCACACTCGGACGAACTTCTCAGGATTAGTGATCAGCTCGACACAGAGACACTACCTGACAAGACAGAACACTCGCAAGAGACAGACATCTATGCCCCCGGCGGGATTCGAACACGCGATCCCAGAAATTGAGCGGCTTCAGACCTACGCCTTAGGCAGCGCGGCTACTGCAGTCGGCTGCAGGCTAGAATTACAAGAAATTTAAATGTAGGTAGTTGTATTTGAAATAATTTTATCCTTCTGTTAGCTCGAAGCACGTTTCTATCTTTGTGTGCCATGTACGTGTATATACTATGTACATGCGTAGGTGGGTGTGTAACGTAAGAATGCGCATACAGCTATTTATTTATAGATATGTGTTACATATATGCTTGTGTATTACGCGTGTGTAAGCTTTTGCGTAGACACACGCCTCTTCTGTATTCAACTGAAATTATATCCACTGTCGACCTAACACCAGATGGGTTTAGTGGCCATGGCCAGTATCACTCTGTGGCCTTCGTGACCCCAGGGACATTATATCTGGTTGCCGTTAGCGTGGACCGCAGGTACTGTGGAAACCACGTTGAATGGAGCAAATGAGAACGCCGGTACTGACAATTCAAACGACAGTCAATGTAGGCCTGTGTTGTTATATAGCCATTGTGTGGTTATGTTACCGCTGATATATGAAAGAAACGACATTTCATGGAATATCTAGCTGTTCCATACATAAAAGCTTCATTCACTCTATGGGTACCCTCACGACCGGCTCCAGGTAAGCCGACGGTAAGCTCACAGCAGGGTTTTGGCTAGGGTATTCACACTGAACGGTCTTGCAACACTCGAGCACAGGTCGATTCGCTGTAAATGTGTTCAGAAAATTTATCCGTGAAGATTCGGAGGCAGTGGCATTAGTTTTGTGTCAGATATTATTTCGTAGAATGCCCGCGGTCACATAAGCGCTCCTTGAGAAGACCGTAACTGTGGGTAATAACAGACGCATTCTAATAGAGGCAAATAATGTTTTCCGAATCGTGAGCTAACCGTGCACGTATTCCGAGTGTGAATCAAGCTTTACCGAAGTTTTTGTTAAAGTGTGTACTTTTAACTGTATGATTTATAGAGGAACTGTTCGTTAACGGTCTGTTTAAACTTAATGCAAGAATTAAGCAATAATATTTTGATGAACACAAATTGAAGTTTGAATTTTATGTTTTGCTGACCGTGCATCCTGGTACAGCTCCGGGTAAATGACCAACTTGATGCGCAATTACGTTATATAAAACGTTTATTACTATAGTCCTGTACATGTTTCGAGCAACACTGTGCTTATCATCAGGAGGTCGAATTGTATTAATACAGCATCTGGTATAGTACACTCTGTAGGTGACCGTCCGGTGTGCTGGTTGAGAAGAAACCTGTTCTATACCAGATGCTGTATTAAAGCAATTCGACCTTCTGATGATGAGCACAGAGTTGCTCGAAACATGTAGAGGATTATAATAATAAACGTATTATATAACGTAATTGTGCATCAAGTTGGTCATTTACCCAGAGTCAAAATTAAGGTTTATTAATGGAATTCGTTGCTTTGTCTGTTACTGTCATCATCATTATTACTTCTGTCAATAATTTGTGTTCTGTAATTGGCATTTTGCTTTTGAGCCCGCACGTTAATCAATAAGTAAGGAACTGAATTTATACTATTAATGTTTCGTCTTCGCTTCTTGTGTTTGCCCCTTTTGGGAAGCGCACAATTATTTTACCCTTCAACTGCCCTGAAATAGTTACTTTAGAGTTAGTTGCAGGATAAATTTAATTTTTATTACTTGTTTTCACTACAACATTTAGTTGATATATGGGATACCAAGTCATTCTTGGTCAGCTTGACCCCTTGAATATGGGGCCCAAATGTTGTCCCGAAACGTCGGTAAACCAACTACCAACTTACGCTGCGATGTCCCACAGGGAGGAAGACGTCATCTACACCTCGGCGGTAGCCTGAAATCTGGCGCGGGTACCAAATTCTTCTGTGAAATAACGATGCGACACATTTTAAGGTTAATACAAAGGACAAGTTGGCACTGTGTTGGGAAACTAATCGTTTAACAAGTTGCAAATAACACGTTTCCATTTTTGAAAGTGTGGTAGGAGGAAAATTCCAACCACCCTATAGAGAAATGAACCTTGCCCTTTAATAGTCGTGCCCAAGTCCTTCGATTTGTAGATATCTGCTTGGCTTGTTGTCTGCCAGTTGAGTTTTCCATATTCCAGATGAACATTTCAGTCTCGCCATCAAGGCTGGCAAGGGGTATAGACGAAGGTTATGATTTAATTAGGACCACTTTACTGCTGATTACACATCCAGCGATGTACTGTCAGTCCATGTTAAGTGGCTCCTTCTTCACCATTGCATGGCATATCCGGTGGTTGCGGGTGTAACAAACGACCTGCATGTTTGCTAGAAACTACGAATATACTGAATGAACTATAGCGGTCAACCGACAAGGTGTGTTCTTTCAGCTTATGGGTTGGCAGGAGACTAACAGTTCCTCGTGATAAAAGATCAGAATGTAAAAGGTTACACTGGGTTTGTTTAGGAAAAGAGTGGTGTATAATCTTAAACAGGGGGTGAGTTAACTACTGGTATAATTTAAGATTTAACTGGAATAAACGTATCAGATGGGACAAAGCTGGCGCGAAATTAACAGACGATGTTTTTTGGGAGTGGCAATGACGGTGAAATAATGAAGCAGGGACAGGATTTTCCCTATATAAGTGAGATTATATTATCAGTTAAGGGGGTAGTTTTGTTACTGCTGGGATGTGTAAGAGGTCGCTCTTCTGAGTGTGCATGGCCCAGCTGAGGATAAAGTGATGAGAAAAAGGACAGCTTTATGGTTAAATAGAGCGTGTATTCTGCCAGTTCTTTTAGTAGCACAGGGAAATAGTGTTAGGAGATTTTAATGCTACAGTAGGCAGAGAAGACATTTTGAAATCGTCAGTCGCAGACGAGAGTTCGCCTGAAGTTATTGATGATATCGGAGTTAGATGAGTAGTTATAGTACACCTCAAAACCTATTTGCCAAGAGCACTTAACGGTTTCTTGATTTCAAGCTTTCGCCGTGTTCTGTATGTAATATGTTTTCTTTTGGGTAATTCCCCGGCGTCTGAGTTCTAATAGCTGACGTTTCGGAACCCTCTATCAGTTCCATCTTCATAGGCAGGTGGATGGAGTATCATCACACCTGTAGGTGTGATGACACCAGAGGCTGTGTAATACAATTTTGACCTCCTGATGATGAGCACATGTGCTCGAAACATGTAGAGGCATGGAATAAAACTTATTGTGAAACAAATTTTGTGCATCAAGTTGGTTAATTACTGAGATAAATATGCTGAGATGCACAGTCAGCAAAACGTAAAAAAATAAAACAATGCATTAGTTGGTTTCATCATCATATCGAAAGCGTTATACTCGTGTGACTACTATATCTTGGTAAACGGGAGAAGGAATTCGAGAATACTTGATGTAAAGTATTGTAGAGGAGCCACCTGTACGTATACTGGTAATTGGGAGAGTTAGGGAGAGACTGTCAGTGAGTAAACGAGAAGCACAGAAATTTGATATAAAAACATTAATTTTCAAGAAGCTAAACAATGCGGAAATCTGAAACAGTTTCAGATTGAAATATCACACAGGTTTGCAGCTTGGGTGAATTTAATATAAGACAAACTGCGATACTAATGCAGATGAGCCATTAGTATATTTGCACTGACACAGCTACTGATTGTTGGAGTACAAACTCGTATCTTCTGGTCATTTGTGATCATATTGCCATCTGTTTTCATGTTTTGTAACAGATTGAAATATGTAATGTTATGAATTTAATCAATTTTTTTGATGACGGTAATTACGTAACACAACACACCCCACAAGTGGTTGGTGGCCTGTGTCACGGGAAACGCGAGAAGAATGGGCTTGAAGGATTGTAATTACACTGGGCTTAGTTTCGCGTGTCATGTAATGATGCAGGGCTGTTAATGCACGTTCATCAGCAGTTGGTACATACGATGGGATGTTAAACGAATGAAGCGAATCCGCGCTCTATATATACTTCAGCAGATTACACCCACAATGCCTGATGAAAGAGTAATTAAAAGCATTTATAAATGGAAACCACACGCAACAAGACCGAAAGGAAGGCCAAAATTAAGAAGGGATGATGACGTGAGAGACGATTTGAGGAAGATGGGAGTAAATAATTGGAAACAGAAGGCACAGGAAAGGAAACCATGGAGAGCAATAATTGAGCAAACCAAAACTCACAGAGAGTTGTAGAGCTGAGGAAGAAGACGATTACACCCACGTTGTTCACGTTATCGAACTTTCTGACATGCAGATCGAAAAAATAATTATGCCAACATTATGGTGCAATATGGTTAATCTTATATTTTCATAATATTATTATAATTCTTTATCCTTATTATTACACCGTGCATTTCGTAGAATCACTGTACTTATCAACCAACAAATGCGCTTAAATAAAATTACACATTAAAACTCTTAAAATCGCTCCGACATGTTTCGATCCTAAGATCATCCTCAGGGAGCTATGTTGTACCTTGCTAAAGTCATTTTAAAAATATTCACAAAATAATTCCATTATATTAACAGGGTGTTGTGGCAGCATATCGTGTTGTGTAAGGGTACGTTGTTGGGGATGCGTGTGCGTGGCTATGGTGTGCGTCGTGTGTTACGTAGTGAGAGACTGAGGATGATCTTAGGATCGAAGCATGTCGGAGCGATTTTAAGTGTTTTCATGTTAAATTTTATGTAATTGCATTTGTTGGTTGATAATTAAAGTGATTGTTATAATTGTTTGGACAAAATTATTAATGAATAAAATGAGGAACAACAGCACCGAGTACACAACTAGATTTCTATAGACCTTAACACAGCTACATGTTTCGACCTTCCAAGATCATCATCAGGTTACAATTTGAATATTTGAAAAAGATATAAAAAATTGAAAATGCTAGAAATGAGATCTAATTTCTACAGAATTGTGTGTCTTATTGTCTATATTATCTATAAGAACACTAAAAAGAAAATGCCCAGTTACAGTGTGAATATTTTCTTTAACCAGCGATGCTTTAAAGAAAGGTCTCATCCCAGATTATGCAAACATTAAGATCTCTAACACCTCTGCAGCTGTTAAAGTACAACACAACAAAGGCCCAGATAATATTAAAAACTTCAAATTTGCCACGGAGTTTAAAATGAACACACAAAGGACGGGGCGGTCTTCGTTGTTGGTCCATGTGTATAATTTCGAACACTTCTAACAGGTTTCGATTAAGTCTTGTACTGGGGATACAAATGTTGAAGTGGATTTTATTTTGTTCTGTGCTTTAGATAAAAGTAAATCATACAGTTATTCAAAATGGGGTCTTCGTACAAGGCATAATGCTAGACATAATGTAAAATTATACAGTGCTTACAGGCCTGCTTATTATTTTCATCACGTGTTTATCGAACAGAGTCCGTCTTTAGAAGAAAATGATAACTTATCTCCTTAACCCCACGTTCCATTCACGGGACCCGAAAGTTCAAGGCCTTGTTTATCAGAACTGTTATCCCTCCTGAGCGAGATGGAAATGGTCCACATCCTCCCACACTACGTCTCTTTAAGATCGCTTTTTTAGGTGAGTGTGCAGAACAGCCTGACTCCAATCTTTTCTTGAAATCTCGTACATAAGACTTTTGTGCTAAAATTTGTGGAAACATTTGGAAATTGGTTCCAATCGTACAGACATAACAGACGCCTTATATGAAAACTCCTACGCTTATAATACAGGGTTATTCTAAATGATTGTCGGGGTTTTAACAACTTGTCATAGACAATACACTAGAGATAGGAGTATATGTTTTTTTTATTTAATAGAACAACACTCCAAGTTTTTGTTACACACCTCTTCCCGCAAGTATCCCGGAACTGAAGGTACGAATCAGAACCGCCATTGAAACCATCACCGCTGACATGCTACAAACAGTTTGGAACGAACTCGATTATCGTGTTGATGTTTGTAGAATC
>Ga0123354_10008703_pt1 | contig 15471 bp, 9 predicted proteins | sample TergutLab28metaG_2_FD_97872 | JGI IMG/M metagenome (GOLD analysis project Ga0123354, IMG submission 97872) | Labiotermes labralis P4 segment gut microbial communities from Petit-Saut dam, French Guiana - Lab288 P4 | ecosystem: Host-associated > Arthropoda: Insects > Digestive system > Gut ...
GGAGGACAAGTACTTAAGGAGATGTAGAAAACATTTTTCCAGACAATCAGCAACTTTCAACAGTGATTCTTTCTGCAAACACAGCAGTTGTTCATGGAAAATTGGGAGATACACACTGTCAGCTTAAAGAAGTCTATAATGACCACCGCACCGTACAGCGGCTCTCAAGACCACCACCCATCCAAAAACTCGGTGCAGAAAACCATATGCTTTAACTCAACATCTAATGCTCCTGATGATGGGCGTATGTAACCGAAACATGTCGAGCTAAGTATACATCAATAAAATTACCTAGTTGCATCAATTTGGCGTTTCACGTCATTTCATGAGGAACAACCCCCAAGTAAGATAAGTTAAGGAAGTTTGCAAGTGGTGGAATTTTTATTGTGTTGGCTAATGTGTTCGGCTTGTTAACACTGAAGTCACATCCACCGCCCTTCTCCACCCATTTCTTCTTCAACACCTTTTTGTGTCAAACTTGCCAGTTTCCGAAGATCATTCTGGTTGAAAGGGAGGCAGAATATACTGCTGTTCGTTAATTCTGTCTACAGGCATTTGTCCCTGAGATTGTGGAAACGTTAGTTACTGTACCCTATGTCAATGGGTCAGGAGGAGGGTCAGTTTCAAATATATTTGTGTGAAACGTTAGGGAAGGCAGTTAATAAAGAAAGAAACCGAATGGATGCGCTGGCAGTGGACAGTGTTAAGGTCTCGCTCTGCACCCGTCCAACGGCACACCATGCCCTGAAATTTCTGTAGACATGTTGGTTCCTTTACAACCAGAGATCGTAATTTCAAGGCTGTCCAAACACGAACATAACCGCGTTTCATGAAGTGTCCCTTGAAAACCGATGCACGAATTTTTATGAAAATTGATATTTTCTATCTTCACTAAAATTTGTCAAGCCTCATTAGTCTGCAGTTAGATGTGACAAATTTTATCACCACTTTTATGTGTTACTGCACGAATCTCGAGCTTCATACACATTTTATGTTGGATGTATTTGTAATCGATATTTAGGAATCACATTTTTGGGAAATGCTTGCTATTTTACATTTTAGAATATATCTAACCTCCCGTGAGGTAACTAATGAAGTTAAACAATTAAACTAATTTTAATTAGTTCCTTAATAGGAGTACTCATCATCATCATCATGTTCCTGAAGGGTTAGGTGTGTTTCCTGTTCCTTGATCCTCAAGATGAGGTTTGTCCCTCCATCTCTTCCTCTGTCGTCCTATGTTCCTTCGTCCTTTTGGTTTATATTGTAGTGCTTGTTTTGGTAGTCTGTTTGTGTCCATCCTCTGTACGTGTTGTAGCCACTTTTTCTGGTACTGTTTTATTTCCTTTACAATAGAAGTACTCAAAAGCTAAAATATTCCTACTACGAAATTTCGTCTTTGGATACGATAATCATCCATCCCCATTTATCTGACTTCCTCCTTCAAAACACATTTTCCTAACATTTTTCTGTATCATATATTCATACCCTTTATATGGTCTTCCAAATGGTCGTTAACTAAAGGCTTCCCAACCCAAATGCGGCACACATTTTGTGCCTTCATAATTCCACGTGCATATTCATTTCATCATAGTATACATTTACTTCATTAACCTTTAGACGCCTAATGTGAACTATAGTGGTCGTACCGCACCGCTAACCTCTTAAGTTGCATTTTATATATTTATTCAACAAATATAGGTACTGAATATTCTAAACATGGTATATACTCTCCCTTTTTTCTCTTCAAAATGCAGTTTGTTTCATAATTCTAACGTATTTGTTTCCTGTACTATTCACATTTTATATACAGGGTGTGTTAAAATTAAAAAAAATAATTCCGGCGCCAAAAGGTTAATTAAGAAGGAAATTAAAAATGGAACACTGTCCGAGTTACAGAGGCAGTAGAGGCACATTTCTACTCATTCTTAACCCTTTAAACGCCGAATTAAATTCCATTTGCCATTTGCTGACATTATTAGGATCTCACCATATCCTCCACGTTAGCAGGGTGAGGGTTAAGATGACATTATTAGGATCTCACCATATCCTCCACGTTAGCAGGGTAAGGGTTAAGGTGAACACTAAATACGGGAGTGTTAAACTTTCGGTTCCGGCCGTTTTACCCCTGGATAAACACCCCAAGAACTTTTTCTAGTGGGGTGTGTGGACCCCAGAGCCGGTCTTGACGTGCTGAAGAAAGATAATCTTTTGTCCCTCTCGGAATTAGAACTCCGGTGTGTTCAGTCATTGTACCGACTGAACTATTGCATCATAAATGATTTACTTAACGACAAGGAACTGTGATATCATTACGAAGCTACAGGCTGGAAGACGGAAGTTACGTGTTTCGATTCTCGGCAGTTGTAAGAGATTTTTCTCAAGTTCATTGCATTCAGAACGGCTGCGGTGCCCTTTCAAGTTCTGTTCAATGGATCTTAAAGAAATAGGATGGAGTAGGGGATAGGATTAATTTGTCTGTGGAAGGGATAATTACCAGCTTTTTATGAATATTGTAATGAATCTTCTGTTTTACAAAGTCCGTGGGATTTATTTAATGACATAGAACGTATTAACTTTTCAATTAAGGACTCTACCCTAAGGAACTAAGTAGTTTAACTGATGTGTTTCTTACAGAAGTCATTTTCAAGTAGGCTGACATTTATGAGGCTTATACAATATGAGTTCCCACATTTTATTTCATACTTGTGCGTTAACACTATAAGGCCCAGTGTTTAGTGAATGTGTCATTAACTTCAGCGTTAAAAAATTCTACGTTATGCGAAAAACAGTGTATTTATGTGTTTTGTATGGATCTCAAAAGAAAGAGTAATTTTTTCCCTATACAACATTAACTGACTGGTATGTGTACCAGAGACGGAGAGTGCTCACTGCGCGGTACGTGCTCCAACGGTACATAAATTTACGTCATTTCTTGAACGGGTTAAAGTACCAGCTGAAATCTTGTTTGTGTCAATGGTCATACGTACAACCTATGATTCGAAAACGTGTCACTATCGATATATATATTTAGAGGTGTTTTCCTCCGTTGCTCCAGGCAAAAGTGAAATATCTGCTACTTCCTTCCCGGAAAGCTATTCATTAGTCCCATAACATATACGTTTTCACTCTGCATAAATTTCGTGAATAACCAGTGAATTAGTGGGCTCACGCTTCTTGAAATTCGGCCACATTGTGTCTACGCTGATGGTATTCCTGGCACTGGGACAGGAATGTTGGATTGTGGCTGTGGAAGTACAAGATCTTGAGGCGTGAACACAAATTTAAGAATGAAGTAGAATAAGACAGAGATAGACAGAGAGAGATGAATAAAGAAAAGGGAGAAAATCAGAGGAATCTCTAAAGAGAAGAGGAAAGAGCATGGTGGCTCAGAAGAATTAAAAAAAAAATACTAGTACTAAAAATCTGAACACATGGTGTTGTTACTTAACAACAGAGCGCGTTTTGTTAAACAAAATACGTGCAATTAGCCAACAAACTTCGTTAGGCATAACAATTCTTTAGAAAAAAATAATGATTTTTTAAAGAAATTTTCATCCCTTTATAAAATTCGGGGGGGGGGGGTTTCGCAATGTTAGAGCAGCCCACACTTTTGTCCTATTCTGAGCCGGTTGAAATCACTCAACAATGTCACTTTTCGATTTTTTTTTCGCGTGGATCTGCTTTCAAACCTGTGTTATGGAGTTCTGACAATTGTGACTGAACATTACTGCCGTCTGGGATTTGACACTGTATAATGCTTTGGAAATTTACCAAATCTTTGAAGAAACCACTACGTACATCTTCAGGGGAGAAGAGACGTAAACTGAGAGTTTAAGTTCAACACAGACTTGACAAATTCCTACCAAACTGCACGCTGTCACTAACACGACTCTTACACTGAAATTTACACGTACGTCACGCAAATGGTTTCAGGGTGCGAATGTAGGACCAACAATTTTCCAAACCCCTCCATTTGTTACAAACCTAAGTCCAACAACGCGAATTATTTTTGGAGATGCATTACATAAGGACAATTGAATCGGAACATAGAAAGCACTGTGTGTCACATGCTGTGACATTTATAATTTCTGAATTTTGTCCACAGACTATATTTGTTGACTTCTTAGTGTTCTTAGAATGAAAAACGTTTGTTTACCGGCATAGCTGTACAGAGTTTACTTTAGTAAGGGAAATGAAATCTGCTTATTGCAAGACAGAATCCAAAAATTTGCACTATTGCTTTGAACCCAGATAGAAATCCGCTGGATTTCCTTTTCAAGGGCACATACTTAAAATGGAATTTCTACAACGGAAATACCACAAACTCTCTACGAACTCAAAATTCTTATTCAAAGTGTTTGTGAGTAATTCGACATGCAAATATTGCTTATTGTCCGCCATGAGTTTGTCGTTTTTACGTTTATCAGACTAAAATCTGGGCTGAGAGTTAACGTCATCTGAACGCAAATCAAAGCTTCGAGAATTTTTCTTCGCCCAACAACCAGCGTCGTTTCCAGAGACTGTTTTTTGTTGTCTACTTTTGCTCTACGATTTTCGTTGCAATGCATTGTCTATTGTTTGTTTTGAATACATGTTAAAGAGTAAAGGTAACCTAAAATCACCCAGTATTATTTACAAAAGCTTTACACTAAGAGAGGTTCAATCAAAATCTTGTATAGTTCCGACTCTTGGCGGTTAGGAATGACGTTGATGTAAATTAGGTTTTGTCCACCCTTGTTCGGGTTGCATGGGGACTGAAACCCATGCTGACGGGAGCCATAATTCAATGACACCACACCCTGCCACTGCCATAACAAGCTCGCTCACCTCTTTGGAATCCTCAACCTCCTCTACTTCCACTTCCAAGTAGTGGGTTCTTGGGGAAACCTGACCGCCACAGTTACCTCAATTTCCTTCTACTCGCCAGCAAAGCACTTGCATCATAGGCGATTTCACATATTTGTGTGTGGCAGCGAAGAACTGAAGATTTTAGCTCAGATGGTTTGTTTCCTTTACCTTGTTAAAACTATTCTCAGTGGTTTTTTTTTTTGCGGGATGAGAAATTATCGGATGATAAAAGTTGAGTTTTGGCAGAAAAAGGCTCATTTCTTAATCCATTACACTTTCATTCCTTTAAGTAATACGATACAAATGACATGAAGAAATTGAAAATAAAGAATTAGATTAGCTGCATCCAGGATTGTAATAAGTGGAAATCATAAGTTGAGAAGGCCAAAACATTCAAAGATTGAAGTTGTAGCACCTAAAGAAGAAGAAGAGGGTGAAGGGGGAGGAGGAGGAGGTGGAGAAGAAGAAGACGATACATAAAACTACGGCTCCTGCTGCACAGAAAACACTGCCCCACTCGTTTAATTCTCTGGCGAAATATTCTGTGAGGTCAGATGTTCGTGCTGCGGTTTGAAGCCGTTTAGAGTTCTACAGAAGGACACCCCCCTCCCTCCCGGTCAGAAGGGCAAACTGCCTTCATCTTATTTGTTTTTTGCCTTGAAGAAGGAGGCAGCTGTCACTCCGAGATGTATGTATTTATCTACTAAATTGTATGGTATCGCATCCCAGCGGAAAATAAAGTTCCTAATCCCTGACACAAATTTTCAGGTTTTCACTGCTTTTCTTTTGAGTAACAACTAAGAAGACCTCCACTTGGTCATACTCGCTGTTTGCCCTGAGGATCATCGGAAGCGCACAAATGCACTGTGTAAGCAAATTTGAAGATTTTGAATGGTAAAACAGTTGGTCAAAATATTATCAATGTACTGTATAGAGATATATCTACAGTACCGTGTCATCGCCTCTTAATATCAACAAACTTTCAGGTGACCGTGCATCGTGATAAATTCTTAGGTTAGGCTGGAGTAGTGTCCGGGCTGCAGCCTGGACACTACTCCAGCCTAACCACACCTAACCTCCAATACACAGCAAACCAAGAACGAAACGACCAATGTGGTAATCAACATCATAGTCGCTAGCTGCTGCTGATGGGCATAATAATGTCCGAAACATGTTGAGCCTATAAGAAGTACAATAAACTAATAAGTGGAATCTAATTGCTTTTTTATTCTTCAGTTACTGTAATAACGTCAAGCAGACTGTAATAATAAGAAAACCGTTGCCATTCTGCTTATATGCTTAGGTCTTCATGTTCCATCGATATGCAATTTTGAATTCGGGAAACTTGCAGTATTAACAGGGAGAATCAGGCGTCTATGAAATCGCATTAAAATTCGCTGGCAGGCTGCTCTGAAATGCGTAACGAAAATTCAGGTACCTCTAAAATTTCGTAGCAAGGAGGAAAACTTTTGGCTCCTCAAAGCTACCCCCATGTCGGGCATTTTCAAATATGAACCGTGACACCTAACCTAACCTGAGGAATTTTGTGGCTTTCTCTGTGTGTGAGTGCTGGGGACGTTATTATACGTTGAGCCGCGACCGTTTCATTCTACTTCGTTACCAATTCAGTGCCCACATCCAAACTTTCAACGCTACTTAATTTATCGACCCTACCTTTCAATATACAAGGAACTGGAATTATATTACTTATTTATATGTACTGGTTATTTACTTTTGTTTATTCGTCTGTAGTACAGTGCACGCCTTCTGACATCGTGCACAATGAGGGCAGTTTATAATTAATTAGAGGCCGTAATATGGTTCATACTAGCACCGGGTGCAATTAATCCTGCCGAAGTGAATGGTAAAGTGCATGAGAATTTCGTCTCCAGAGATTACAGCCATCACTTACCCGTCGCCGTCGCTAACAACACGTTTTAACCCTAAGGATAAAGGGACTAGACGTTATTTGATGAATTAAGTTTAGACCTTTCCTAAACCTTTATCTCAATTTCCACCTTGTATCTTCCAGTTCACTCCATCACTCTGATGGTTTTTACTGCTCTCGAACCCCCCCCCCTCCTGTAATCAATTAAGCCTGTTTCCGCTACAGTCTTATCACTTGTTTCCAGGCATTATAACATGAAAGCAATGTCGCCTGTGTTTTGACTTAAAAGACTTGTTTTATTTTTTTTTTGCCTTCTCAAGTATAAGACAGACAAAATATTTTTTTTTTCTGAAGCTAATCTGCGGCGTGACAACAGTTATCTATAGATGCAGGTTGAAAGATGACGTGACAGTACTCTATAAATATTAGGCATACTTGCAATGTTAAATAGTAAAAACAGTGTGTTTTGTTTTGTGGAATGCAAATTCTTCAATCTATCCCACTTTTAGACACAATATTTAACCTCCTACTTAACCTAGTTCACTATTGTGCAAGAATATTATCTTATTATCTAGAAACTCCATTCACAGCTACCCACTCAATTTATGGTTTCACCATTTTTACAGCAACACAATTTTACAAGTCACAATAACTAATTCTACAGGAACATCCATTAACTCACTTCGGCTTCATCATTCGCGAAAGCTTACCTAGCAGATATCGAAGAATTCGGATTCGTCTCTTTACAATGCAATTTCTTGGATCCGTCCAAAGAAGTCTCGCATTCCAACTTCAAATGTGGCAATTCTTTACTTTATATGCGGTGTGAGACAGGGAGCAGCCATATTGCCAGCTGCTGGTTGCGAGATTTCAGGGTACTGTAGGGGTGCAGTTGAGGGCTTCCCTCGTCTGGATTGTGCCGTGAACTGCTTGGTCCTCGAATATGGGACTGATATGTTGTCCCGAAATACCGGTAACCAGCTAAACACCTCGCTGCACACCAAGCTAGAAGAACGTGGACCTAGATTTACTGGATGTTACGATGAAACTGCAAGTTGTGTACTTTAATTGACACTAGCAAGTGCGACCCTCAATTGTACACTAATTACCTGACACCAAAATGCATTGGTCACAGTTTCCTCTCGTTAGAAGATCAACCGGTGAATGCAGTATAGGGATAGTGTCTCCGTTTAGTGTGAGAATCATAAACTGCGCGAGTGAAGTGCAGAGGGAGCAGTTCTAAACCGGGTGCAGGTTGCACTAACCACTAGGCTTGGAAGGGCCAAGCCGCTGATGCGTTTTTGTACATAGACAATTTTTACTCCTGATGCAAAAATTAAAGTGGTTGTATCAGAAGACAAGAAATTCCTGTACATTCAACAGTACAACGGCAGCCTAATGTGGCACTAAATATAAGGTGTTGACCTACATTCTACAAAACAGTTAAGAAAGAACGGATTACGAGATATTTTATTCCATGGAAAAAAATATTTCGTGACTATTAGTCTCTCAGACTAGCAATAAATTCTGACATTCAGAGGACCGTGCAGTTTGATACATTCTTATAATGAAAGGCAACAGGTTGCACAATTTCTCAAATTTATATGATAAAGTGCTCTACAAGCTTTGGAAAGGTCCACTGTCCATCATCAGGAGTACCTCAACACTGTATATAAGTAATAGGTAATTGTCATGCTAGTTTTTCTGAGCTATATAAATAGAAGTGTAAAAGGATTTTAACCGCTGTAGTGATAAGTTAGCAGCATTCACTTTTTCTGTCACTTTTTTAACAGGGATTTTAATTCAATTTTATTATTAATAACAATAACATGCCTCTTTCTTTGGTTTCAGTTAATTTAAAGTGAGGATAAATTTGGTTTTATTTAAGATCAGGTCGAAACTGATTGTAATTTTTGCTTCTCACTTACTTAATATGATGAGGCTAACTACTTAATTAATACTTTCTGAATGCAACTCAAATGTTATTATTAACTATAGTCCCTTTTTAGCTTCATCATTCAAGAGACCCTTGATTTCATTCGTGTTATCGAAGCTTAGCGTTTAACGTCATGCCAATGTATTTAGCTGTATTATCATACGGTACCTTCTGATTGTTGATAATTACTGGGATGTTTTCCAAGGGTCTGTTGGTAAAGTTAATATGAACCGATTTAGATTCATTAATCCCGATGTGCCATTTTTTTGTCCATTTTTGGTTTATGGCTGTTTGTAAATTCCCTATAGATTCCTCGTTGTTGTTGCCTGCTGTTAATATCGCAGTGCCATCAGCAAAGGTAGCCGCAGTGCTGGTCTCTAAGTTTAGGAGGTCACTAGTGTACAGTAGGTATAGAACTGGGCCTAATACACTTTCTTGCGGCACTCCTGCTTTTATTTCCTTAAGCTCAGAATAAGCATCTCCTTAAGAAAAGGTATGCAGTCAAACACAACTTAATCACTGAGGTGTATTTAATGACTATGTGATGGAAACAACTACATGTTTCTGCCTGTATTGGCCATCATCAAGTTTTCTAGGGAAATTGATGATGGCCAATACAGGCCGAAACATGTAGTTGTTTCCATCACATAGTCATTAAATACACCTCAGTGATTAAGTTGTTTTTGACTACATACCTTTTCCTAGTTTCACACACACACGACGGGGATGACACTCTTCCTAGAAGCATCTCCTTGCTTTACACTAAAGAATCTCTCTGCTAAGTATGATTCCAGAATTTCTGCATATTGCTTGGGTAGGATAGTTCTCAGCTTCTAGTTTAGTCCCTCGTGCCATACCTTATCAAAGGCTTGCGTTACATCCAGGAAGACTGCTGAGCAAAATTTTTTTTCTTCGAGTGTGTTTTCATTAATTTTGGTTATTCTGTGTACCTGGTCAATTGTCGAGTATTTGCTCCGAAATCCGAATTGGTGGTTCGAGATTAGGTTTTTCCTTTCAATGATAGGTTTCAGTCTTTTAATCAGCAATTTCTCGAAGAGCTGCTTCAAAATGTGCAAATATTTTTAGGAATTTTACAACTGTTTCTTTGCAAACCTCTTGTTAAAGGATAATTCCTTCTTCCCAATAAAATCCTAAAGCTCTTGTTAATTTTGATGTTAAAAGCCACTTTTTCTGTAAATATTAGTTTGACGCCGGACACATGAATCAGATGCTGCCACAAGCATCACATTATATCAGAGCAGCCCAGCATACATTTCTGATTTCTCATACATCGGTCCCAGGCGATATTTTCAAATTGAACTGTGTGTACAGACGTATGGTGCTAATTACCTCTCGACTCCAAAATGTCGTCAGTAAGCTTAAGCCAGTACATCTTCATTCCAGTCCATTTCTGGAACACCCACATTCCTCTTCAAATAAGGGACATGTTTTACTCTCTCTAAGAACCTTGACGTTAGTGCCAAAACCTGGTGATCATTAGTGTTGCCTCGAATCAATGAGCCGTAGTGAACGCGTGCAGAGGGCTCATTGTTAGATGCTGCTATTTTAACACACAGTTTCATTTTTCACATTGTTCCCAAACGGTTTACTGTGTGCTAAAGTTAAATTAAGTCTTTGAAATGCTGAAAAATGAGAGGTGTATTGTGGGAGGGGCCGTTATTCGAGACACATTTCATGGAGCTCGTGCAGACGACGGTGACTTTTTCACATATGCTACGACAGTTTCTGTTCAACACTAAATTTTTAGCTTTGCCACATTCACAACAAACCCCTCTTTGCGAAATTTAAATCTCTCACAGTGGTCGTACTTTGGATTCACGTCATCTTTCTATGCTGAACTGTGTCCGCATTTAAATGGTCATTGGAGTTACTGCAGATATTATATCCAGAATACGAATAGTTTTGATAGTCTATACCATCTACACTAACACCAATCAAACTTTAGACTATTAACGTTTCCTTGTTTCATCCATCAAAGTCTATGGACAATACTTTGTTACGTGTTATAAATGATATTATCGAAGAGGAGGAGACACAGATAACAATTTCAGGGGCCTGTGATCCCTCTTTGTTGCACATGTTCTTGTTTTTATCTGTAATCTCATTATGTCGATTTACAAATTAACCAAGTCACTCTGCAGCTGAGGCCAGTGTTGCCAATTTGCCTTAAAGCTTTTCTGCCGGACCGAAACTTGCGATAAAAATTCAACTGAGAAAGTCTAAGGTAATAGTAAGTGGTTTTATTATACATTTTTATTCACTTATTTGTGTATTGATTGTATTCTTGTTATACGACACACTGGTGATGGTCACAGGAATGACCGAAACATGTTGGCGAAGAACCTAATATGTGATTTAACATATTCATAAATGTGCATTTGTTGGTTTATTGTATAAGTACATAACACTCTTTAATGAATGACATGGAACAAGCAAAGGGGGTCTTGGTCTAAGAAGAATACAGTTTTGTAGGATGTGATGTCATTCAGTATGGCAGATAAATACTGATTATATGAAGCAGCCTGTTGCCTACAGCTTCTGGGTTGAAGGAATAAAGAAGTAAAAATTATTAGTTGAAATTTTGAGCAAAGTACCCAGGGTACCACCTTGGGGTCGAGAGGCGGTGACTGAAGTTTCATCGCTCATGCCGCAGCCACCTCCAGGGTTTGTAGACATTAAAAAAATAGGACAAGAGAATGCCCAGTAATTCCATTGTTCACAGGCAGAGCATAGGTAAAGCTTGCGTGCTGTACACAGAGCCCAAATTCCAACAGCTGGAGCAACACTCTTGGTTGGCAGGAACAATATACTTGTCGTATGTAGTGCAGTGTCTAAACATGCGAATTGCATTGCAGTCTAATGAAGCCAGAAAGAAGCGAAGGATTGTTCTTTTCATTAATGAAGGCCCTACGTGACGGCATTTTGTATACTTGGTGCTAGAATTTTGTATGAAGAATCATGCAGATATTATAGCAATCTCGTATGAATAATCGTAATGCAGTATTCCTGCTTTATAAGTCTCTGGAATTATAAAAATTCATTAATAAAACTACCGTCAAGCATAACCACATTATTGCACAACAATATCCGGCTAATAATAAGTTACATGTTTCGGGTAAAGTGGTGTCATCATGGTTTATGTAAATACATAACAGATAGTAAAATATATTATTATTATTATTACACATATTACATGCATTTAATATATTACGTATGTCTTTAGAGTGAGTTATCAATTTTACGTGATACATTTACAATTACTAATTGTAATAAAAGTCATCTTTAAGAAGATATTTTTACAATAAATATAGCTACTTTTGGAGGTAATTTTATTAATTAAAAATACGAAGGGGTGTTATTTACTAAAGAAGGAAATATTAAAGTTTGAATGTGCTACACCCGTTTTCAGGGTAAAAACTCTTCTACGCTAAAGACAGAACCAAAACATTCCTACGAAAATTCGAAAATTTCTACCAGCTTAATATCTTTACATACAAAGTGAATAAACTTCATAGTAACCGTCACGATACACACAAGACCAGCACGGAAAAACATTTGACATATCGACTGTATTTACTGAATGTATTCGCTGATTATCTTATAGTCCCCACTTCGGGTAACATCAATCGGCCAAGTTTTGAGTACATACGAGGAACATCACGTCAAAAACAAAAAACAAAAAAAAAATCAACGAACGGTGCTACTGAAGATTACTAACAAAGAGTCTTGTTAGTGAGAAACTAGTATTGCGTAATGAAAATTTATATCACGTCCAAAAACCTTCGGAGAAAATTCCATCTATATTTTAAGAACAGAACCAGTAATATTCTTGAATATTACAGCAGAAATGTAAAGAAAATCAAATTGATTGACTCCAGCTACATATTAGCATTAAAACCAAATTTGAGATATGTGAAAACCACTAAAAGCTTTGGTATAAATTTTCTGAGATATGAGATTTAATGTTCCCAGAGGGGCTTTCCTGATTATTCAGGTCTTATGGGGTGAAAACGCTCCGTCGTTGGTTATGGGGTACCCGACGTTTCAAACGATAGTATCGCCATCATCTTCAAGGTTAAATAATCTTTAGAATATCACTTATTCCTGAAGACGAAAGTACCATGATCCTTAACAACGTCGGCAATTACACACCCAACGACACAAGGTCACATTGCAGAAGATTTGAATTTTCTGAGATTCCGCAATCTATCTCAGGTCCTTATTAGGGTCAGTTCAGTCCCACTCCACATTTATACTTTGTTTGTTTACTATCACACATTCAGCAAAGCCATTCTGTCTATTTCATTTTCATGTGAAGATGGCTACACTGTAAAATTGTGTGGTGGCGATATAGATTATACTCCCCGCCGTTCAGAGAGTGTCACGCATCGTCACCACGATAATTCGTGTAGTGAACAGTTGATACATCTCTAGGGGCACACACAGCTGAGTGAGCTATCAATGGCAGCTTCGCGAACTTAAATCAAGACATTAAATATGGCATTCAAAAGGATTCCATAAATTGGAACTCTATATCACAATATATTGGGTGCTCTTCCATTGTATTGCCACTTCATTTAACTTCGTCACAAATGGAACCAACATAAATTGTCACATGTAATCTTTACAGGATTCAGTTTTGTCATAGTCTGGTTCGTAATTCTCCTACGTACATCTGATATTGCATGCAGATAAATTTTTCCTTCTCTTTCACTTTGGTTTCCTTTACAGTGACATAGAAACATTCGCAGTGAGAATCTTGCTTAAACTAATTCATGTTAAGCACGAAATCTAGAAACACACATGGGACAATTTAGAATTTACTCCTAGTTCAAGACAAATTGTTTTCTGTGTGTGTTGAGAATATAATCTCGTAATATTGAAACGTGGTAAAACACAATGAGGGTAACGATTTACAGAAAGAAACCAAAAAGGTAAAAAATTCTTTGTAATTATAAGCTAGTATGTGTTTTCAAAGTGGACTCTGTTTTATGGATATCTGAAGAATAAAAAACCAACTAGATGCCACTCGTTATATTTTATTTTACTTCTTATAGGCTCAACATGTTTCGGGCATTACTATGTCCATCATCAGGAGCTTGCGACAATACTATTGAAATTACTACATTGGAGTTAACTCCGCCATCTTTACAGAACGAAACGACCAATGTAATAATTTCAACAGCATAGTCGCAAGCTCCTGATGACGGACATAGTAATGCCCGAAACATGTTGAGCCTATAAGAAGTAAAATAAAATATAGCAAGTGGCATCTAGTTGGTTTTTTATTCTTCAGCTATCACAATGATGCACGGTCCAATAAACATCAGATCTGTTTTATGGAGTTAGCTCAGCGTCAAAACGATAGACGTGCCGAATATTCTCATGAAATAACTATTCTAATTTAGATGCAAAATATCCATTGACACAAAAGTCGTTATAAATACGCTCATAGATAAATATATTTACTATTGCAACAAATTAATAACAATATCTCATATATATATATATATATAATATAACAGAACAGACACTACTCCGACATGTTTGGACATGGATATTACATCGTCGGGTAGTACATGAATCAAACTTACAAACAGCTACGTTTGATAAGATGATATAATACGTTCATAATCTTATTTTCTCAACTGCAGCTTCTTTTCAGCTCGCGACATGTTCTTGCTGAAGATGACATATTCATGCCGAAACATGTCGGATTAGTGTCTGTACTGTTATATGCTTATGGTGTTGTGCATTTTAATTGGTTGTAGCAACAAATCTACTGATCCGAAACGCACGGGATAAACACCATTAAGATATTCATAGTAGTTTAATAAAATAAATGTATCTTAGCTTACACATTAAATTTCTCTGCTTAAGTCTGGACAACAATCTTCTTGGAAAATCTGACCCTTACTTGTCTGTTTTATTCTCCGCCCTATGTGGAAATCAGATTTCAGTATTGTATTCACAAGAGACTGCCACTGGTTCCTATCACGCACCAGGTATCAGTCCATAACTTCACACTCGTTTATAACTATAACATATTTTTTAATATTATCCTTAAATCTATTCCTAGTTCTACCAAGTGACATATTCCGTTTATGTTACCGGCTAAAATATATTCCGACATTTTTCAGTTACAAGATGAGAACAATGAACATTAACATGCAGAATTGACTGCAGTATTGACGTTCTTAAAATTAATCCATCTCGCATTGTTGGAAGGGCAACTAATTTGATTCCAGTTTTTTAAATAAAATTTGGTCAAGTATTTCGAAATGAACAGGACTTGAGCTCACATGCCTAGACAGAGCATAATGACGTCCTTCTGTACTTTTGAAGGTAGGGAATGGGCTAAGAATTACGTCTCAGTTGTTTGTGCATATGTAAACCTGTACATGCATGTTAACCATTGCGGAAAATCTTATATTCGTTGTTCCGTGCATCGTAATTCTATATTGAAGATATACAACGAGATGCAACAGTATGCAGATATTTGCTCCCCAGATAGTATGATCTGTACCAGAGGCTGCAACTACAGTTTTATGTACTCCTGATGATGCTCGCGATGGACGCCCGAAACATGTAGAGAAATTTAGCAGTAAATAAATATCTGCATACTGTTGCATCTCGTTGGATTTCTGCAGCCTAAAAAAAACAAACTCCGTGGCCTTAGTCCGCACGCGAACTATACCGACAGAGCGGCCGCCGCCGGTCGGCGAAGTTAGTGCCAACTTTTGCGGATAGAGGGGTGTCACGTGGTCAGCGCAAC
>Ga0123354_10008704_pt1 | contig 15467 bp, 6 predicted proteins | sample TergutLab28metaG_2_FD_97872 | JGI IMG/M metagenome (GOLD analysis project Ga0123354, IMG submission 97872) | Labiotermes labralis P4 segment gut microbial communities from Petit-Saut dam, French Guiana - Lab288 P4 | ecosystem: Host-associated > Arthropoda: Insects > Digestive system > Gut ...
GGTCGGGCTCCTGTCCCTTTTTGTAGTGTACCCTCCTCCGTGCCGGGGTGGATGGTCTCACACGACTGAGCTATTTTTACGGGGGTGTTCTGTAGTGGTGGTGCTGTGTGTCCCTCTGTGGGTTGTGTTTTAGTATGGCCTCGAATATTGCATTTTCTCTTGTCGTCAGTTTATCGTTATCATCATAATGTTCAATACTGTATGAACCTGAAGTCTGTTACAGAGAATTTTGTACTGCAGAAAATGTTTCAGCTGCAGAAGGAAGATGCTAGTTGTCCTGTATGCATGTCATGTGACTTTCAGTAACTGAAGTTGATTGTGTTGACTAGCAGCCCTTCTGTACCATATAATAGTTCACCATTTCCAGTTTTTGTATGCCTAATTTGCTTCATCATCATCAGTAACCATTTTTGTTACCCCAGTTGACATATGTTTGGAAATAGTTTATTTCCGTTACCAATTTTACATCTTTTGACTTGTCATTGTCTGTATTTATCAGGTATTGCATGTAATTTTGTATTGAAATAAAGCAATATATCAATCAATTATTTTACCAACCACTGAACTTATATAAATTTATAAAATTTACGCCTTGAAACATTAAAACATTAAAAACGCTCCGATATGTTTCAGTCCTAGGACCATCATCAGGGAGCTATATCGTCCTTGCTAAATTTACACTATTAAAAGTCATATTAATTTCAATATTCCAGTTGGTTTTATGGCAGCATTCCAATTTTCCAATGATGTAGAATGCAAATTGGCAAAATTTTTACAATTAATAGGTACTATTAAGAGAATTATTTTTAGGAAAGTGAGAATGGAAACTATTTTGAAAATATACAACACTTTCCTAAAAATAGTTCTCTTAATAGTACCTATTAATTGTAAAGTTTTGCCAATTTGGATTCTGCATCATTGGAAAATTGGCATCCTGCCACAAAACCAACTGGAATAGTGAAATTAATATGACTTTTAATAGTGTAACTTTAGCAAGGACGATATAGCTCCCTGATGATGGTCCTAGGACCGAAACATGTCCAAGCGTTTTTAATGTTTTAATGTTTTAAGGTGTAAATTTTATAAATTTATATAAGTGCAGTGGTTGGTAAAATGATTGACTTGACAACATGCACGCAATATATATTTACATAGCATTTTGTCTACTCATAAAAGTTAGCAGCTTAATTCAAAATAGCTGAAACTTGCATCTTTTAAGCACTCATGTTGTTTTTTATTGTGTATCGTACCTCATTACTGTTTAGATTTAGAATTTGGTATTACATTGATGAATAACAACCACTCTGCTCAGCAGTTAGTAGTGACCAAATCTTTGTGAAGCGCTGAATAATATTTCCAGACACGTGTTAAACCAGGGCACCACAGATGGCCATTGATAATGACATGAATTATATCTTGTAGCACGTGTGAGTGCTGGATGATTATAATGTGCAGCAAGGCTGTTCATAATGCCAATAAAACTTCTTTTGCAATTGACTGTTTCTCTGGTGCATTTTTCTGGTCTCACGGTTAACTGCTCTCTCTCTTGCAGAACGTACTCGTTCAAGAAGCACGAGCGAATTAATGCCTTCTTCAGCAATTTTGATGATTTCCTGTGTGAGGAGGCCATGTGGCAGATATCCGAGTCCATCAAGCCAAGGGGTGGGAAGAAGACACAGTGATGTGATCGTTGGTCAAGAGACAGGACAACCAGGTCACAGAGCTGCTCCATGTGGCCACAGTGGCTCAGTTCTAGCTTCTCAAATTATGGCCAGGACTCTTTTGTAAATAGTTAATGATACTCGGAGGAGCTGCGTCTTGCCCACGATAAGCCCAGACTACTGAGTTACTGTGCCATCTAATGATAAGTGTCAGCAATAGATAGCAAGCCTTTAAAGACGAGCAGATCGAATTGTGGCAGATGTCTTCAGAACGGTTTGTCTGGTGGCAAAGAAAGAGTTAAATTTACAGCCTGTCAGTCAGTATTCTTTTGTCTCCAACCAAGTGTAATACTGTGTGTCTCATGAACTGCAAGGTACTGTTTAAATGTCAAACCTCTTTTGGTATGCATCGCAGCACATTTCTTTGTCAGGGGAAACGATCCTCTGGTAGCACAATTAGTTTCATCCTATTATATTGTTTGACTGCATTTTTCTGCACAATGAACAAGTGCAACGAATACTCCATGTGTCCACATAGCTGTCAGTAGTAACTTGCTGTAGCTGTCGGTATTAATGTGCCACTGTATCACATAGCTGTCGGTATTAACGTGCCGGTGTATCACATAGGCCTAATTCATCAACTTTAATTTTTATGATTACTTTATTTTTGTTATAAATATTTGTTTTTATTTCACTATTTTTTATCATAGTGTGTGTTGTGAACAGGTATTTATCTATTTGGTATTCATTTAATTTTGGCCTGCATGTAGATGTGCCATATGGCGTGCACGCACGCACCCGTGTGTGTGTGTATGTGTGTGTGTGTGTGTGTAGACTGCTTCTTTATGTTGGGTGTATCCATTCACGTGAATGTGGCTTGTGAGAGCTGGAAACTGCCGAGGGCTGCTGTTAGAGCACAACCCTCAGTTATACTCCCTTCAATCCTTTACATTTGACTGTGGGCAGCCCCAACATTCAAATCCGTTCAACTAGCTCGTATGCCAGGCAGCCCCCACCTTCCAGTTATTCCACTCAAATGTTACATCTCAGGGCCGTCACTGCTCTTGATACATTGCTGATAGCTTCTGCCATTTGTTGGTAACTGGACAACCCATTTGGTCATGCTGTTTTTGTTTCAGTCTGGCCATAAGTAAGTTTTACGAAGGCCATGCAAAAATGTACACCGGAAAAGTGGAGAAAAAGAATCTGAGTGCTGAATGAGTAACAGCTCAGATTAATCCCAGTGCAAAGGGTTAATGCATACACAACATTTGGCATTAAAAATAGGCAATTTTTACTGTAACTCTTCTTTACTATGTTGACTAGAAGTAGTGACGATGTTATGCACTAAAGTAGATGTCACTGTTTTTTTGTCTAATTCCTTTTAAATTCCTTCCATGTGACTAGACATTGGCACTATCAACTTTCAAATTTCATTATGTACTTTCCAGTTTTATTATATGGCCACATGATGATAATTGATGTTGATACACACAGAAGGCAGTGCAGGAATTGTTTACGTTATTTATGTTTGTCTCCTGTGAATGTTGTGAGATCAGAACTTCTTACTGTTTCTGGTGTGTTTTCTTTGTGATGTTTGAACAGGAAGGGGTAAACTTTGCAGAAAATGTCACAGTATGTGAAAAGAGAAAGCAACAAAGAGTTCTGCTGCTGGAGTGGTTCATATAGAGTTAGTTTGGTTGCTGGGTGTCTCATATAAACAAGTATGCTGCTGCAGTGGCTCAGATGAACAGGTCTGCTGCTAGAGTGGGTCAGAGTGCTAGCTGTTCTGCTGGAGTGGCTCAGATAAACAAGTACACTGCTGGAGTGGCTCAGATAAACAGGTCTGCTGCTGGAGTGGCTCAGATAAACAGATATGTTGCTAGAGTGGCTCAGATAGTTAGCTCTGCTTCTGGGGTGTCTCAGATAAAAAAGAGTTAGGCCTGATGCCGGAGTGGCTCAGATAACAACTGTGTAGTTCATTCAGTGGAGATCTTAATTGCATTTCTGGCATTTCCTGTCAGTAAAAATATGTAAACGGATAAGTAGAAATGGGTACAGTTTGCTGCCTGTCTAAGCTTTATGATGTGAACACATAAAGACACATGGAGGTAATGCTGCACCCATTCTTCATGTTGACACTAGGTAGGCGTTATTGTTCAGGTTCACATGCAGTTGCCTGAACCATGGGGAAGGAGCCCCCGGGTGCCAGTTGTATATGAGGCTGTCTGGGTCCCAAAGTCATACTGAGCAGTGATGGTACAGATTGTTGATAAACGCAAACTGTATGTAAGGGAATGACATTCAGAGTAGTCTGCTGGGATGTGACATCACCTGTGGTGGTAAAATGACATCTGCAACATATCTGACCAAGTTAGGCTTTTGTTCTGCACAGCTGTGTTACTGAAGATTTAAGTCTTGTGCAATGCAATGCTGTGTCATTGGATGAGTAATTATGAATGTTTCGGAGGATTGTAGTGCCTTCCAAATGTCTGGCACTATGCACACAACACAGCATCACACCAACGAGGACTGTGTGTTCATTCTTGGGGAACATACTGCCTTCACTATCAGGATGTAAGCAGCCTGAAGATATAGGGAAACAGTAATAATGTTAGTACCAGACTGTGTGATGTCACACCTAGAAGACTATAATATTCATCCCCATAATAACCTCAAATTTCATAGAAGGAACTTTACAATCAGGTGCAGCTTTTCAAATTTGGAAGGGCGGAGGAGAGAGAAATTTTGCAAGTATGTAGTGTATGTAAATTTTGAGGTAGAATGCCACATAAATATCTCATCTGATTTAATTTAGCACTGCAGGCCTGTGATGACAGTGTGTCAATCACTGACTGAGTCAGTCACTGACAGTGTGTCAATCACTGACAGTGTCAGTCACTGACGGTGTGTCATTCACTGACACACACACTTTTTTTTTGCACTCTGTCCAGCATCTACATTAAAAAAAAATTCAGAAGCCGGCTGTTCTTCCATCTTCAGTCAAAGAAGCACCCAACTGGGCGAACCCCTCAGATTGAGCCAGTCCCAGTTACTGGGCAGCACAGAAACATTCAACATGTTAAGGTATGAGCCTGAGAACAGATAAACATTAAAGCCTGGAACACGTCACAAATTAAAACCATAAAAAGGAGCCATGAAATGTCATGGCCCTGAGAAGAGATCTTAAGTTGCTGGCTGTTTTTTGTGGTTTCAATTTGTGGAGTGTTCCAGGCTGTATTGTTTGAGTCTGGCAGTGGTTTTTAATCTTTCTATAGCTATTTTCCCGTTACTACCCGTGGACTTGATCTGTTCTCAGGTACGTTTCATAACAAGCTACTGTTTCTGTGGTGCCCATTCACTGAGAATAGCTCAAATCTAAGGGGTCCACAAGGTTAGGTGCTTCTTTGCCTGAAGACAGAAGCAGTGCCGACATCTGAAACATCATGTTGTTAAAAATTTAAATGATGGACAACGTCCAAGAAAGGGAGATTGTCAGTCACCCACCTGATTTGTTGCATCCTGGTGCCTCAGTGTGTGTGACTGTACACTAAGTATGATTTTGTTATGTGTCTGTAGACTGCATCAATTTGCAGCATAAATGGTTGTACAAACTACGCTGTCTCTTGGTTGTTCTTTCAAGTTTTTGTTTTGCTGTATGATACTGTATGATACATTTTTGTAACTTATTGTTGTGTAATTACACTTTTTGTTATATAAAAAGTCTTCTGCATTGCATGACACTTCAGTGTAATGTATAAATTGCCTCATGATTTTCAGCTGTTTACCACACAGCATGAAGCAAGTTTAATTGTTATGTAAAATTTCAGTCTTGTGGCATGTGACACTGTGTGGTTTTGTAGATTGATGCCAACATTTTGAACACACTTCCTCCATCTTCAGGGTAGAAATGAGGTGGGCTCCTCAGAGATATTGGTGCCTGTCTGCCCAACTTAAGTCTGATTGCAGACTTAAGTCACTAGCATGTGTGTGTGTGTGTGTAGCATACAGCCTGGACTGTGAAAAGATTGGGGGTCATGCAGCAGGCCAGTTGAAGCAACAGATATACCTGTAGCAGTGTCATTTCTCTTTCCTAAAAACATGGCTCTCTGAGATCCACACATAGCACCCTATTTTATGTCCTTAGCTCTGGGTAACTATGTGCTTTCCTGTGTTTGACAGTGCCATAGTGTATTGTGAGTATTGTATGAGAGCCACACTTCTGGTCAGTTAATAGCAGGCAACACAGAACAGCGTACCCTATTTGGCTGCTTGTAACTGGCTGACCCCCAGTACCTCCTGCAGACAAGTCCCAAAAGGGAAACTCAGGTCATTTCTTTACACGGTGCCATTGTGACTGGACCTTGCATGGTGTCACATTCAAGAAGACTGTGTCTGAACACTGACTGCTGGGACAGCCTTAAATCTGATATACTGACTGATCTGTATATCCCACAACTTGCAAGCTGCTACACTCTGATGCTCATCCTTGCCTTTTTTGTTTCTCTTCCTTCACTTACTTGTTAAATAACCCATTAGCAGAGGCTGCTTGGAAAAGTACGACGATACTGAAACTGATTTATTGAAATAGGTTGTGAATATTGTGAAATGACTCAGGATTGGATCCAAATCACCATGTTTGAACATGGTGATGAATCATCAGGTTCTCTAACACAGAAGCTGAGTATCAACTGTCTTACAGATTCATACCATCTTGTAATTTGTCTTTTTTCTCAGAAATGTAATGCTGTTTCTCTTTCATGTGTTTAGAAATAAACTTTTAAGTTAAACTTGCACAGTGTCTGATGTATTTATTTACCAAATGAAAAAGGTTAAAGTTGACCTTGTGTATGCCATGAAGTCATGTGGGGGAGTGGCATATAACTCCACTCAATCTTGACCTTGCACTAGATTGAGATGAGTGGTCAGTTTCATGCAATGGCCACTTTATATCCTGGGAAAGGGCCACCAGTACCTGTTGAGTAAGAGGTTTTGTGGGCCCCAGAGTGGGTGTGGGCATGTTGGAGAAGAAAAAAATCTTGTCTCTGTTGGCAGTCAGCCCCTGGTCCATTGAACCCATAACGTGACAACAGTGACTAAGCTATCCCCCACTCATGTACCAAATCAGAGTTAATCAAATTGGCACGTAAACTAAGCATGCCAAGACCTGCACTCGTGTCTGTACATGCATTGTTCACCAACAACAGCAGACTGATCTCAGAGTCAGAAGACTGCGGCGAAATTCCTATTTGGGCATTGTGTTGAACTAATAATGAAACGCTGCAAAAATATGCCTATTAGCTTTACCGTGTGTGAATAACAACGTCAACTGCTTAACAGATTGTTGTAACATTTGATATTTTGGAGTGCAGCATTTTGTTGGAACATTCTGTTTTTGCTTGAAATTACACCATGACAGAAGGCCTTTCCATGACTAGAGGTCATTCAGTTGTTCACATCTCAATGCCAAGCCCTGAATTCCATCCCAAGCCAGTCCATGTGGGATTTTTGGTGAACACAGTGGCATTGGTAAATAATTTCCTCCGAGTACTTCAATTTTCCCCTGTCAATACCATTCCACTAATGCTCCATATTCATTCATCTATTACCAACATTATACGCAGCGTCATTAAATAACAGACACTACATGAATACGTATGTGTATATTGAGTGTTACTTGCTAAAAGCTGATTGGAGTGAAGAATGTTTCAGACACTACGTAGTTGTACAGTACAACAAAACACACGTGATGTGCAATATACGTTTCTGATTTTAGACAGTGTAACCAAGTGTACCCCACTGTTATTCCATGCATACAGTTCCGAACTCATCTGGTCAAGTGGTGCAGACAGGTGTGTTGGATACCACACTTGTGTCTTAGTGTAGGCTGGGATAGCGACTGGCTACGGGCTGGACGGTCCAGGGATTGAATCCCAGTGGGGGTGGGGGGGGGCGAGATTTTCTGCACCCACCCAGTCTCCTATACAATGGATACCAGGTCTTTCCCGGGGGTAAAATAGCAAGGGCATGGCACTGACCACCCACCCCCATCTAGTGCTGAGGTTAAAGAAAGAGTAGAGCTATACCTCTACTCCACCTCTGGGCCTTTGTGGCCTGTTACAGGGTGAACTTTACCTTGTGTCTCAGCACTTGGCCATGTGTGAGGGTACAGCTTAACACATTAACATCAGTACTGCATGCAGCAGACAGTTTAAGGCCCATTTCACACCACAGGGGCAATCATGTTCCAGCCACCCCATCAGACAGCCTTCCTTGCATAGGAGTGCCCACTTCAGCACTCACATTCAAGGCACAGTATAATCATGAAAAGGTGCACTTCACTGCAGGTAAAGGACATTTTCCTGCAACATGACCATACCCATAGTTGGCACTGGGCCTTGTGGCGCACTTCCGTGTGTCAGTGGTGATGCTGTGCCCAGTAACCAGCAGATAAAACCTTTTGGATGTGGACCATCATGGAAATACCTGAGTGTCCCCTTAAAGAGTGAACTAAGTGTCTCTCACTGACACAGAGACACTTGAGAGTGTTACTACAGAGATGGCACAGCTGTACAATAAGAACCAACAGGATGCACTATATACTTTCAATTTACTTCAGTAATTAACCTCTACATGTTTTGAGCAGGCTTACTGCTTATCATCAGGGGTACTGTTCTGTATATACAGCAGTTGCTATATGTCATGTGTTTAGGTGTGGGCCAGGTAGCTCAGTCGGTATAGCGACTGACTATGGGCTGGATGGTCGGGGATCGAATCCCGGTCGGGATGAGATTTTTCTGCCTGTCCAGACCACCGCTGGGGCCCACCCAGCCTCCTGTAAAATGGGTACCAGGTCTTTCCCGGGGGTAAAGTGCAGCCAGGGCGTGCTGCTGACCACTCACCCCCTTCTAGTGTCGTGGTCATGGAAGAGTAGAGCTATACCTCTACCCACCCTCTGGGCCACACCAGGCCTGTAAAGGAATCACTTTACCTTTTTTACACGTGTTTATGTTGATAGGCTGTTGGTAGGAGGTAGAGGTTAATTAGTGAAATAAATTTAAAGTAAATAATGCACCCTGTTGGTTCTTATCGTACGGATACATCACGATGCACGGTCAACAAAACATTAATGGTAGAGCATGTGCATGGTCGGTCCCATGGGGACAGCTGTCACTTTTAATGCACATTCCTACTTCCACACAGTTGGTACGTAAATGAGCTAGCAAATATATTGCAGCCATTCAGTCTGAATCTACATGTTCATTATTTCATCACTGGTTCTAATGGGTCCGTTTACCCAATCCTGCTACTTCACAGAACACTCTTAGCCCAATCAAAGCCCCATCTTTCAGTAGGTGAGGTTGATTTCTTTCACAGTTTAGAGAATGAGACTCTCCTTCCATCATTTTATGCTTCAGAAAATCTTTATACTTTACTGAATAAACTTTCATGCTTTTTGAGATGATTTCGTATTTTAGTACTATTATTTCATTGTTCTTTGACCCAAATAGGTGTTTCATATTGCAAATGAATTCTGACATTTGTGAAGGTTCCATTGGTCCCATTCACTCATGAACATTCAGATGCAACTGTCAGCATTTATTCAAGAAACTGAACAGTGATACTACACACAAGAAACAATTGTTCCTGTATGGGCTGTAGTCCACCTCCAACAACTTCTAATTTCCATAGAGAATGTAATGAGAGAAGGTAAAGAAACATAGTTTTAAAAAATCTTTGCATTTATAACCCTACTATTTCTGTACAATGATGAAGTCAACACACAAAATACTTCTCTCATAGCCTTACCAAGATTCATGCAGGATGTCAGTTGGTCTACTGCTATAACCTGTTAACACACCCAGCCTGTTCATGAGCTGCACTGTAATATGTACTATGTCAACCTCTTTCAGTTAACAATAGTTGATCCTGCTCCATATAGCTCCAACTTGGCATTTCACTCAGGTAAATCCAGCTGACCTACACAGGACTTTTAAAACAGACTGAACCTTCATGATCATTTAATACTACTTGATGCAGGATCATTAAAATCAACCATGATGCAATTAATGGCATTAAACTCTGGGCAGAAGACAAGTTTGAATGGTCAAGGTTTAAGCAGGTTTCACATGGTTTATGTATGGTTCCCAGGCATTAACGTTACCTGGTACATGAAGTACATCGTCCTTGTTTAACATTGGGGTTATCTTACTGAAAATTGCAACACCAAGGGCAACAACACAGGCCAAAGTATTATTCTCCCAACACGAATGAGTTAAATTTACAAACAAGACATAGAAGACCCCAGATGCTGCTGGTGAAAACCAATGTTCAAATCACAGCAAATTTGTCTATTTGACTGCTAAAACTTGTTGCCAATGTTTAAAGCAAAAGCATATTGCCTCGGGCAATGTTAAATGAGGGCTAATGGTAAGCGAAATGGTCACATGATTATATGTAGCTAATACTTTATTACTTATCTCTCTCATACAAACACTGATAATGAAAATTTTATCTATAATGATGTCATCCTTGTTTCCAAACCTGTGCAATTCTACTACATGGTGTATATAGGGTCATTATTTTATCTGGCCCATATCACTGGTCACTTCCTGTTGCTATTCCAATGCACATGCTGGTGGCCACTGACTCACAGTGTATGCAATAAGTGAACCAACAGGAAATAATATGCATCACACAAAATAAGGACTCTGCAAAACCTTGTAGAGCCACAGAAATTTGAGAAATATTTAAGTGGGACAGGAATCCTCAGCTGGACAGCCCATGGTGAGGCACCTGTTTATATGAGCGACGATGCATCTCATCCACACTGTCCAAGTACCAAGTGCCCGGAAACAGTATGTCCAACGAGGCCTGTGGTGTATAAGGCGCCTTGTGGTGGTTGTGTTCACGTATCTGCATGATGCTGTCAAACTCTTCAGGGGAAATCTTGTGGCGTAGTTCCAGCTGTGATTTAATATGTGTCAAATTTGCCACAAGGTGCTTCAGGGGTGACCCTGGGTTGGTATCCAAAGACACGTGCAAGGAGAACATAGACGAGGCAAGTCCTGAACCATAAGAGAACAGAGCTATACGTTTGCCCGCTAACTCATCAGCACCTCTACTGATTAGCAATGACACCAGGCCACCATACAATGATGGGGTATACATGTTGCCAACCTGATTTGCCACTAATAGTGAGGGCTGTGTCTTTTCTTCAAATGCTGATTTACTCAGTGTCATAAATGACTTCTCAATGTCTCGATCAAAATATGTGTCCTCCAGCTTCACATCCTTGAAAGCCTGAAGTCCAGGATAATGAAGTGACCGTTCTTCTTCTGATGCTCGAACAAAATCATTGAGCATAAGTCGAGCCAATGACTTTTGTACTAGCTTACAATATGGGACATGAAACAAAACTGCATCCAGGTCCTTCAACCCAAAATGCTCTTTACCATGCTTCTCACTCTTGGAACAGAACAGCTGGTAGCATTTGTCTAAGGCACTCAAGTAGCACTGAATTGACAGCTGCCCATCCACTGTTGGGTATTCTGACATGAGATCTGGCTTGTAGAAGTCATATACATGACTCATGTGAGTGGCACGCACTCCTCGGTCCAGTACCAGGGGGGCATTTGCTCCCACCAGCATGGCGATGGCACCAGCCCCTCCTGTTGGTCTTGCATTACCCTTAGCATACACAGCAATGTCAGCTGCCACCACCAGGGCGAAGCGACCATCCCATGCGCTGGATTCAACCCAAGACACGCTGTTGAAGAGGGCCGCAGTACCCCCGTAGCAGGCATTTATGGTGTCCACGCCCTCAATGTCAGTGTTGCCACTGTTCTCAAACAGCTGCATGAGAACAGTCTTCACACTCTTGGACTTGTCCAAAATGGTCTCCGTTCCCACCTCGAGGCGTCCGATGCTGCTGTACGAGATGCTGTACCTCTCCATCAGCCGCGTCACCACAGTCAAACACAAAGAATTGATGTCTTCACGGTCAGTACAAAAACCCATTCGAGCCTGTCCCAGTCCCACAGTATACTTTCCTGCCGACACTTTGTCGTAGGCCTCCAGTTCATTCTGCTCCACATACTGTGACGGAAAGAACAGTTCTAGTGCGACTATTCCCACATCAGTAGGCCACTCACCCATCTTCATTCACTTCTCACCTCAGTCTGACAATATAAGTGTGCTAGCACTGCTTCCTGGCCTCCATGCAGCAGTGTGAAACGTTACACATTATACAAACTGAGTTTCGAAATGACCTCAAAACATGTCCTACAAACCCGGGTTAACCTGATCATAACCGCATTGCGGACACACGTTACCTACAGTCTCCCACGTTTCGCTCAGCTGATTCTTTTGAACCCGAGGAATGCAGCGTTAAAAAATGATGTGCTTCACAGCAAATCGTTCTTATTTCATGCGGAGCAAATAATTAAACATGTCATAATAAAAGTTCCTTCTTGCACCATACAACAAATCATTTTACATTACGTAACTTCAAGCACGTTACAACTCTACTATCGCACTTCCATGTGCGGAGTACCATCGTATCACGGAGCGTGCCGTATCACTGCGCATGTGCCGCGGCAATAGTTCGTCGTCTGGTGATCCGTGTTTGCAACAGTCAAATATGCGTACGAACGAGCGCAGGTGTAATGAGTTTAATTGATGTTGTCTAGTCAGTCTCCAGTATTACGGAACATATATTTATCCTGATAGGAGCACTAGGGTCTACTGAAACGTCGATACGTATGATCCAGACTACGTGGCATCATATCCGAAAAATCGTTTAAAGTCAAAGGTTTCATTCAAATCACTTGAAAAGTAACTATGTTGTGGACATATTCCAGACTTGTCAGTTTTAAAGACAACTTTGAAGAACAGACATTTTCACGGCGGTAATATGTTCAAATGACGATAACACAGTGTAGTACAGGTTTTTCCCAACATTCGGAAAGAACTACTGCCTCCGTCTTCAGGGTGGCTGAATCCGGTTATACCTTTTCTGGGCGGTGTGAAAATTTCAAAAACATCGCCACTTGAATGTTTTGAAAAACGAAAGATCTTAGCTGGTGTGAACCACAGTTCGTCTAGTATAGGTGTGAACTACGTTACAACTTGGACCTGCAAAACGGAGACAGAAAAGAAGGAAAGTAACATACATACATACCTACCTACCTACATACATACATACGTGTATACACATAGATATTACACGGATCGCCAATGAATTCAAATTGATAATGGGCTGTGGAATTATTCATCAAAACAAATACACGATACAAATATGTAACAAATGTTCCACATTCAGTATTCAAATGTTACACTAAATTTATTAAATTCACAATAAAGAGCTTCGTTATGTTAACTTTGCACTAAATATAATAATTAGATATCGAGATGGATGGGTGGGAAACGTAGCATGCTTGGAACTTGCATCAATTTCAGTATTGTCAACGTTGCATGGTTACTTCAAGGTATCACGCATCATGTACGTTTCAGCATGAGGTCCAGTGGTCCGCATTCTTATCCGTGAACTTCATAGCTCTTTGGAGATTGTTTGTGGTAACCGAAGTTGGCACTGGTACCTGCGGGAGGTTACCAACGGTTATGCGTGGGTATGTGCGCAAGGTCCATTAAGTAAGCGATGGCTGAGGAAGCTGCGACTTTACGCAATGAAATTTCTCAGTATGAAATGCAGGTGATTATCAGGTGACAGATACTGTACGTATGTGAAATATTACGTCAAGAATTGTAATATTGATGTTTGTATATTTACCAGTTGAAAGGTATTTATGTTGCTGTGAATGCAGTTCATTGATTTTCGAAATTTGTGTGGTCTCAGCAGATTCCTGTTTGTACCTTGTATCGTATGCCAGTGCCGCAGATATGCAATCCTCCCCTCCTCCCCAACCCAAAAAAAAACCTAAGTTACGGGTCTATATGAATTTCAAGTTTAATTCCGTTTGCTGAGGCTGAGACTTCTGTGCAGTTGCAGTGACCCATTACAGAATTAGGGTTGTGTTGGAGGTTATTAATTATAACACAAATCGGCCTGATGTAATACACATTTTCTTGCCAATGCAACGATAGACAAAATATTGCGCAACAAAATTGTGTCCAACAATTCTGATTGTGTTCTTTTATGTGATAACCAGACTTGAAGAATTTTGTGCACACTTAAGCTTATGCTTACTAAGATTATACTGAGATGCACGGTCAGCAAAACATCAAAATAAGCTTATGCTTGTTGTTTTTACTGTATTGCAGAGTCAGTGACTGATTTGCATTTGTTGAGAATGAATGAAGAATACAAATATTGACCACAAAACAAGACCCATGAAGTGCCTGTGACCTCATAGTGATGCCTAGTGGTACCATTTAGAGACCTGCGTGTTAAGATAGTTCTTTACAATCAGCTATTTTTCTCAAGATACCCCAAAAAATTTCTATTACAGCAGTGTGGTGATATTCACATTTATTCTCACTGTTCTGCATGATTAATGATTGAGTTTGTTATTGTCAACATATTTGCCATGGTGGTAGCCCACATTTTTGACTGCTAAGAAATTTTACTGAAAAAGACCAATTTTATTTGTCATACATATTTCACTTCCTCCATTATACTGTCATCATATGGTTACAGCTGTAACAGGATCCTAGTATGACATTTAAAAATTGATTTGATATAGGCCAAAACATGTAAAATATGATTCGTACATCCATATATCTTCCATAGCTCTGAAAGTACCTGATTCAAAGTACACATGTACAATGAGGGGAGGTTGTGCTTAATTAATTAAGCACCATGCCATGAAGATGCCTGGGGAGGTGGTGGTACAGCATTCCTTTTTAATATTTGGTACTCAGTGGAGCTGAGTGGCCACCTTAATACTGTGGCTGCTTTACTTGTGGGAGAGAGTTGTGGTACCATTGGACAGGAGGCTCATTGGGTCCATAGAGCTGTTGTTGTGGGTCCCAGATTGGTTTTGGTTGTATTGGTGAGAAATTGTCTGCCTGTACTGGGAATTGAACCCCCATTTCCTGGCTACCTAGATCAGTGGTTGTCAAAGTTTGATTTGTAAGGCCTGGTGGGGGGGGGGGGGGGGGGGGTTCCAGAATATTATTTTTATTTTCCTATTGTAAGATACAAGGCAGAAATTGTACTGAATATTTTTAATATTGAAAACAATCTATTTATATGAAATAACAGTAAAACACAATGTGGGATGTGATCAGTAGAACATTAAGTTTTTTCCTTTATATTCTTCCTGATCTCATTTTATTGTCATTACTGATAGGAACATTTAATTTTTTATAATGAATTTTTAACCTATTTTATGTTGCTTTTTTTTGAGTATGTTACTTGTTTGTAAATATGCAAAGTTTAAATACTATCAGAAGTTTTGCCTTGGGGTGTAGGAGTTGAGATAATTCTGGGTAGAGGTCAGCAGACTTAGTGAAACTTTGTGAGTTTGTGGTGTGAAGGAGTTTGAGAGCCACTGATCTAAATCATGACTTAGTGTTTGTACTGACTCACCAATCATAGCTCCTTTATTTGTATACAATTACTAGCCATTTTAATGTGTAAATTCTGTTCTTATATGTTATCAGTGAATACAGTGCAGTGTTTTAAGCTCATGGTTCCGTGCATCACAATTCAGTGTTAATAAAATCCAACCAGATGCAACAGTATGCAGATATTTATTTACTGCAAAGTCACTGTACATGTTTCGGGTGTCACAGCACCCATCATCAGGAGTACTAAAAACTGTAACCGCAGCCTCCAGTACA
>Ga0123354_10008707_pt1 | contig 15465 bp, 7 predicted proteins | sample TergutLab28metaG_2_FD_97872 | JGI IMG/M metagenome (GOLD analysis project Ga0123354, IMG submission 97872) | Labiotermes labralis P4 segment gut microbial communities from Petit-Saut dam, French Guiana - Lab288 P4 | ecosystem: Host-associated > Arthropoda: Insects > Digestive system > Gut ...
TGTGATAGTGACTTTGGAATTACTCCCGTAGATGATATTACTATCGGGATCACTTGTGCTGCCTTTTGCTTCCACATAGCACATATTTCATTCGCCAGTTCTTGGTACTTGTTTTGTTTGTCGATTATTGTTTTGGCGAGATTATGTGTATTTGGGACTGCTATATCTATCAAAAATATGTTCTTTGTTTTCTTATTCATAAAAGTTATGTCAGGTCGATTAAAAGGTATTGTTTTGTCCGTAAGTATGCTGCGATTCCAGTACAGCTTGAAATTTTCATTCTCCAGTACATTCTCCAGTATTTATTATTATTATTATTATTATTGCTTTTACTACAATCAGTCATTTTCGCCAACAGATGCGCATAATAAGGTTACAAATTGTAGACAAGTTTTTAAAAACTCACATATGTTTGTGCGCCGAGGCGCCATGCTTTCGGAGTTTCAAATGAAAAGAAGTACAAATACCAGTACTTAAATTGGGGAGGTAAAATGGTAAGTATTAAAATATTTAAAAATACTGAAATTATAAAATATATGATGGCAACTATAAAATTATGTTTGTCATAATTCTGAAAAGTCTGTGGCCAAAGTCCAGCGTTTGTTTGCATTTTGTGCAGTGCATGCGTACAAACACCTAAGTCCATCTCGTGCGATCCAAGGGTATCCAGTCCCATTAGCGAGTGCCGGTGTTTATCGTGCCAGGAGGTACTGTTTGGGGTATGTGTATATACAAAAAAAAAAAAAGATATCTGAAGGTTGGTGATTCCGACGCAGACGGGAGGATAGTATTAATGTGGATCGTAAAGATGTAGGGTGCAACGACGTGAACTGAGGTTATCAGGCCTAGGGTGGGATGCCGTGACAAATCTGTTTTGAATAAGATAGTGAATTAAATTTGAAAAACGAATTGACATGTATATTATGAACAGATAGGTTTATTGAGGGATTTGAAGGTTTGTCTTGTCACGAGTACTACGTACAGCACGAGATCGGTTGCAGTTGCAACTACGAGCTTTACAGTTTTTGTGGAATTCATTTCGTTGTGGCATACCATACTGAAACTGACATACGTGCTGCCGCCAACCACAGCAAATTTTATTATTTTCGTTATCACATACTACATGATTCCGTCGTACTGACCATCGTCAGGCAGTTGAATGCGTGACTTTAAAATACAAATTAAAGTGCGTGCATATATTCTAAATTTGTCAGATCCGACTAAATTTACTTTTGTGTGTATTTGGACCCAGGAGAAGTTTCTTTTTAATTTCTATACTTTTGGAGTTTTTGTCCGGATTTAAACATCGTTAATTAAAATTTGTGAGATCTCACAAATTTAAAATGTATGCATTTTATTTTGAGTGTTAAATTCGTGTATTTAAATGATGAGAATGGTCAGTACGATCGAAATAAGTGACATATATTGACGGAAATAATAACATTTGTTGTGGTTGACGGCATCACGTTTGTTAGTTATAATGTGACTGTTATATTCACTGCTTTAGACCACATGCATCGTGTGCTGTTATTTTCTTGGTGGGTGTTTCCACTGTTACTCTAATCCCGGTTTTCTCTAGTGATTGCCGAAGACCACTACCGGATGTCGAGTAGAATACATTTCTCGTAATGAAGAAGGTAGGTCTGCGGGTCTCTTGATAAGAGAGGAATATTCGGGACCAGACAAATTATCCAGTTTCTTATACCATTTTATTGCCTATTCAAGGTTGCCATTTTTTGCCAATTGTCCTATGTGAGACAGTCTTATATAACATATTTGTTGTTTCTTATAATCAACACATTTACAGCTAAATTGTTTTTATGACAGTTCTTGTGTTTCAATATTGTTTTGCTGCTAGCATACAAACTCCTTTCCTTATTTGCAAACAGGTTTATACACTTGAATTCAATCGGAAAAACGGATATAAGGTGGTGTGGCAAGGTCTCTTGATTTGTGGTGGCGTGTAATTCAGGATTACCATCCTCGAAGGCCGATGAAATGTGTTTAAATGCTTGTATAAGTACACTGTGTGTGAACATGATGAAGCACATTGTTCTGCACACAGTGATTAATAGATTCCGTAATGTGGCTGACCAGTACATCTACAACAAGACCGCAAAATTTCGCCTTTCCTTCGTATTCAGAACTGTGACCGTTTCGAGTGTTCATTCTAAATTCAAATCACTGTGGTGGAGAAATATGTGTGTTACATTCGTTTTAAACTGCCCTGTGTGTATGTGATTCTAAGGCCAATCGCAGTAGCCGCGCGGTCTAAGGCGTAGGTCTTCGGCCGTTCGCTTGCTTGGATTTTGGGTTCGATTCCTGCCGGGGACTTGGATGTCTGCCTCTTGTGTGTGTTGCGTGTTGTCAGGTAGAGGTCTCTGTGTTGGGCTGATCACATGTCCAGAGGAGTCCTACCGAGTGTAGTGTGTCTGGGTGTGATCTCGAAACCTCGGCAGTGTGGAGGCCCTGGGCCACTAGGGGCTGTTGCGCCGTTAAAAAAAGAATGCGTATCTAATTTTGGAGCAGCATGGTGAAATCGGTCTAGTGACTAGGCTATGGGCTGCATAACCGACGGATCGTGATTCCATTACTGTTAGTGACAAGGACTTCCCATTCTCTGTGTACCAGGTCTCTTTTTCCAGGAGCGAAAATCGGCCATAGTATGAAGCTGACCCTTCACCTCCGTCTTGTGCCGGAGTTAAGAATGACTGCAACTATGTGGGTGTGTTTCCACTCCCTCAAAATGCCATAATAGCAAACAATAAAGAAAATGTTGCTTTCTGTATGGAATTTACTGTTCCGTTGTTTACATAGTGATAGTATCTTGTTCGTAAACACTGGTAGCCCGCTTTACTGTTAATACAAAGTAATGGCAGAATTTAGACACTGTAGACCAAGATTTTTCTGCATTACTGCCACGTTCAGGGGCCGACAAGTTTTCTTGTGTCGTGGAACCTCTTATATCATTTAATCACTTAATAAATAATCCATTATTGTCAGCGTTGTTTGTCTACATTTATAGCTACTTTGCTTCTGTGTGTAGAATGTGTAAACCGATGTATGGGTGCCATAGCTAATCTTCTGTGAAATTTTTGGTCCTCTTGGCAGTGACTAGGAGTTATGTCTTGTTGGATGTGACTCCATTCAGTCTGGTATAAGCGTACCGACGTTTCAGAAGATTCTGCTATCTCCTTGAACAGTTCTGTGAAATAGTAGGAATGTTCTATCAGACTCTACGGTTTTATGTCCCACAAGACTGTAATCTTTAGCTTATATGATGATTTTGAACGTACTTTTGTTGTCAAGAATGGCATTGTTACACCGCATAATATCACAGATAGACTATATCGTATTTCGTTAGGTTACAGTTTCTTGTTGAGAGTGACACAAAAGTGTACTAGGCATGTTTATAAACTTTCTTTCAGTCCATTACGTTCTAATAGACAAAAAGTTTGGTCTTTACACTTTAAGGTACCAAACTAATGTTGTACATAGCCTGCTTTATGTACATAATTATCTGTCTTCATCAAACCAACGTTTAAAGCGCCACTTCTCATACACCGAGTTTCATTGTTTAACTAATACTCCAACGTGTTTCGGCGCTTGTCTGCCCATCAGCAGACGCTCCCTTCTTCACTGTTAAATCTTACGATAAACCAAATGGCTATAGACACATATATTGAAGAACTGCAATCTTCACACTGATATACAATTTCTAGAACTTCATGAAGGTCGCTTGGACGATTAATGGTTAAAATTCTAATTATTAATCGTCCAAGCGACCTTCCTGAAGTTCTAGAAATTGTATGTCGGTGTGAAGACTAAAATTCTGTAATGTAACTCGGTGTATGAGAGGTGGCGCATGAAACGTTGGTTTGATAAAAGTCAGATAATTAGGTACCAGCTGTTCCGGTAAGCTGCATTCAGTGATCAGAGTGAAGATAAAGACAGCAGGTTTCTTCGGAAAGTTTGTACTTGTCGGACTACACGGTTTAACATTGTGGATGTTTATAACATTAAGAGCCATCGCCGCGAGAACGCCAAATCTCACTGAACTGTGTGTTTGTCAGGTTGTGTCTTGGATTCGAATGGCATCAAGCTCTTCACGTGCCACATTTTGCCGATCCTGAACTAGTCCTTGTCATGATTCCAAGTATAATTTTTTTCAGTCATTAGACGCAAAGTGATTTAGACATGTAAAACCGATGCTTGCTTGTAACAGCGTAACACTCTGTGCTCTTTTATTGCTCCAGGCGACGTGTGTGCTAATGATTCTATACAATTTTTGTTTGGCCTGAACCTAAAAGCTATGTCTTGTTCCTTTTAATTCTCCCTCAAGATGTCACCTTGTCTTTATTTGCCACTCACACGTCCCGCTTCGTCTTCCATTTTTAAGCACGTTGGTAAAATTTTGAAAAGCGACTGTTAGCTTCGTCTTGTCTGTTTGTCCATCTGTCCACATAAAACAAGTTGTCTCCCTTCTGGGCGGATTTTCATGTAATTTGATGTTTGAGTGTTTTTCGAAAATCCAAGTTTGATGTGTCAAGAATAACGAGTATGTTACTTGGAAGACATATGTACATTTGTAATAATATTCCCTTAATTTTTCTTAGAATGGGAAATGTATCAGTCAGTATTTGCAGAGAAAATCAGAACATGTTTAGTGCAAATAACTTTTTTTTTTCGAAACTCATGCCGTTTGTGAGATAATGTGGAAAAATATGCTAGAGCCAGACAGGCCATAGGTGACAATGTGATACGGAACATGGAATTTGCATGTTGGATAACCAAGGCTACAGACACACACTCAGAATATGTACTACTTACAGCTTTTGCTCTGCAAGAATAGTTAAGCGAAGGCGACACAATTTTACGTTATACGTACATGGCCTATCCTGTCTATTATCATCATAATTACAAGGCCGACTTCTATAGAGCACTGAAAATATTACAGCAGAAAATCATTTACTTCTAGTTAAAATGTTTTATATTTTCATATGAATAATATATTTTAATAATAGAATATACTAATGTAAGTACTATACATACCTGCATACATTGAAGTAAGTTAGGAACTTTGGTTATAGTTGGGGTGGGATGAAACTGAGCTCTGTTTGTTACTAATGAGCCTAGTGTAATAGCTCACAGACGACAGGTGAATGAATATGAAGCTGTGGTGAAATGAACGACATTTGACAGGAGAAGACCGAAGTAGTCGGCATATAGTCCCATAGCCACTTTGTCCATAAAAAAATTCCACATGGACTGCCCTCGGTTCGAGCCCAGCACACTGTGTTGAAAAGTCAGCCAAAGATATAGCAAGGCCACTTTATAAGCTTAGTTATAACATAAGGATTGGTTTTTAGGCACCGTGTGGGGGCCATATACGTAAGGTGAGGTTTCAACAAAAACCTGCTTCTGGCGCGCAGAGGTCTTCAGTATTGTTTCATGCGATGTCACGAATTAATTAGTATTCTCATTAGAGTTGGTTAGAAAGGACCCATCGTGTAAGAAATATATTCCAATGTTCCGTGATGTTGAAGCATTCCTTGAACTGTCCGCAGTTTTGTCTCTCAGAGTTACAAATCGTCGGTCTTCTGAAGAATGCAATAAAGGCAAGGAAATTCAATTCGGACGCTGAAGGGTTAAAGGTACCCGAGAGCAGTGTTCTGTAAGAGCGGCATATAATTCTTGGTGACTCGGCTCCTTTCAAGTATCATTGCTTGCTTTGATTTGCGTATCCAAACCAGACTAAGAGCAGGAGACAGGGCTGTGGCTAGGGTCTGGAGGGCAGCTTTTCCATTCCCAGCAGACAGTTACTCTTCTCTCCTTATCACCATGTCCAAACCTCGTCCAGGTACTGCTCACTCCTTTCTTGAAACACCACCATTTGACTGTGATACTTGCGGCAAAGCCGATTATAAATTAAACTGATCGTCGCCACCTTGGAGCCGGGATATAATAGTAGGTGTGGGGAGTAAGTCATGGGCTGAACAACCGAGGAGTATTAGTTGGATTTACAAAGCGTCCAGACAATTTCTGGGACCCACCCAGTTTCCTAATTAGTAGGTACTGGGGTCTATTTCCCTGGTCACTAAACGATCGGGGCATATAGCCACCCTGTCATCTCCATGTGGTGTCAAGGTTAAGAGTGAATAACGCGGAAACCCCACCCCCTCCATTTAATCACGTAGCGTTAACAGGGACAAATTTACCTTTACCAGTAGCAACTAATGATGGAGTTAACTTTGAGCTATAATTGAACCTGCGATGTACTGCTTGTCAGTGAAGAATTTCCCTTGACGTTTAAGAGAAATGTCAGTGCTCTCTGAGAATTAGTACGACTGTATGCGAAACTTTTATTACGCTCTCCTATTGATTTAAGAATGCCAGAAAGAAAAAAAAAATGAAATTAACATGACATTAAAGTGTTTGTTTATAGTTCTTTGTACTTTCATATGTTCATAAGATAAAAATAAAATAGCCCAAAATTGCCAGCTGTTTACACATCTGTAAGAGGCAACTTAAAATGGGGGATATAATTATTTTTCTGTAGCAGCAAGGAAGACGGTAATTTTATTGTGCGTCTAAATTTAAGGTGGGATAGGTGGAAGCCAGCTCGTGTCTTACGCTACTGTTAACATTTAAGTATTCAAATATTGTCAAGCTGAGTTTTATGTATTAACCCTCGAGATTTCTAATCGAAATTGTCCAAAACATTTGGTGTGTGTGTGTATGTATATATATATATATATATATATATGTGTGTGTGTGAGTGAGTGAGTGAGTGTTAAACACTCAGCCGAGTTCTGTCTTGATAGAGACAATTACAATCCCTGACACACATACACACACTGTACATATATATATATATATATATATATATATGTGTGTGTGTGTGTGTGTGTGAGTGAGTGAGTGTTAAACACTCAGCCGAGTTCTGTCTTGATAGAGACAATTACAATCCCTGACACACATACACACACTGTATATATATATATATATATATATGTGTGTGTGTGTGTATGTATATATATATATATAAATATATATTCATTCAGTTATTGTGTTTCTATTAAGACGGAACTCGGCTGAGTGGTTAATTTCAATTAAAATAGTGTTATTTGAAGGCAATACTGGGCACACATTTTGCAAACAGGCTAGGCCAAAAGCAGTGGTTGTGCGTAGGCCTACTACTTGCGTCGTTGCATAGAGGTCCTGTGTCCTAACTCCTTTTCATAGAGATCATGTGTTCTAACGACTGCCCAGTTATCCTGACTGATGATTCGTTGAATTACTGCTCTGTGTCCAAAGTTTGAAATATACCCTTATAAAACAGCGTGATTCTGAATCTCAGCCCTTAGGGCTGAAGGAGGTTGAGGCTCTCAGAATTTCTAGACAATCGGCGCATGAAGCTGGTAAGATTGTCATCCCTACTAACCCGCCGCCTTTACGCCTTGGTAGATACTCATGGTAAATCAGTTTTAGAGCCCGGGTCGACCAGAGTGCGTATTGCGCACGGAACATTTAAGTCAACAATCCCAGTGACCGCAGCGGGAATCAAACCCGAGACCATCTGGCTTATAGGCAATGCCTCAACCAACCCCTCAGGCAGACCGAAACAACTTCAATCTGCCTATCATATTTCTGTGTCGAGATTCAAAACTGGATATTTTGAGCGCGAAGCAGGATCGCTAACCTCTCCGTCTAAGCGCTCGGTAAGACCATGTTGTTACGTGGACCACGATATGGCACAACATGTTAGTCTTTGGCGTATTTTCTTGGGGATGGTGGTTCGATCGCAGGCCATTCCATGTTGGATTTGTGGTAGACAAAGCGGCACTGGAACAGGTTTTCCACCACTGCTCGATACCCATTGCATTCATCTGCCATCGACGTTACGTAATCTTAGCATTAAACAGCTTCGTTAAGTAACGGACTTCTCTGTTCTGCCCTCACTTTGACATTTTTCTTATTTCGTGTTTCCAGGTTTAACTCAGTTCACGTATCGACCGTGTTTTTAGCGGATTGACTTAATAGTAAGCGACTCGACTCACCGACCTTCGTTTTTGAGCATCTGGATTCATAGCTAATTAACTGAGTCTTCGAATTCACTAGTAGCCAGACTTGCGTAGGAAGTGAATAGCATAATCGATCCAAGAGTTTAATCTGTGATACCTTTTTGATAGAATGCCGTACTTGTTGCTGAAGTTGTTGGCGACATCGATGAATCCTTAAATACACATATCGTTCGAAGAAACCTACTGAGTAACCTGTGTGAACACAGGGGCAAGTGATAAATATTGCAGATACAGATCTTGTTATGTGGTTCCTTTGGTGCATAAAAACACAGTAATACACTGACGTCATGTACACGTCTTTTTTGTAGGTTAGTTTTCGAGGAAGAGACAGGTAGGGGATGGTTATTTGTATACTGAGTTTGTGACAGATGTGCTACAAATGCCACCCACTGTAGCTTAGAATCTTACAGTGATGCCACCAGCCAAGAGCCAAGTGATTCAAAGTTACTCAGCTGGATGCTGTGTTCTCAGCATGTCTTATTCAATTGTGTTCAATTCAGTAGGTGTTCATTTACATGCAGGCTCAACATCACCATTGCCAATTATAAAGCCAGCACAAAAACACAGAGAGAACACTAAAACAATACAAATACACAAGACGGAATACTAAACAAACAAACAGAAGCAACAAATACAGTAAAGTAAGTAAAGAGCAGTGTCAGTAAAGTACTGAGGCAAAAAACCCTACACCTTGAAAAATATTGATAAGTTGATTAGAGAAAGCCATACATAATTTTTCTGTTCTGTCTCTTTTCCTTTTCCTACCCCAGGCCCAATGAAGGAAATCAATTGCTAGGCCTATTATTAGACTCATTCCGCCCTTACACTATGTGCACTGAGCCCCAACTGTCCAAGTAATCTGCAAGAATTTATGGTAGAATTTTGGATTTAATCCTATTTTAAATTTCTAATGTTCTTTCTGTACACAAGTGAAATGTGTGTCACTGCTTTTTTGAAGAACAAAGTGCAATGGAATTAGTACAAAACAAATAAAGTGTAATGATCAAAAGTGAAAATTTTTACTGTAACAGTGTGTGAAAGTAACAGTCTGTAGAAATTGCGCCATTAAAAAAAAAATTCATCCAAATTTAAATTTGCTTATAAAGCGACGGGGTTTGTCTGTGATGTAGGAAGAAAAATAAACATTTCCAAGAGTTGCAAGACTGTTGAAAATAGAACAGGCATACGACAGCAAGGAACTGCAGTGAAGGGAACTATGTTCCATTCGGCATTACTGTCTCGACCTTTATTTTTGTAGGCAGCAGCATTTCTCATTTAGGAGTATTTCCATAACTTTATGAACGTAGTGTTGAAACAGCCTCATTGATTGAACAGCAGAGTTGCTTTTACTGTACAGCATTAACTGTTGGAAATAAAGATAAAATTTACCCTGGAACAGGCCGTGAACCCCGGCGCTGGATGGGAGTGAGTGGGCAAAGCGGCGCCTCTGCTTCTTTATCTCCGGGAAAGAGAGCCGGTACCCATTCTAGATGAGGTCAGGTGGATCCCAAGGAAGGTTTTGACGGTTGAGGAAAATCTGGCCCCAAAAGAGATATGATCCCCAGATCGTTCAGGCCGTAGCGGTCGCTGTACCGACTACGCTGTCATTGACAGAATTTCTGACACAACAGATTCATTCAGTATAAAGTTTAGTCACTTTAAATAATATGTCCCTAGTTTAGCTTTCGAATGGATAAATACCGGTAATTGTGGTGTAGTATATGGTTATTTCTAATTTAATATTCGTGTAGATTTCCTGTTGTTTCAAATTATAGGACATTTTACCGATCCTAGTGGCTGCGCGTTTTAAAGCGTGAGTCTGCGGCCGCTCGCTTGTTGGGATTTTGGTTCAGATCCCGCCGGGGGTATGGATGTCCATTGGTGATAGTTAATCACTCGTCCAGAGGAGTCCTACCGACTGTGGTGTGTCTTGAGTGTGATCTTGAAGCCTCGATAATGAGGATCCCTGGTACCCAAAGACAGCCGTTTTTAAAATGGGGTCCACGGGTGTCCGTGAACTTGGATGGGAAAAGAACTGCAGCATCATTTTCACTAACCTCTAGCTGAAACGTAGTTTCTCATTCAGTAATGAATGTAGGCTAGAAAGTAATTTACAGTCTCTCAAGATTCAAAAAGTTTGTTAACTTCACTAAATGTCACTATCTAAAGTTCTTATAGCTCAGGAAAGGGAAATCAGAATACATTTGTTTTGTGAAGTGTCTTTTTCTCCGAAAATTTATAATGTTGAATACATTCTTCTGAGAAGAGGTCCGTAGGTTTTACCAGACATTCAGAGGGTCTTATGGCACAAAAAGATTATAAACCCCTGCCCTATGGGTCAGTGGGCAATGGAAAAAAAAAATAGAGCTCTTCTGCTTTCATACCTGAAGTTAATTGGCTAGAGTTTTTGTTTATACAGTTTTTTTATTAAATCACTTCAATTGGTGTATTTAAACAGTAATGTTTAAATTAGCCTGTATCCTTTTCGCTTTTTCAGTTTTCAGAACTGTCGCATCTATTGCGGTTGTGATGATATGGGGTTTATGCGGGCTATAGCGAGCTGTGAACAATGCAGATGAAAGTGCCATTCAGTAGCAGAACAGCTTTTATGCTTGATTACGTAGTGTGTACCGTACAGGCCCTTTCTGCTGTCTGTCTCACGTGCAGCTTACAGCGTATTATGGCTGCTACGCCTTTGAAATCGCGACAATGAACGTTGCTGTCAGATCCAACTACTTTTGGCGGGGTGTCTTGTACAGCTTAGGGCTACGAGTATCAGGCCAAGAGTCTCCATAACGTGTACATGAATTGTGTTTTCTCAAGGCTGATCCCTCTATTGGACCTTACTGCAAGGGCTTTGTGCATATTTTGTTTCTGATAGGTTAATTAATTAATGTCTGAAATGGAATTTTACACGTGAATTTCATACGCGGTCCCTTAAGATGTGCCTAACAGATATTAGTTATGTCATTGATTGGCCGTAATAACGCCGAATCCTGTACTAGTAACGAGCAGAATATCTGAAATTCTTTTCACGATGATAGCTTGAACAGGATTCTACATTTCGAATTACGCTTGCGGCTTCGGCACATTTTCCGATTATTCTGCGTTTCTTTTTTTCTCTACACATGGAGTTCTTGCGATAGGTATGTCTTAGAGTGTACAAGAATTCATTATTTCAGAATAACTTCTAATTCGAAACAGCGTAGAAGACCTGAACATTCAAATTCGAGAGAGTATCTCAGTGGAACAGTTCTTCTTGAGACGTTTATAATCCGTCGGTTAATCCACTATATCCTTGACTTTTGTGTATTCCCGAAGATCATTACCCTGTTCACAATAGCCCGCTGTGATATTTGTGCGAAGTCCATACACGCCCTCTTTCTGTAAAAACATTGTCTTCCCTTCAGGTATTCAGAATAAAATTTTGTGTGTATACTGACTTTATAGCTAGTCTATACTCCACTCATCTAATTCTGCTTGATTTGGCAACCCCTCCCCCCACCAAGCGGTGTGAAAAAGACACCTACAGGACCCGTGGCGTGGGAAGCCGTCAAGCATACTGAATGGTGAAATTTGTTGTGGATTCTTTTGGGCTGGATTCTACTGTTCTCAAAGAAGGCACTTTTATGATACATTTGGGAGAAACTTTGGTGCTGCTGCTGCTAATAATAATAATAATAATAATAAATGAAGCTCTTTGGTATTAATGTGCTGACAACAACAGCAACAACAACAGCAGCAGCAGCAGACAGCAACAGCAGCAATAGGAGCAACAACAGCAGCAGCAAACAGCAACAGCAGCAGCAGCAACATCAGCAGCAGCAACAGCAACAGCAGAAAACAGCAGCAGCAACAACAATAGCAGCAGCAACAACAGCAGCAGCGGCAACATCAGCAGCAAACAGCAGCAGCAACAGCAGCAGCAGCAGCAGCAGCAGAAAACAGCAACAGCAGCAGCAACAACACTAGCAGCAGCAGCAACAGCAGCAGCGGCAACATCAGCAGCAAACAGCAGCAGCAAACAGTAGCAGCAAACAGCAGCAGCAACAGTAACAGCAGCAGCAGAAAACAGCAACAGCAGCAGCAACAACAATAGCAGCAGCAGCAACAGCAGCAGCGGCAACAGCAGCAGCAAACAGCAACAGCAACAACAGCAGCAGCAGAAAACAGCAACAGCAGCAGCAACAACAATAGCAGCAGCAGCAACAGCAGCAGCAAACAGCAACAGCAACAGCAGCAGCAGCAGAAAACAGCAACAGCAGCAACAGTAGCAGCAGCAGCAGCAGCATCATCAGCAGTATATATGAATTTTCTCCGTATTTACGACAGTTGGAGTGGAATGTGAAGCAGTGTGGAAAATGCGGTAATAAATAGGAACTTAGGTTTCTCCCACGCTGGATTTCTGAACTTGGGAACAGTAGTTATAACTTCTGTGTATGAAGTCATAACCACTTGCTGTGAAATTAATTAACATCACTGCCTTCGCCAAGGAACCACCTTCTGCTAATTTATGTATGGCTGAAAGTGCCAATTCCATTAAACTTATTTTATGTATCTCATTGACTTTACCTTACTGAAACACAAAACCATATCCCCATGGATTAAAAATGACGTACCGGAACCAGAATGGATTATAACGTCTTGCTTATTAAGCATGAGTCTGTCTTGAGGGCAACTGTTTGTTGGCTTGCTCTTTAATTTGTTTTTAAGCGTGAACTTCAGAAACCCTTTAGGTAAGAAGGTACGAACTTGATCTGGGTATGGATTGTGAATAATACCTAAATAAAGTATTCTGTGACGATGTGGACTGGGTTCAACCTTTCTAGGATAGAGTGCGCGTATACTGGTAAGCCTGTGTGAACACGACAAGGAAAATTATGCTTCCATAAGTTGCGGAAAATTTCTTTAATTTCTAAGTGGCTGCTAGATTTTGAACTAGTTGGTTTGATTCCAACAGGACACGTGCAGTTACCAATATCAACACTTTAGTGATGTTGAGGTAACGTTCTTTTCATTGTGAGAATCTAATGAAACCTTGACATATGTTCTGTGTTCCGAGTGCTGAGCTGTAGATCTTGAATGTTGGTAGTGGTATAGCCTGCGTATTTATCACTGCACTGTTCAGCGGTAACATCTTGCACTGTAAAATAGCGCTTGAGTGAAAGAGTCCGTGCTTTTGTTTAGCTGGCCGATCAATCATAGTTTGTTTTCTGTAGTGTTTGTAGAAACTGTGCTGTTCCATGTACTATATTTAGAGCTAAACAGCAGAATGCTAGTGAATAGACGAAGATTTCTACTCACACTCTCAAAACTAACGACTTGCTACACAATCTCAAAACTGTTGTTCAGAAAGAGAAAGTTGTGGTGTTTCAGAAAAAGTGGCTGAATGGCATATTATTGGTGGTGCCATATTTGTAATAATGCTGAAATATGTGCTGAAAATTAGCTTTTATTAGGGTACAGGAAGCTGGTATATTAAACAGGCAACTTCGGTGAGATTCACAAATTCGAAATTGTGGCTTTCGTACCTATATCGTCTGTTTTTTAATTTTATTTTACTTTTGTTTCTATTTTGCTTTTTATTTGTTGTAAACAACAGATTTTTATTGTAACAAGACTTTTGTTGTAATTGATTACTGACGGTACGTTTAATAACCCTCACCCCCACAATGAGATAAAAACATTTTACTACCAATTTTTGACGTTTTGCTGACCGTGCTGCATCTCAGTATATTTATCTCAGTATTTAACCAACTTGATGCAAAAAATTTTTGTTTTACAATAAGTTTATTTCATGCCTCTACATGTTTCGAGCACATGTGCTCGAAACATGTAGAGGCATGAAATAAAACTTATTGTGAAACAAATTTTGTGCATCAAGTTTCTTAAATACTGAGATAAAAATAAAAAATTTCCTTCGTAAACTGGGATCAAGTGTTGTCAACGAATTCACTATTTGTCTTTCCATTTATGGCGTTCTTAAAGACGTGGCACAGCGCGTCCATGTGCACCATATAAGAAGCTCATAACCTATATATTAACTGAAAAATTATTCTGCAATGATAATTTGTTCATTCAGTATATACTCAAGATAAGAAAACTTTAAACCTGCCAGTCTACCCTACGAAATCTTCAAAAAGTAATATTGTACACCATAAGCGAGCACGCTGCATAATATAACCTAAAATGGGCGAAGATAGAACTCCAAACAGCTGCAATACTTCGGACGTAAGATTTATTTCTATAACAGAACCTTATATACGTATTAATACTGTGTTTTGTAAAAATGAGGTTTCATTTAGTTTTTTAGTACTTTATGTTGATAATTTCCTCCCATATATTTTTATATAGTGTGTAGCACTTGAAGATGGGTAAGTTGGCCGTTACATGTGAACTATACTAAAGCTCTTATAAAAATAAAAACGTGTTCGTTGTGACCGACGGATTATTTCAGTATATTTAATGTAAGAGAAGGAGGAGGAAGTATTGGTGGTGGGGGAGGAGGAGGAGGAGGAGGAAAAGGAGGAGAAGGAGGAGGAGGAGGCAGTTCTGGTGTGCAGTAATACGAGGTGGGGGAAATGATTTATTCACACACCAGGGAATTAACGGACGAGGATCTTGACCAGGTTATCAGCGAGGACGCAAATGGGATGGCGATGTCCTAAACCTCAAAATCCTGGAGGAAATAATGAAATAGCAGCTAGCTTTATTAGACAAAGTGATGGAATGAGATCCGAGAAACGCGTGTAGTCCGACAGTTGACAGGCTGAGACTGCGTCTAGACTTTAACCTGAAAATGAACGGAAATTGCTAACAGATCACGTTCAGGCTTTTTAGCCGAAACCCCCTGTTTGGTTCCGTCAGTACTAACCCACCCCAGTCGACTGAGGATCTGTTTTGACTTATAAACATTGTCATTAAATGTCTAATGCATACATTATTTCTTTTATAATAAATAGTTATTGATTAGCTGATTTTTCTACTACCTTTTCGGTAATTATATTTTAATGCCCCATATTTTGCCGATCCATGTCCCTAATTTACTTCTCCTATATAAATATAGTCCCCATATTTGCGAATTACATATTCGCGACTTTTTACCCGAATGTGTCCCTTGCGAATAATGGGAGTTTTACTGTATCCATTTGTGTGAAATGAAGGGTAGCAAAAGTTTCAATTATGAAAGTTTTGATTTTGCACCAAGTTCTGGCTGGCGTATTATTATTATACGATACGTATGTCTCCTGTCACAGGCATTTCTTCCTGGTACTTCTCTTGAACCAGCGGTGATCCCCACCGCCCAGGCTTCAAGCTTCACATTGCAGTTACTTTCCGTATTATGTGTGATGTTCCAAGTATAGCTGTCTTTTGTAGTGAA
>Ga0123354_10008708_pt1 | contig 15464 bp, 9 predicted proteins | sample TergutLab28metaG_2_FD_97872 | JGI IMG/M metagenome (GOLD analysis project Ga0123354, IMG submission 97872) | Labiotermes labralis P4 segment gut microbial communities from Petit-Saut dam, French Guiana - Lab288 P4 | ecosystem: Host-associated > Arthropoda: Insects > Digestive system > Gut ...
CCAAACAATCCCCGCCGCGACTGTGGCTGACGCCTTGTTCGGCCCCTACTCGGCCGGCAACAATGCCTACCAGCGCTACGCCGACGTCACGAGCATCGTCCAAGCGGCCGGCAGCGGCGACTATTGGGGCGCCAACGTCGTCGGCGGCACCGGGCAAGATCGCTACGCCGGCTGGTCGCTGGTGGTCGTCTATGAGGCCCCCGGCCTGCCGCTGCGCAACCTGACCGTCTTCGACGGCTTCACCAACGTCGGTTCGTCTTCCCCCCAAACGATCACGGTGTCCGGCTTCCAGGCTCCGCGGACCGGCCCCGTCGACACGACCCTGACAATGGTGGCCTACGAGGGCGACATGACGCAGACCGGCGACTTCACCAAGCTGAACGGCGCCCAGTTGGCGACGGCATTATCGCCCGGCTCGAACTTCTTCAACAGCACAAACGACTGGTTCGGCACCTCGGTGGACACCCGGATCCCGAACGACAAAAACATGCTGGGCTTCGACATCAAGAACATCGGCGCGTCCGGCATCATCGGCAACGGCGACACCAGCGCCACCTTCACCTTCGGCAGCACGGGCGACGCCTATTACCCGGGCGTCCTGACCACCGCCATCAACCTGTATGCCCCCGATTTCACGGCGTCGTCGAAGACGGCCGTCAACCTCGCCGGCAACTCGCCGGCCCAGCCGGGCGACATCATCCAGTACAGCGTCAACTACGTCAACTCGGGGCAGGACTCCGCCGTCAACCTGGTCTCCACCGACCCTATTCCGGCCGGGACGGCGTATGTGCCGGGCTCGCTGACGTACGGCGTCCCCGGTTGGGCGGCGCTTTCACCGCTGACGGACGCGGCCGGCGACGACCAGGGGGAGTTTGACAGCACTGCCAACGCGGTGGTCGTGCGCATCGGCACCGGCGCCTCGTCAACCGCCGGGGGGACGCTGGACCTCAGCGGCATGGCGTCCTACCAATTCCAGGTGCAAGTTCTGCCGTCCGCCGCCGGGACGACGCTGACCAACACCGCCCATCTGGCCTACACAACCGACACCACGCGCATCGCTGCCACCTACGACACGCCGCCGGTGACGATGGACGTGCGGGCCCAGTCCGATGTGTCAATCACCAAGCTGATGAGGCCGCGCTCCGTGGCCGTCGGTGCCCCCATCACGGCCACCCTGACGGTGACCGACAACGGCCCGAACACGGCCACCGGTGTGCAGGTGACCGACCCCTTGGACGGCTGGACTGGCGTCACGGTGGACGTTTCGGGCGCACCCGGAGCCTTGTGCTCAACAGCGTCTGGCCTGGTGTGCACCCTGCCCGACATGGCGAACGCCCAAACTGCCACCATCGTCGTGACGGGCAAACTGCCGGCCAGCACTCCGCCGTCGCAGTTGACGATGACAAACGTGGCCCGGGTCAGCACCACCACCTTCGACCCCGACCTGTCAAACAATCTGGCGTCCGACACGGTGTTGCTGACGCAGCAGGCCGATCTCAGTGTGACAAAGACCCTTGCCAGCACCTCGATGACGCCTGGCAGCATTCTCACCTACAACATCGCAGTGACCAACAACGGACCGTCCGACGCGGCGAGCCTCGTGTTGACGGATGCCGTGCCGGCCGCCAGCGCTGCCGTGCTGTCGATCATTGACGCGTCCAGCACCGGCATGACCTGCACGACCGATGTCACCGCCACCTGCACCCTGGCGTCGCTGCCGGTCGGGCAGTCGGCGACGGTCACCGTCAGCGCCCAGCTGGCGCCGTCGTCGGCTGGCGGCGTCCAGTTCGCCAACACTGCCAACGTGACGGAGACAACGTTCGACCCCGACCTGTCGAACAACACGGCCACCGTCACCAGCACAACCGACTCGCCCAGTGCCGATGTGCGAGTCACCAAGACGGCCTCGCCCGCGACGGTGACGGCCGGCGGCCCGGTCACTTACACCATCACGGCCACCAACTGGGGGCCCTCGGACGCGGCCGCCGTCAGCGTCACCGACACCCTGCCCAGCAGCGTCATCATCAACAGCGCGACCAACACCCGCGGCACCTGCACGATCAGCGGGCAGACCGTCACCTGTGACGCCGACACCTTGCTGGCCTCCCTTGATGCCACCAAGCCGGGCGCCTCGGCCACCGTCACGATCTCCGGCACCGTCGCCCCGGACGCGACGGGCACGGCTGTGGTCAACACCGCCAGCGCCGCCTCGACGACGCCAGACCCGGATATGACGAACAATCAGGCCACTGCGACGACACCCTTGACCACCTCCGCGGATCTGGCCGTCTCCAAGACGGCGACCACGACAACGCTGCCCGCTGTCGGCGACAAGGTTGTCTACACGATAACGGTCGCCAATAACGGCCCGTCCGACGCCCAGAACGTCACCCTGGTCGATTCGCTGCCCACCGGCCTGGAACTTGACCCAAGTGACCCGCCCACCGGGGCAACTTGCGATTCGTCGCTGAACTGCACCATCGGCACTTTGGCGGCCGGCGATCGCGTCCAGATCACCGTTCCGACGGTTGCCACGGTCAACGGCAGCGGCACCATGAGCGAGACGGTGACCGTCACCTCCGACACCCCCGACCCGCAGACGGCCAACAACACCACGACCTGGGTTCTGACGGGCGACCCGCAGGCCGACCTGGCCATCGACAAGACCGCCTCCGCGACCGTCTTCCCCGCCGGGGGCACCGGCAGCTACGACCTGACGGTCACCAACAACGGCCCGAACTCGTCCGTGCCGACCATCACCGATGTACTGCCGCCGGGGCTCACCCTGAATGCCACCAGCTCGCCCGCTTGCACGGTGACGACGCCCGGGGATTTCGCCTCCGGCATTCAAGAGGTCATCACGTGCGGGGACGGAACCCCCTTGGCCAACGGAGCCACCGTGACCTACACCGTGGCGGTTGACGTTTCGCCCGACCTGGCCGACGGTTCGACGCTTGCCAACACGGCCAGCGTCGCTGGCACCGTCGACGACCCGTCCCTGGGCAACAACTCTTCGACGGTCACCACCTCCGTGCGTGCCACCGCCAACCTGGTGGCCACCGCCATGACGTGGAACGACTTCTCCACTGTGCCGAACGGGCCGGGCGGGCCGATCCCGTCGGCGGCGAACGGCACGTTCGTCTGGTTGACTATGACGTTCACAAACAGCGGCCTGGCCACCGCCCAGAACTCGACCTTCACGATCGACTACGACATGAACCTCACCAACCTGGCCAGCTCCGGCGCGCCGATAGTCGACTGGAATTGGACGGGAACCTACGCGGGTTGGACCACGGAACCGGGCTGTCAGCTCGTCCAGGGTGAGATCACGTGCCCCCTGCTGAACGGCTCGGGCGGCACGTCCATCGCGCCAGGACAGTCGGTCACCGTCAGCATGCTGGTCGGCGTGCGGGGGCCCGTCCCCCCCACCGGCAAGGGCTGGGTCAACATCGCCACCACGACGCCGGAAACCGACTATTCCGACAACTACAACCAGGCCCCGCTGACGATCACCCCCAGCTTGTCAAGCCCGATCATCGCCAAGACGGCCGCGGCCGGGCCCGGCCCGGGCGGCGCGCTGGTGGCCGGCGGCACTTTCGCCTACACAATCCAGGTGTATCAGCAGGGCAGGATCGTGGAGGGTGCGTACTGGGTGGACGCGCAGAACGTCCAGGTCACAGACCCCCTGCCGACGGGCTTCCACGCCACCAACGTCACCACTTCGCAAGGCACCTGCACCAACGGTGACACCACCATCACGTGCAACATCGGCACCGTGGGCGGAACCTTCCTGCTGCCGCTGACGCAACCCGGACCGACGGTGACGGTGACGGTCATGGGCACGATCGACCCCAACACGCCCGCCGGCACGGGCGTCCCGAACACCGCCACGGCGACCACGACATCGTATGCCTACCCGCCAGGCCCGATCACAGGCACCGCCACTGTTGACATCGTCGATCAGGCCGACCTCCAGGTGTTCAAGTTCGTCGACCAGACGGCCGCCACGTCGAACGGGCTACCGGTGTTCTATGCGGGCGGCGACGTGGGCTACACGCTGGTGGCCTTCAACAACGGGCCATCCGATTCCGGCACCTCGACGCTGACCGACACACTGCCGCTCGGTTTGACGCTGGACGCGTCCAGCAGCTCACCGTCCTGCGCCGTGACGACCATCGGCACCGCCAGCACCCCGGAGGTGGTGACGTGCGCCGTTGACGCGCTGGCCTCCGGTACCGGTCAGACGTTCCGCCTTGTCGCCACCACGTCGCCACTCGATCTTCGGCAGCCGGGCACCGGGCCGGGCTGCGTGCCGGGTGACCCGTCCAACCCCTTTGACTCCGCCAGCCCGCCCAACCCGGCAGGCTGCGACCAGTACCAGACGCCGCCGCGCCAGATCGACAACACGGCCACCATCGCGCCCGACGCCACGAACCCGCCGGACGACCCTGACCCGGCCAACAACACGGCGACGGTGTCGGCGATGCTCGACGTGCAGGCCGATATCGCCATCACAGCCACCGCCAGCACATTGACGCCGGCGGCCGGCGATACTGTCACCTTCACGGCGATTTCGATCAACAACGGGCCGTCCGTGGGTGATTATCCGATGGGTGACGTCACCTTCCCGCCGGGCTTCGTGCCAATCGACTGGGACGTCCCCGGCAATGTCTGCACTCTGAGCAACGACGGCGCCACGCCCCCGGTCTACACGCTGGACTGCCAGGCCATCCCGGCCGCTCCGCTGTTCCTGATTTTCCTGCCCGGCCAAGCGGTCACCAGTGTCATCACCGTGCAGATACCATCCGACACTCCGGCTGGCACATATGAGGCGGTTGGCCACACGTACAGCCAGACGTATGACCCCGACCCGAGCAACAACTGGGTGTTCGTGGACGTGCAGGTGCGCGAGGTGTCGGACCTTTCCGTCGCGAAGACTCTGGTGTCGTCCGCCCCGCTGGTCGTCGGGCAACCGGCCACCTATCGGCTGAGCGTCACCAACGCCGGGCCGTCAGTCGCCAACGACGTCGTCGTCAGCGACACAGTGCCCACCGGCATGACGTTCGCCTCGGCCACCGACCCCAGCGGCGTTCCCTGCCCCACCCCGCAGAGTGAGGGCGGCGACACCGTGCTGCTTTGCGGCGCCGGATCGCTGGCAGCCGGGGCCACCGCCGCTGTGACGGTCACATTCACGGTGAACGCCAACCTCGCGCCCAGCATGTGCAACCTGGCATTGGTCGGCTCACAGTCATACGACCCGGCGGCCGACGACAACGAATCCACGGCCTGCGCGGCGGTGACGGGAACGTCCGGAGGCTCGGGTGGGACGGGCGGCTCGGGCGGGACGGGAGGCTCGGGCGGGACGGGCGGCTCAGGAACCGGCTCAGCACTTCAAGCGCCGACGGGTGGAACCTTGCTGGGTGTGCCACCGCTTTGGTGGCTGGCGATGGCGGCCGGCGGGCTTCTGGCGGGCGGGTTGGCCGTCTGGCGCCGCCAGGTCGTGGCCTGAACCGGAGGTGACGCCGAGCGGGTTCTTGGGCCTGCCCGGTGTGGCCACCCTCGTGTCGACACCGCCAAAGGACCAGGAATTGTGGCAGTTCCACGCCCCCTGCTGCCGCGTCCCCCCCAGGGGGACTTGCCGCCGAACACCCCTACCGCACCACCGTTTGTGGCCGAGGTTCCCACTTTGCGGAGGATTAGCACCACCCAGGGCGGGTGGCCAGTGCGCTCGGGCCGAGGGGAGCCCGCCGCGCCAACCGGCCTAACGGTCAACGCTCACACCAAAGACGGACGTGGGGCCCGGCCAAGGCCGAGCCCCACAGAAGGCTGTGCGAGCCTACTCCGTCGCGCTTTGTGATGCTGCGCGCACGGCCTGCTTAGCCGACAGCAGGTGCATGACGGTGATCAGGATGAACACCGCGCCCAAGGCGGCGATCAGGGCGGCGACGCCGAAAGCGAGCACCGAGACGAACAGTGAGGCGATCAGGAAGGAGCCCGTCGTCAGCGTGCCGCGCAGGCCCGACAGGGCCTTAGCGTCGAGGCTGCCCGTGACCTGCGGAGCGCTGCCCTTGGTGCACTGAATCGTGCCCTGGCCGGCCGGATCAGTCCAGAGCGCCAGGTCGCCGACGCAGTTGCCCTGGGCGTCCAGGGTGAAGCTCGGTGCCGTCCCGTAGGTCAATGTTTCGTCACCGCCGGTGACAACGCCGGTGGTCGGATCCTTGGTGCCGCCGGTGGCCGTCTGGCTGGCCTCGCCCAGGTGGTGGGTGATTGCCTTGACCTGCGACAAGGCGGTGAAGGGGCCATGGACGGGTTTGCCCGCGTTGGATCCGGGATGACCCGGGTCGAGAGCGGCCACTGTGATGCGCTGGCTGCCCAGTTCGGCCGCCGCGACGCCATAGATGCTGATGCCCAGCACCAACATGACGACGCCAGCGATACCCAGGATGTAAGTGAGGATGCGAACCGGTTTGCCGGTCTGAGTTGCTGACATGATTTTCTCCGTAATCAATTTAGTGAGACTCGCGTAGTCCCACATGAGAAAGCTTAGTACAAAACTATTTTGTGGGAAACTATTTTCTGCTAACTTATTTACTCATTAGCGAGGCGAGAGGAGGTGCCCCGGTGTACCATAATGGAGTGAGGGAACACACACAGTCGCCGGATCGCGTTGACGAAATCCTGGCGCAATGGAAGCTTGCCAGGCCCGATCTTGATGCGTCACCCATGGGCATCGTCGGCCGGATTTCACGATTGGGCGTCCTGCTGGTCAAGCAACAAACTAAGGTCTTTGCCCGCTACGGGCTGGATTTCGCCAGCTTTGACGTCCTCGCAACGCTGCGACGAAATGGACCGCCGCACGAGTTGACGCCCGGCCAACTGGCCCGCTCCATGCTGGTGACGCCCGGGGCGGTTGCCCAGCGGATGAACCGCTTGGAGGCGGCCGGCCTGATCACACGCACGCATTCAACCACCGACCGGCGCGTCATCACCGTTGCGCTCACGGACGCCGGCCAAACTCTGGTGGACAACGTCCTGCCAGCCCACATGGCCAATGAAGAGCGGATGCTGAGCGATTTCGACGCAGCCGACCGGGAGGCCTTGGCCGGGTTGCTGCGACGCATGCTGGTCAGCCAGTCGGACCTGCCCAGTCAGCCACCCAGCAAGGCGTCTGACTGAGCCGGCGAAAACTCCGGAATTCAGTTGCCAAGCAAGGCGTCTAGTTGAGCCTTCGCGGCTGGCTGCGTTATGGCGCCGACGTGGATGTTTTTGATCACGCCAGAGCTGTCGATGAAGTAGTGGGCTGGAATGCCTATCACGTCATACGCGTCGCCGATGGTGTTGTCCGGGTCCGGCACGGCGGGCATCGTCAAGCCAAGACGCTGCGCATACGGCTGGACGGTGGATGTGCTCTCGCCGACGTACACCGACACCACCTGCACCCGGCCCGCATAGGCCTCAGCCACGGCTTCCACGTCGGGGGCTTCAACCCGGCAGTCCGCGCACCACGTCGCCCCGAACATCAGCCAGACGGGCTGGCCGACAAGCTGGGACAGCGTCACCGACGTGCCGTCCACCGTCGTGCCGGTGAAGTCTGGTGCGGGCTGACCGACGGCTGGCGCGGCCTGGCCGGCTACAACGCTGGCGGTGGCGCTGGGGGTCGCCGAACCGCCGGCATGCCAGCCGCCTTTGACCAGCCAGAGCCCTGCCAGTATGACCACCGTCGTCACCACGATGACGACGATGTTGCGAACACTTTGCTTGGTCATGCGTACGAGTGTAGGCCACCGAAGAAGTAGTTGCCGAACAGCGTGAACAGCACGGCAACGAAAGCCAGCACCTGCAGCCAGGCCGATCGCGTTCCACGCCAGCCGCCGACCACCCGGGCGTGCAAGTAGGCGGCGTAGATCAGCCACGTCACCAGTGCGGCCGTCTCCTTGGGGTCCCAACTCCAGTAGGTACCCCAAGCCGTGTTGGCCCACAGTGCGCCGAACAGCACCATGATGGTCCAAAGCGGGAAGGTCACGACGGCGCCCTTGTAGCTGATTTCGTCAAACGTCGCGCGTGACGTCTTGAGCCGCGGGATGTGGGGCTGCAGCAGGTACATGACGGCCCCGGCAAAGGCCACGCAGGCACCGCCGCTGCCGACGATGGCGAAGCCGACGTGCAGGGTCAGCAGCACGCTGTTCTGCAGGGCCGGCACCAGCGGATCGGCGGCGAACTCGACGGTGGTGGCGTAAATCGTCATGATGGCCGCGACGCACAGGGCGACGACGCTGATGAGCCTCACGCGGAACCGCCAGAAGGCGATCAGTGCCGCCGCCAGGATCACCCAGACCAGCCCGCAGGCGTAGCCGTTCATGTTGATCAGGGGGAAATGGCCGGCCTGCGCCCACCGGGCAATCAGGTAGACGGTGACCAGCAGCCACGCCACGACGGTAAACCCGGTGGCCAGGCTGCCAACGCTGAGCGAGGTACCGTGAGGCTCGACCTTGGCTGTGGCGGCGGGTGCCGCCTTGACGGCCTCGGCTGCCGCCACCTTGGTCGCCGCGGGCACCGGCTTGGTCGAGGTTGCCTTGGTCGTCGTCTTGGCTGCCGCGGGCACCTTGGTCGTGGCCGCTGCCTTGGCGGTCGTCGCCTTGGCCGTTGTCGCGCCCACCAGTTCCAGCTCCGGTTCCTCCTCGTCGGCCTTTGGCGCCGCCACAACCTTACGGGTGACCCGGTTCTGCGAGGCCACCACCACCAGGTTCATCACCAATGCAATGACGATGAAGACGAGTGTGCCAATCAAGCAATACTGGGCTAATGCTGCCATCAGTTGTCTCCTTTACGTGTGCTTGCTTTTTCGTGTTCCCCGGAATACCAGGTTTGCGCCTGCTCCACCAGTTCGGTGAAGTTCTGGCGGAAGCCGGAGTCCTCCTTGTCGGCGGACGCCAGCAACAGCTGCTTGCCCTCTGCCCTCACCCAGACGCGGCGGTAGCGGAAGGTGAAGGTGACGGTCATGCCGATCACCAGCAACAGGCCGCCGATCCACACCAGGATGGTGCCCGGGTCGGTGCGGGCCTTGATGCCTGTGTATTGGCTCTCCCGGTTGAAGGTCAGCGTCAAGTCCTTGTGGATGTACGACCCGCCCGGATCGACGGCCGCCGCTGGCGGGCCTGAATCGGGCAGCGTCAGATCGGTCATGTTGTCGGGCTGGGTGGCCCCGTCCACCCAAATCACGAAGCCCACCTGGCCGGGCTGCAGGCCAAAGGTGTTGTTGATGCCGACCTGCCCCGACGCCGGGCCCTCCACCTGGATGTCGACGCCCAGCGAGTCCAGGCGAATGAGGCCGACCGAGAGTGTTCCGTCATTCGATTGGTACTGCTGGGGCACCGAACCGTCGTACAGCGTCGACCCGTCGGCGCTCGTGACCGTCACGTCGTAGGCCATGCCCAACCCCGAGTACTGGTAGAAGGTCCACTTGCCGTATGTCAGCGGCGAGTTGACCCGCACGTCCTGCTCTTTCACGGCCTGCCCGTTGTCGTAGACAATCACATGCGACACGTAGTCGGTGGGTTGCCCGGTGGCGTCGTCGTACGTCTCGTTGTAGTCGGTGACGGCAACCGTCAGGTTTGTGCTGTCACCCACCGCCACCGGGTTGCCGCCGATGGGTGCGTTGAGCAGCACCGAGAAGGACGCCAGACCGCTGACCAGGAAAGCGGCCAGGATGACGATGAAACTCAGGTGAGCCACCACCGTGCCGAACCCGCCCCAGGCGAAGCGGTCGACGAAAAGGCTGTTCTCGGGCAACTCGACAACGCGATAGCGCGCCGCCTTGAGGGCTTTCGAGGCCTTGGCCAACCCGGCGTCGGCGGCCAGGCCCGTGGTAACTTGACCGCGATAGCGGGCCGCATCGAAGAACGCCCGGCTGACGGACGCCCCGGGGTAGCGCCAACGCTTCCACAACACCGGAATGCGGTGCGTCGTGCAGCCGATGATCGAGATGACCAAGGCGATGGTGACGACGTAGAAGCCGATCGACGAGAAGATGTGGAAAATGCCCAGAGCGCTCAAGACGTTCGTCGCGGAGCCGTACTTGCTGGTCATCTCCGTCAGGAAATTGGCCCGGGCGGTGGCGTCCGGCCAGGTGCCGGTGGGCGCCTGGCTGAAGATCACGCCCAACAGCACGAACACCGCGAACACCAAGATGATTATCAGGCCAAGCGTCTTGGAGTAGGTGACGGCGTACAGCCGGCGGAAGAACTCACCAAGCCCGATCACCACTTCCCCATCGGCCTGGTCGTCCGCATCGGCCACTTGGGCCGCTTCGCCGGGCACGGCCTCGTCCTCGACGGGTGCCTCCTCCGCCACCTCGGTGTCGTCTGCCACCTCGGCGTCTGCCTTAGCTGCCTCGGCCTCTGCCTCAACGGCGTCCGCGGCCTCGTCCGCGGCCGCGTCATCCGCCGGCGCGGGCTTGGCCGCTTTGGCCTTGCTGGCTGGTGCTTTCCTAGTCGTTGTCGCCATTTCCTTGCCTTCCCTCACGATCCTGGCACGAAGACGGCCAGCCACTTGAACAAATCGGCTATCATCAAGAACCCCACGGCTATCATAAACGCGCCGATGACGATGTTGACGACCCGCTGGTGCTTAACAAACCAGGCCAACCGGGCCACCAAAGAACTGACACCCACACACACCAGCACGAATGGCACACCCAGGCCAATCGAATAAACGGCCATCAGGACGACGCCCTGCCCCACCGAGTCGTGCGTCGTCGCCAGCCCCAACACGGCGGCCAGTATCGCCCCGATGCACGGCGTCCAGCCGGCCCCGAAAGCCAGCCCCAGCAGCAACGACCGCCGCAGCGTCGGCGCCTGCTTGACGTCCGGGGCGTAGTTGACGCGCAAAACCTTGTCCAAGAACCCGATGTGGATCAGTCCGGCCATGTGCAGGCCCATCACGACCAAAACGATCCCGCCGGCGATACGCAGCCACGACCGGAACCCGCCGACCGCCCAACCGACCAGGCCCACCAGGGCCCACAGGGCGATGAACACGGCCGCGAATGCCACCATGAACGCCACCGACTGCGCGGCCGCGAACCACCGCCGGGACGGGCGTCGCGCACCGGTGCTGCCGCCCTGACGCTGGGCGACGGTCTCACCAGTCAGATAGGCGACGAAGACAGGCACCACCGGCAGAAAGCACGGCGAAGCGAACGACAACACCCCAGCCCACAGCACGGCCACCATATCGCGAAACAAGGCCGGGGAGAGACTGGACATGGCCCTAGCCACCTGTCGACGAGTCCGCCGAGGGCGACGTGCTTGAGCAGACGTCAGACAGGTCCGACATGTGACCCATGATGTTGGACGCGTCGTCGCCGTTCGGATCAAGCTGAATGACCGTGTTCCAGGCGTTCCCCGCGGCGACGCAATCCGGCGGGGTGAGCGAAAGGTAATAGAAGCCGAGGTTGTACCAGGCCTCCTCGATGGTCGGGTCGATCTGCGTGACGGCCAGCCACTGATCCCGGGCGCCGTCCATATCATTGGCGTCCTCGAACAGCAGCACGCCAAGCTCCAGGCGAGCATCTGTGTCGTTTGGGTTGGCGGCAATCTGGTCCTGCAATTGCATGATGCGCACCCGCGGGTCGACGCTGGCGGTGTCGGCCGGCTGCAGGTCTGCCGACGAGGTGGCACTCGGGTTGGCCGCCGCTGGACGCCCCCGGTTGGCCAAAAACGAGCCGAGTGCCACGCCCACCAGGATCACCACCAAGATGACGATGGTGAACCCCACCTGGCCAAGGCCTTGGCCTTTGCCCGGCTCCTTTGGTGCTCGCGGCTTGCGCTTGCGAGTGGCAACAATGTCGTCGTCCGCCTCATTCAGCAAGGCATCGTCAGCGTACTGCTGTTCGTTGCGGCTCACTTTTCACCATCCTCACTGCGAAGCGTTGCGACCTATTTGCCTCTACTCACACTGACGGGCCTGGCAGCCATTCGGCGTTCAGACCCGTCAGTGTCAGTTCAGCATGATTTACCCTGAGGCCTTCTGCTGGTTAGCGATGGTGACGTCGCTGGGCGCCAGCGTTGCCGGGTCAACCCCTGCCAGCACCAACTGGCCTTGGCGGGAGGCGTCAATGGATTCCATGAAGATGCGCTGGAAGTAATCCGGTGCGTGGAAGCCATACGAGTTCTCCGAGTATCCATAGTCGGCGTAGAAGCTGGCCTTGTTCTGATAGGTCAAAGCCTTGTCGATCTGGTCCTGGGGAACGGTACCGCTGGCCTTGGCGTCCGCGATGGCGTTGATGAACTGCGTCAATGCGTCCATTGCCTGGTCACGGCTGGCGGTGTAGCGGGCCTGGATGGTTGTCACCTGGTCGCGCAGCGACTGCTCCGAAGCGGTGTGGCAGGTGCCGCACGTGCCGCTGATGTTGTTCATCGGGCTTTGCACATCGTGGTCCGAGACCTTCTGGTTGCCGACCCTCTGGTACGGCATATGGCAGTCGGCGCAGGTGACGCCATTGGCGGCGTGAACGCCCTCCGACCAGGACTCGAACTCGGGGTGCTGTGCCTTGAGAACATTGGCGCCCGTCAGGGCGTTGGTGAAGTCGGTGAACGGCTTGCCCGTCGCCGGGAAGTTATCCGGGTTGGTGTAGTAGGCATAGATGCTGTCGATGTCCGAGCCGTACTTCCATGGGAACGTCAGCGTGTTTGCCTTGGGCGTGCCGTCTGGCGGTGTGGTGCCGGCGGCTGCCGCTGGCGCGAAGTAATACTCGACGTGGCACTGTGCGCACACATAGGTCCGCATCTCCTGCGTCGTGGCGTCCTTGTTGACGTCGTAGTTCGCGATGCCTTCAGATGCCTTCAGAGCCGCCAGCCCGTTGATGAGGGCGGGACGGGTGACACGCAACTGCATGGTTGCCGGGTCGTGGCAATCGACGCAACCGATCGGCTGGTCTTGGTTGTTTGCCGTGGCGAAGCCGTACAGCCCGGTCGGCCCGTTCGGGTCGGTCTTGCTGATTGTGGCCTTGGTGTCGTCAGACGGATCCGGTGCCAGGTACTTCATCGTGTTGAGCGCATCCCAGGCGGCCGTCAGATTCGGATCGCCCACCGTGTAGTTGGTGATCGGGACGGGGTTGTCCGGCGTGCCGTTGCCAAGAATCGACAACAGGCCCGGCAGCGACACGTGGCAGTTGATGCAAGCGCCCGGCTGCGCCTTCGGCGGAGCGGTGACGCGCAACGTGTTGCGCTGATCAATCTGCATGTAGGCATGGCCGCGCAGGTGGCGATAGTCTTCCGCGAAGGCGTAGCCATTCCACATGGTGACCAGCCGCGGGTCTTGGATGATCTTTTCCGGGGTCACCCAGTCGCGCGGGATGACGTCCGTCGTCGCCGGCGAGACTGCCACGGGAGCCGGGTTAACGGCCTTGTCGGAGGAATTGATGCCAGCCGGGTTGACAATCGCCAGCGGGTCGTCCAGCGACAGCTTGTCGGCCGCCGTCAGATGCATCGAGGTCTTGAACTCGGTGGTGCCCGACCAGCCGGCGTACTCGTTGGGGAAGTTTTGCCCCCAAACGGCCGGGTCGTTTTCGTTGCTGGCGTCGATCTGCACCACCGGTACGTAGGTCGGCAGATTTGCCTCGGCCTTCTTCCCGGAGATGTTGGAGATCATCATCGCGACGAAGAACCCGACCGCGATGGCGATCAGCCCGATGACGATCAACGCCCATATGGGTACACCGCGGCGATGGGGAGCCGCGGTGCTCTCGGCGGTTTCGGTTGTTTCAGACATTGCACACGCTCCTAATTTCCGTGTCCGATGTTGTCGTGCCCCACATTGGCGTGGCAATGGGTGCACGTTATGGTCTCGCCAGGCTTGAGACCGATGTGAATCTGGCTTGTCATATCGCCGTGGCAGCTCAAGCACGCCTGATTGACGACGTCAAGGCTGGACTGGCGAATCTGAATGTTGACCGGGTAGTTGTCGGTCGTGAACTTGTAGCCGTGGATGATGCCGTCCTGCACCTGAACGTAATAGCGGTTCACCACGCTGTCATGCGGCAGGTGGCAATCATCGCAGGTCGCCACATTCCTGTGTGACCCCCGCGACCAGGCGTCGTACTCCGGTTGCATCACATGGCAGTTCGTGCAGACCTTCGGATCAGAACTCAGGTAGGACGGCATCTCTGAATACCCGATGCCGAAGATCGCAAGTCCGATCACAAGCCCGACTACGGCAGCGACGACTATGCTCACGACACGCTTGAGTGTCGAAGCGGAAGACTTCCCTGTAGCCATTTCACAACCCTCATCTGTGAGTTTCCTAATAGTTTATACGATTTATCGTTTCAATTACGGTCAAGCCTCGGACAGGCGCTTTTAGGCCATAATTGTTATCAAATTGTTATGCAAAAATACTAGTGGGGGTAATATTTTCGGTCTCTTCGGCGTAATTCCCACCCACAAAGGGCGGTTTTCGCGAAGCGACTGACGGGGCTCATTCCCCTCCTCAGGAGGGGGAATTTGCTGGAGCCCGTCGGTTGACATGGCGGGTGGGACGCCGGCCGTCACGGCAAGCGGCCTTACCTTGGAGGTTTCCCATACCCAACCTCGCCTTTTGAGGGGTCAAATCGAGGTTGGGTATGGGAAACCTACCGTTTTGGGGCCCATTTTGGTAGGTTTGCCATGCCCAACCTCTGCGGCAGCCCCAAAAGGACGAGGTTGGGTATGGCAAACCTCCTAGGCGAGGTTGCTTGCGGGGAGGTCTTGCCGGGTTACCTCCCCAAGGGCGCCAGCGCTCCCTGTGTTGACGGCCGGTTCCAGGGCCCCCCTGCTGCCGCGTCCCCCCCAGGGGGACTTGCCGCCGAACACCCCCTACCGCACCACGGCCTGTGGCCGGGATTCCCACATCGGTTGGCAGCATCAGCTAACGGCTGCACGCCCAGGGTATCTTCCACATTTGGCAGCATGGCCCTCCCAGTAGGCAGGCAGGTGACACGTTTTTGGAACACCCCACCGGTTCGCCACGCTTCAGGTGCTTGCGAAACCGCGTTCCCCCCTTTGTCGGCGGGCAACACCTGACTGCGGCCATGCCTGTCGGTTCGACACCCGCCCCGCCGCCTGCGCCATGAAAAGCTTCAGTGCGGTAGGGCGGTGTGGGAAACACGGAAAACAAGGTTCCCCGGCAAACCGTCACACCAACGCAACCACCAACCAGGTCCGGCAGGGGACAATCGGTCCATCGCGGCGCAGCCACGATGGGTTTGGGCGGGCACCAAACCCGGCCACAACCAGACAACACCCGCCCCAAACCAGCCGGCTCAAACACCGCGACCCACAGCGCATGCGCGGCAACTTCTTGGATCGACGACACCCGGCCGCCCACCGGACCCGACGGTCACAGTCTCGCCCCGGCATGACCAGGAACTGCAGCAGCCGGACGTCCCCAAAGGCGCCACCCGGCAGGACCATCACGACTTCTCACAC
>Ga0123354_10008710_pt1 | contig 15462 bp, 7 predicted proteins | sample TergutLab28metaG_2_FD_97872 | JGI IMG/M metagenome (GOLD analysis project Ga0123354, IMG submission 97872) | Labiotermes labralis P4 segment gut microbial communities from Petit-Saut dam, French Guiana - Lab288 P4 | ecosystem: Host-associated > Arthropoda: Insects > Digestive system > Gut ...
GGGGGTGTGGTGTTCGAGGGGGAAGGAATACGGGGGGGGGGGGGGGGGGGGGAGGTAGGAGAGACATTACAAAGTCAGTATTCGCTTTTCGCAACTGCGTTATAAAGGTCTCAAATGTGCAGTTGCAAAATATTGAACCATATTCTTCTAAATTTAATGGCTACGGACCTTTTATATACGGGCATATATATATATAGTCACTTTAAATTAGGCTACCAGAATTCTTGAAGCGCAATAAAGAGGAGCCAAAAATTTACGTCAGAATTAAAGTGCATTTATACATTCTCACATATAACTATAAAAGAAATTCACTTTGTTATAACTACATCAATTAAGCCGTCAACACAAATAACGCCTTGCATATACGGCAACTTCTCTGACAGTAGTTCGAAGCGTGAAGTCTGAAGGTCAGGCGTTAAGAAAACACATTGCAGCAAGTCGTGCAGTTTATCAGTCATCTGCATCTCACAGGGCTCTGTTTCACTTCTCTCGTCCTGCTCGCCAGTTAGACGTCATTTGTAAAATACAGCATCTAATACAGTTGCTCAATCAGGCACAAACAGCAGATTTTGAGTACTGTGCGCTGTCCATAAACCTATCGGGGCAACAGATCTCAGCAAGGTATGCTGCTACTTTCTGAGCACTTCTTACGGCAGAACCATAAACGTGTCACTCCATTTCTCAGATTTAGCTTTGCGCTTTTCCACAGTGACGTAATGTTTCTTCGTGATCGTCAGGAATGGCTTCCCTCTGCAACCAACTCGCCTGAACGTTTTTCAGTCCCTCCGTTCGAGCAGTATTTCCTTCTTTTCGGTCTCTGCGACGGAGGATGATAAAAAAAGGTGGAAGATTTCTATTTATCCTTCAGTGACACAGCTTCTTTCCTGTCTGGATGTCGGGAATCTTGCAGTTTACACACAGCAGAAGTCTAGAGGGATACAGAGAGACAACAACCGATTGCTGCACTCTTCTTGCCTGGGTCCAAAATGCATGCCTACAAATACTCGTAGTTAGTGGGCTCGACAGCTAATAGTCAAGATGTGGGTTTATCTGCGCATGTGTCGTGGTAGAGTCAGGTTACATTTGTTATATGCCTAGCCCTACCCTAGCTGCAGCAGTAGCTCGAGAAATCGAACGAAATGTCCCCCCTCGTCTCTTCCCCGCGCTTGGATGCTTGCGTTCGTGGTATTGATTTAGTAATATTGTTGGAACGGCTTGAGAGGTTATGCTTAGATACTGCTATATGATGAATCGAAATAAAGCAGAGTAAAATCAACTGAGCAGTCCTGCGCTGTATTCACTGATACAGTCAATTCGTGAAGATAAAATCCTTACGTTAAATAGTGAATCAACTTATAACTCCTACGTTGTTATCAGCAAGACAGTAATTTCATGACGACAAAATATTACGTTGAATAATCGCCCTCTTACACAAACTGAATAAGCTTTTAATGGTGGCATTTTAACAAATGTCCTTGTTATGATACCATGTAAGTTCATTCCGGTATAAAATATTTTGTACTTGTCACTTTATTTTTGCAAGGACGAAATTTCAGTGTTGCCGTTGTATAATGAAGTAGTGTTCCACAGTTCCTGGTGTTCTTTGTTAATATGAACAGTTTTGAAGACATGGCAGTACCTACCAATATACACGTTTACATTTTTCCAAGAATTTGTATGATGGCTGTGGTTACGCCTTCCAAGTTTTAGTGCTAATGTATTAAGCATATTTAATAACTCGTTTGAATAATGATAGACCAACTTGAAAATCAAGATGATGCAATTCCAATACGCATAAGATTAATAATTTGTTGTTTGTATAAACATATAACTCCATAAAATTGTTTCAAATTGATGACGCAGGCCTCCGAAGTTATCGTTAACTTTCACAGGCAAGTAATACATAATCAAGAAATTCCAGACTTTCCATGGTTTGAGAAACCAGTTATTTTTAACCACTCAAACTATAAGAGTCACCTAAAGTAAAGTGATCCTATTACAGGCCCGGTGTGGCTCAGAGGCTGGGTAGAGGTATAGCTCTACTCTTCCATGACCGCGGCACTAGAAGGGGGTGAGTGGTCAACGCCACGCTCCGGCCGTACTTTACCTCCGGGAAAGACCCGGTACCCATTTTACAGGAAGCTGAGTGGGCCCCAGGGCCGGTCTGGACGGGTGGAAAATCTCGTCCTCACCGGGATTCGATCCCGGACCGTCCAGCCCGTAGTCAGTCGTTATATCGACTGAGTTACTCGGTTCATCATAAGAGTCACCTACTCTGACATTTAGAACATGTGAATTTTGTCACGCATTGTATTTACGTGCTTCGTATGACGCTCATAATCAATACCAATTATGTCCCGAAACATCATTAACTGACAGATTTGTATAAAGGACACAATCTTTGTTCCCGGCGAGGTAGGAACTTACATGACATACAAATGAATTATATGAAATTTAGTCTAAAGCTAGCTGAAGAAAATTTCAAGTTTAGCAGAAGTTTCATCCTGGCAGGATTCTATGCAGGTAGCCTGTAATGTCCCACGCTAGCCAGTGCTTATATTAATGACGTGGGAAACACACAAAATGACAATGTGGCTGCTTCGCTGTAGGATAAAGACAGAAGGTAACGGTTCGTAATGACTGCACAGAACTAATTATAACAAAGCTATACAATGCTGTAAATGTGTTACATCGCAGGATCGAAAACTGACAAATTAAAACCAAGGATAATAAATGGATGCCTATTAGCCCTAAGGCGACTACGCCCACAAAGCTCAGATTGTATTAAATATTTCCTTATTTTCCTCTGTAGCGGCAAATAAAGGTCCGGGCAGTGCTTTCAAACAGTTCAAAATATACTCCCTCTATTCCCTCCCCTACCTCCTGAATCATAATGAAAACGAGTCGCGACTGTCGATAAAACTTCTTAAACGAATCACATAAATTAACAGGAAGTATCAGCCTATAAGACGTTCCGGGATCGAATCCCGGTGGGGACGAGATTTTCCGCCCGTCCAGACCGGTCCTGGGGCCCACCCAACCTCCTGTGAAATGGGTACTTGGTCTTTTCCGGGGGTAAAGTGCGGCCCGGTCGTGCTGCTAACCACTCACCCCCTTCTAGTGCCGCTGTCATGGAAGAGTAGAGCTATACCTCTACCCACCCTCTGGGCCACACCGGGCCTGCAACTGGATCACTTTACGTTTACCAACCTATAAAGACATGTTCGTCACAAGAATCAACGTATGATGCACACCAAATATAAAATACGACATGGAATGAGAGTTGCTATCACGAAAATTCCCCCCTCTTGTACTAAACCCTTTAAAACACAGAGGTAACTGAATACACAATCCGACTTAACATTATAGGCTCTGCATTCTGCCACGGACTGTACTGACTTTTTTCTCATACCTTAAAAAAGTCTGTTATTCCCACGAAGCAGTAACAATCCGAGCTTTGAAACAGCTGCGGTGTGTTTTCTGTGAGGCAAGAATTTTAATTTTAAAAATTATTTCGATAAATACAAGCTCCAAGGAATAATGCGAAACATTTATGTATTTTTATAAATTGGTAATAAATTAAAAATTGTTGCAAAACACTGGGTGATACAAAACACTGGGTGATACAAAACACTGAGTGATACAAAACACTGGGTGATACAAAACACTGAGTGATACAAAACACTGGGTGATACAAAACGCCTTCTGAAAAATGAATAGAAGGATACAGAGTAATTACATGTGCGTAGGGCTCTACACAGTTAAGCGGAATAGATTCCCTCAATACCCTAAGCTTTAAAATGATCAGGCCTTATAGAAGGGAAAAGACAATCCGAAAAGCCAACGACGTTAACGAGCGACTCTTTAATACTGCTCCCAGGTCTACGTTTTTAAAAAAAAAAAAACCTTGATAATGATTTTTTTATCACGAGACTTTCTAGTTCAATGTTTTCTTACATGAAGAGGATGCTGGAAAGGAAGGAAATCGTGGTTTTCACATCTTACATTGATTCCAACCAAGCGCAGGCTATATTAAAGAGCTTAGGAAAAGAGTTGGTTCTCTGGCTTCGTTTTCTGCCGGAATGAAGAAAATGAAACTGAGAGATAAAAAGAAAAGGGCACGTGAGTTCCGTTTCTCTCCACGGTTAGTTCTTGCTCTGCTTCTTTTCGTAGTTCTAGAGAACATGGGCCTAAAACTCCAATTACGGCGCAGTTGATCGAGCTACGAGGGTTTTAGGATTGTTGCTGCGTGCCAGAACTGAGATGGCTGCTGCTGTTTCGGTCAGAAGTGGGGCCGAGGGGGTGGGGGGGGGGCTCGGAGGATTTATATTGCTGGGGACCGGGATGGGAAGCTGTGCCGCAATACCAGCATACCATCCATCACTAGCAGCGCCACAGCTACGCTGAGTTCTATAACCCTTTTTCATTCTTCAGCTCTCTCTCTCCCCCTTGTCTCACTCTCCTTATTACACTACGACATACAAGTCATTTCATCCGTTGAAATATTACACACCGTCCGTACTAATCCGGATGCTATGCGTCAATGACTGGATCATGAATTACAAAAGGAAATGACCGAGTAACAGCGGTAATTACTTGGTGTCCGAGTCAAGATATGAACCCCGGAACTTCCCAATAAACTACAAGTACAAGTGCTGTCCACTCCAACCCGTCTCATGATCCACTTCAGCGAGAAAAGCATTGCCGTTCACACGCGACAAAGTGCAAATTCAAAACTTTGCGGGGTCACGAGACAGTTCGCTGTCCACAATATCCAGGATGTTAACTGCTGTCTCTTGGAAACTGTGAACAAACTCCTGGAGAGGACTGTAACGTCACAACGATACGAAATGTCATATATCATCTGACTGTAACAGCCAGATTTTCGCAAACATGAGTCGTCTGACGAACATCTGTGCAGCACCACCAATGTGCCTACACGGCGTGATGGATCACTTTCAAGAATTTGCGCTATCGACTGAAAGAGTAACAAGGCTGGACTTCGCTGAGTTGCACCCCCAACACACGCTACGAATGTTTTTTGCTCGTTTGCAAATACCATCTGCATAAACCCGCCTATAAACTTTGCCAGTCAGTCAGGTTGTCTTCACGCAACTGCTCCAGGACAGCTGCGTGGATTTTCACGAAATTTAATATTAGAAGTTTTGTTCAATGAGATATTCAATCTTCTCGATGTTACGTAGCGTATACTGGTAGTTAGTTACCGACGTTCCGGGGCAGCCCATCCGTCCCATCTTCAACGGGCAGGACTGTTTGACCAATGAAAATGGAACCGATATGTTGTCCCGAAACGTCGGTAACGTCGCCAACATACGCTGCATAACATCGTAGAAGAGCGAAGAAATTTATACCGCAGTAGAAGCTGGCTATCACGCAAGTTTTACTCACATTTATTGATACATTCCAATTTTGATTAAATTCGGGTAACAATGAAGGACATTTGACATGAAGACCTCCCACACATCTCGAGTGTACCTTTCACGTAACTCGCTACACTTTTATTTGAACGAATCCTTTGTCTTCAAATCAACGTTACAGGAAGGAACAAAACATGAACTTAAGTAAATCCAGCTCACCTCTTCCGTAAGTCAGAAGGGTCTAGATATAATGAAAGATCAGCTTAGTCGTCATAAATGTAGAGATACGCTTATCAAACCCCGATATAGTGCCACTGCTTGTTGGCCGCCATCTGTGGGACTGTACTCTTTAACGACAGTCATATAGCGTTCTGACGGCAGTACATGCATTTATGTCCCTTAGGTACTGGACTTCGCCTATCGTCTACTTAAGCAGACTATGATGATAGAGAACGCACAGAAGCCAGCAGTTCTGGACTTGAGAAATGTGAAGTTCTCAAACGGTGTTACGGTGTGTTACTTGGAGTCGAATGGCAAAGTTACTGATGTTTCGAAGCGCCTAAGACCCTTCAACTTTAGGGTCAAGCCATCTCAGGAGATGGGAAATGTTTACACGTGGTCAGATAGTTATTAAAGTTCACGGCGTATAGTGGCTATGTTTTACATTGCCAACGTTCTGACATCTCATTCTACGCTTTTCAGAAGTACTAGCAAGCGCTTAATAGTGAGTAAGTCTATACATTATTAAAGAGATACATTGCACAAGGCGCAGCTTCTTGTTTCGTTTTAGAATACAAATTAGGTAAAGCCATTCAGTCCAGAGACATTTCTTGATCAGTTGTAAAGGAAACCTACGGTACGTAGGTACAGGATTCAAATAAGAACGAAACCTTTAAGTCTAGATGGTCATGTGGTATAAATTGAATTCCATTCGAAAAGCGAAGGTAATACAGAACCTCTTTCATGTTGCCCGGTTCTTTGATCCCCAGGTACCTCGACTTTCCCTCTCTCAATGGATTGCATCTCTTTTTCCGCCGGATATTCTCTTTCGTTTCCCCCCTTTCTATCGTTTGTCAGTTCGTTTTATCGCAACGCTAGTTTATTCTCCTGTCTAGTATGTTCTCTTAGAACTTTGACGTTGAAGAGGATAAGCTTTATTGCAGTGTGAGTAAAATTCAGCGCTCTCAATGCACTCCTTTGGTAGAACCAGCTGATATAAGGGAGTGGTTTTAGTTCACTGGTAAAAGCGACAAGCGTACCATCGTCATTAGCGGTACAACTTAGAGTGAGCAAAGACAAGGCAAATTTACCTATTCTTATAATAAAACCAACGAGATGCACTATTTCTCAAATTTATTTTGGTATAGAACTCTGCATGTTTCGGACAGGTTTACTGTCCATCATCAGGAGTCTAGTACTGTATACACAGCAATGGGTATTTGTCATACAGGTTATGCTGACTGTGTGCTCAGCAATAGGTATTTGTCATACAGGTTATGCTAGCGAGATCAGGAGGAAACATCCTGATCTCAATAGCTGACAGCATAACCGGCATGACAAATACCCATTGCTGTGTATACAGTACTAGATTCCTGATGAGACAGTAAACCTGTCCGAAACATGTACAGTTCTATACCAAAATAAATGAGAAATTAGTGCATCTTGTTGATTTTATTATAAGAATATATCACGATGCGCGGTCCTCTGGATGTCAAATGTTAAATTTACTTATATATATGTGCAAAAGACCCATGCCACGGAGAAATATGAGGAACGGAGTAAGAGTTCCGCACATTTTTAGCTTCTGTAACGGGATGAGCAAAGCGACACATTTCGAGCTGCAGCTGCTTCCTTCTAACAAAATGGTTCCCAAAGCTAGTCTTTAGGCGGTGGCGAAAAGGACAGTGTCTGCCCCCACCGAGAATGGCAATCCGGTCTTCAGACCCTAAGTAGACACTTTGCAACCTTCAGTTTTAGAGGACAGTTGGACAGAACCGGTTGATAACCACGTCTGCTGTCGGAGCGATAAGTAATTAACATTCAGTGTTATTTTCTTTTAATATTCATATGCAATGTAAATTCGTCAGTACTGCAGTACACATCATTGCGAACAGACGTGGGCGAAACAACTTCGTGGAATGAATTGTCGCTTTAAAACGCGTTCTTCAATGAGAATTCTGTTCGCCCGCAAGGGCTCGCGAAAGATTTTTGATGAATTAAAATTCATGGTTCTGTTAAACTCTTTCAGTTCAGTTAAGGCAAAAAATAACAACACATTGGCCGGGCGGTAAAATACGCATACGTTTTAAACTCAAGGTTCCGTGTATCGTAATTCAATGTTAATAAAACTCCAACCAGATGCAACAGCATGCAGATATTTATTTACTGCAAAGTCACTCTACATGTTTCGGGTGTCACAGCACCCAACATCAGGAGTACTAAAAACTGTAACCAATTTACCGCAAAGTACGAGTATTACAGACTACAAGTACGCCGTTACGTCAGATGAACGCAGGAGTACAAACAGACCCCGTACACTCATATTTGTAATCACAGCTAAATTGTTGTATTCGTTTTGTTGTGGTTGAAAATGTTGGTATACCGAGTTATTTTATAAATTGATCCAATTGGTAATATGTGAACGGTAGAACAAATAACGTACTGAGACTGCGCCGTTACGCGTGTCAGAAAATGCATGCACACAAAATTATAACTCTAACAACATGACACAATATTACAGGAGACAAAAACTTCGCGATTGGAAACGTAAGTCCCAACTATTAGCAATCCGTCGCTTTCTTCAAAGTTAAGGTGAATATAACAAAAAAGTGACACTACGAAACTACAAACGCTTTCAAAATTTAATGACGATATAATCCTACAATACCTTTTAAATATTCGCCCGTGTGACAATTTTGTAAAACTTTAATCGGATGTTACGACATTTAAAAAATTCAAAAACTTCAGTACAATTTTATATTCTGTGTACCGTACATGGCCTCCTTATGACAGGAAAGTAACTTTTGGAAACACCAAGAGAGACTGACTGCGTAAACCAGAGAATTATTAGTCTGAGAATAAAAAAAAAATGTAAACTGGCTGTCAAATACAACGTGACACAAAAATATTTAATTCACGCCATGAAGTGAGAGAAAGTTTTAGAGCCTGCCGAGAAGAAAGTTACGTCTTTCACACACCAATCACGGCATAGATGACAACATGCAGGAAAAGCTTGTTACCATTACCATCAATTTAAAAATATGTCGCTTTTAGGTCTCCTATATGTATCTATATATATTAAATCACTTAAAAATACAATTTGATTTGTTGTTACGTATGGGTGTGAAACTTGGCCTCTTACGCTGAAACAAGAACAGGTTAAGAATAACAAGACAGGCAAATGTAAGTATAGCGTAACATTCAGACACGTTCGTGCTAACCCTGTTGCAGAGAAAAAGCAATAATTATTACATATTCTGACTACGCGTTTGTAGCCTTGTGCATCCAGCATGCAGAGCGCATGCGCCATATTGTCGTCTGTAGCTTGTCCAGCACTACAACATTCTTCCACATTATCTCACAAAAGGGACGATTTCCGAAAAATAAAGGTACTGATTATAAAATGCGTGTTTTGATTTTCCCTACAATTTTGTCTGAAAATTTTTTGCTTCTAAGAATAACTGGACGAGATACGATCATATACGCATATTGGTCTCCATGTAAAGTACCCGTTACTCTTATCAGTTTTTAATGAAACTTGAATTATCTCTACACATTTTCAAAAAACACTCACATAATAAATTCCAAGAAAATCCGCCCAGTGAACGCCGAGTTGTTGCATGCGGACGGACAGATATGACGAAGCTAATAGTCGCTTTTCGTAGTTTTGCCGACGCGGCTAAAAATGTCAGAGAAGAGAGCGCCGAGGAACTATGTGATTTGAAACTAAAAGACATGTCACACGGGGTAGGAAAAAAAAATGCAGTTTGTAATTTTATTCTTATCCAAACATAAATATATATAGTGACCAGACGAAGGAGAAGAACACGCAGAGCGTGCAGGAAGGATGGAAAAGTTGGAAATGCATGGATAGGTCAACCGAAATAACTGAAGGCAAGACAGCAGTTGGAGGACGTAAGCCTAGATGGAACGACCGTGTCTAAATACAGCTTGAGAACGTGGACTGGGTCCAGCTGACACCGTGCGATATAATCTGGTGGTGGACTTTTGCGTGGCAGCAGTAAAGCTATGGGTACGATAGGATGAGGCAAATAGCTTGACTATCTGACTGGCTATTATTCGTTATTTGTGAAGAAACGCTTTGTTCCACGTGGTCAGTGTTTAGTTAGGAATTACTGCACAGTCTGAAGGTTCTCTTACCAAAGAGTACTAATATGGTCGGCGATTAGAAATAAATTCTTGCATTTAATGAGAGGCAATAGCCGCATTAATTTTACAATCCTACCTGCAGGTTGGGGAGGGGTAGTGGGGGGGGGGGTAGGTTGAGACACTGCGCTACAAGTCGGAAGGTTGCGGATTCGATTCCCGATGTCGTAATTAGGGTTCTTCGTTTACCAATCCTTCCGGCCACACTATGGCCCTGGGGTCGACCCAAACTTTAATAGAAGTGAACACCAACAATATCTCCAAGGGGTAAAGACGGTTGGTGTGTAGGGCTGACAATTTTTCCACCTTCATGTGCATAACGTCTAGAAAATCTGGGAGCCTCAAACTTCTGCAGTCCTAAGTGCCTGTGAAGGCCTGTAAAGGGATAGTTTTACCTTTTACCTGCTGGTCGGGAGAAGGAGTTACAGTGCACAGGCTACAAAGGCTGGCTCGTAGTCCTCTCTTTCACTCCGAAATGAACCAGCGAGTGAGTTTTAGACGTCAGTCCGTCTGACAGGACTCGGAGCGGCTTTACACAGGGGTTCTACACATAGACTTGGCAACAAGAATCACATGAAACTGGAGATGAGTTTGCTTTCCACTGCCTCCTGGCTTTGAGTAACCAAATTCCTGTATCACTGAGAGAACTCCGAAATATTTCTGAAATCCACTAATGCACTGACTTTACACAAATGCAATACTCATGTGGATGTAGGTGGAACAGATCTATCCAAAACATGATCCTGTTTTCTGTCGCTAGCTTTCGAGTGCATGCTGCGTGTAGTCCAAAGTTGTAAAGAGACTCAAGACTCAGGGTTAGTGGACTCTGTTCTTGTTTAAGCAGTACAAAACTGTAGTTTGCTTTTAAAGTGGTCAGGCCCAATAATCACAAGCATCGAGGGTTCGAATACGGCCCATTGCATACGAATTAGCCTTAGGGCGCGCTAACCGTGTCTAATGTTGTCTAGTGTAACCGAGTCCGACCTAGTACATTTACAAGCACAGAACTTCGTGTTCTGCACAGTATTTCTCTTCACTTGACAAAATGCACGAGCCGAGAAGACCCGAAACGAGTGAAACTCAGGACGTGCCTATGCCGTAACTTAGTGTGTCCGACTAGATTCGGTTAGTGTGAACGCAGCCTATTCTGAATTTCTTGCTCCTTGGGTGGGCAGAAACCTTGCAACTCGCTAACCCTGAATGTAAGGACTCAAAATACCCGTCTATGCAGAGTGTAGGATAACTCTACAGGCCAAAGTTCTAATCGGGCTGTCGCTTCATACAGAAGAAAGAAAGACACGCTAAACAAAGAAAGACGGAAGGAACAAATAAAATATATATAGACAAAGATGACTTATGGCAAGAGACTGGAGACAGAACAGAAAGTAGTAGTCCTATTAAGACTGAAATGAATCCAAATTATACACAAATATCCAGTTCCCAAAACACACAGAAGAAATTCGTTCTCCAGTGTAAAAGCAAGTCAGTTAATTATGTTTACGGCAATAACCCCTGCTCCCTCTCAGATTCATCCGAAACACCGTGTGAAAAAATGCAGAGTTTTAAATGTTACACCATATATTTACCACTGTGCTTCAAAGTTTAATGGACTCATAAAAATTGGGACAAAATTAAATCCTTCTTCGATCGCCCCCATTTAATGTGCTGAAATGACGCGGGGCCGAACCGGTTTTAGAAAACAAAATCATTTTAAACATAATGATTTTCTGAAAGTTATGAGGGCGGTTGATCCATTACACAGTCTGTGCTATTTATCTTGTCTCTGAGTATGGCTGCAGTCATCGGATGTCCCGGCGGATGTGAGGTTTCTATAGGGTAAAGTTGCCGTGCTCCGGGACATGATAAAAGGGACATTCTGTACCAGTATGCCGAACACTGCCCACTCTTCAGACATACTGCATATACACGACGTTATATTAGCTTATTGTTCCACTAATGTTTTCAGTTGACTGGTTGTCACTACACAGATTTTCACTGTCCCTTATTTTAGGGTAAAATGTGACTGTTGGCATAAATTTTAATACTGGGATAGTAAGCTAAACACTAATTTAGGTGGCTGCAATGCTTATATATATATGCACTTCAATTTAGCAAATTCCGTAGAGTAGAGTTCCTGAAAAACTAATATAAGCTTATAAAGAAACCAACAGGCTCATTACCTTGTTCACAACAGCCCCTCACTAGTCCCAACCATGAGCCAGACGAATTCAGTCCACGTGCAAACTACCGCTCTGTCAAACCCCCCACTCCATATTTTCCGAAGTCCCCAACTTTCTCGCTTCCCTTTACCCTTCCGGACTAAGACGCTACGAGTAAACTCACGTGCGTCTCTTGTACCTCCCACCTGTGCTCTGTGCCCTACCCATCTCACACCTGTCGACTGGATCACCTTAGTAACCTTAAGTTACACCGACAAATTACGACAGTGTTCACTGCATTCTGACGGATGTTAGAAAAGCAAGCGTGGTTCCTTTTATGTTGCCATCGTGGCAAATGCTTAGACTACCTGCTGATAACCGACCTGCAAGCTGGGGCTGACACCAGTGACATTCCTAATACGGAGCAGCAGTGATAATCACTCAACAGAGAACATCAGCTTATGTCATGGTAGGCGATGTGTTTAGCCCTCACGAACTCAAACTAATTCAGTTTCCATCTCACAGTACACAGACCGCAACTCCACTATAAATGCCAATCGACGAACGCTGTACAGGGCTAATAATGCTTTTCATTCTGAGAGCAAATAAATTTCGTTTGCAATTGCAAAGTTTCTTAATGCTAAACATGGTGGCATATACAGTACCAAGTATGAAGTTTAAAGGTTAAATCACACGACTAAGTCAAACAGATCTAAAAGGAAAGGATTTCTCAGAAATTCTGGGAGCAAATTGAGAAATGTGTTCATGGTAAGAAGAGACTAGAAAATTGCGACGCTAATATTATGCCTGGTTAGTTCCTCACAAGAAGTACCTAAAGCAGAGGCAGATAATGACCAGCTAGTTGGCGCGACTTGCGGAAGGTTAGATCGGTGGGTTCCCGTTACATGTAAGGAGAACATGCGAAGTGGCATTAGCCCGTGTGTAGCTATGACACTTATTTCCTCTCTCTTTGTTGTTTGTGTTGTATATGGAGGCAGAGATAAACACGGAGTTTCTGATTAATATATTATCTTCGGGCATAAAGACCAACGGATCTTTCTTCCGTTCTTCCTGTAATCTCACAAGTACATTTCCGCGTAACGGACCTGTTTGGTGGTGATATGAAAGCTTGCCATAACTAACCGCATTTTTTCTGTTATTACTTTGGACCAGTTGCACTAATAATTATAACCACAATTCATCAAAATAATAGTGCCCTTCGCTCTATGTCTTCCACCGCGCATGTCTTATGCGGGTCACATCCTAATTCCGTAATACCACGTACCTTACTGAATGCAGCCAAGACCTGACTTCAGGATTAAAGGTATGACCTAACTTGTAACAACCTTAAATATTCAGAGTTAAAAATTCGCGGAGAAGCGACAAGGAATAATCCCCAAGTTTGAAAGTTGGGAGAGGGGAATCAACAATCTATCAACTTATAAGCCGACAGGACAGGAAATGTCACAGACGGATTTCGGACTTTTAGAATTTCTTTGCCAAATACTAATCAACGAAGGTCAGTCTTTATCAATTCGACGCCGAAAATCAAATAAATACAGCCAACGTCACTTATACACCAGCGAATTATCTAAAATTCGGGAATACAGCTACAACAAATCGTGACTGGTGAAGAACATTTTGACCTATGATGTGTTTTTCTGAATTGTAACAGGCCATGATTTTAAAAAAAAACTCGAAGTAACTCGGCAGTATTTGTCTCAGTTAGATAGGCTAATAATGAGAGCCTGGAAAACACAGCGACCCTGACCCTGTAATTATTTCACCCATCAAAGACTGTCTGTCCCGGCTGTCTCAGACACAAAAAGCATAGTCCCGTCTTCTACTGCACTCGCGTGAGCAGACGAGCAAACCGCAATACACGTACATTTCTCGAACTGGCGTTGGTAACAAATGAGGTCAGCCAACGTGTCTGGTACTCCTGCTCCTTCGTTTGCCAGCTCAAACATTTACCTTACTGGGGCAACCCCCGAATTAAGATTACAAGCCTAGACACGCAGAGATTGGGAACCATAAAGCACTGACACAGACCACAAATGAGACACAACTATACACAAACGAAGTGACAAATATAATCGCTAATAATGACCGAAAAAAAGAGGTCTATCTTATTTAAAACGCAATATGAGAGAGACAAGAAGGTGAAAGTCACATTAACCGAAAGTATGCCGGACAGCAAAGTTTTTGTTATTCGTGTAAGGAAAACATATTACAAAATTTTGTGTTGACCTCCAGTGCTTCCACGTGAATTCCAACGTCCCCAGAACATCTCGTTTCATATCCTTAGTTGTTAACCATGTTTATGCCTACCTTCCGATTACATTTGGCTGTATGTGAGAGACTGCAGTTGAAACAAGGTTTTAAGTAACCTAACAACCAACTGCGTGTAGCTGCTGAATGACGTCACACGGTATTCCGAATTTACGCTGCATTCTGGGACTGAATACACTATAATCCAAGCAGATTGTCAGGATTATATATTACGCAGCAAAGATATCCAATGTGTAGCGCGTGCACGCACACACACACACATATATGTATATATGTACACACATAAATATATATGTGTGTGTGCTCTCTCTCTCTCTCTCTCTCTCTATATATATATATATATATATCGGAAACTTGTCAAAAAGCTCTACTTTGTGCAATTCGATAAAAATCCCCATTCATGTAATCAGATATTTCAATCAATCCGATATGTCAAAATGTAATGAATTAGCTTTAAAGCTTCTGCTGTTTCCAGGAACCAGAATGTAGTTATGATTAGCACTGAAGTAAGCACGTGTAAACACAGGTTGTTACAATTCCACTGTTTACACAATTCAGCATACTTTAATTAGCGTTGATTTGAGAAGTTCTCCCGAGTGCTTGAAAACTCGCATAAAGGACGCTGTGAAACCGCAATCCAGCATCTATTCTTAACAGTGCAACAAGATCAACGTTCTCCGAGAACTTGTGTCCCGTAGATTATTTCAAATGTTTTAAACTTGAAAAGACAGCTGACGTCTTTCGGAAAATTCGACAGGAATTTTAAATGGAATTACAAAGGGCGACACACAGCGCAACTGGGAAAAAAGAATCCCTCGTAGAAATTCCATAAATAATAAAGCGCAATTCTCGCACAAGCCATCTTGAAGCTTGCTCTAAAAATGCATACGGATTAAACGAGACACACAAACACGAAAAGAAAGAAAATTGGAAATCACAATATATGTAGGCCTAATAAAAATCTGAGAATATTTGGAAACCAATCTCGCAATAACACTAACAGATACGCGAGTGTCGGAGGTTAATGTTGAATTTTGAGAAAGAAATTCTCGAAACGTTTATTATCAATGAGTTCAGAAACTTGCCAACTCGTTTACCTCCCAAAAGGCTAAAAATTCGAATATACCAAACAATTTTGTCATTTTCTTTCGAATGTGTGTGGAACGCGGTCTTTTACTTTGACGGAAATACTTAATTTACGAGCGTACTGAGAAATGTTCAGAAAATCATGTGGACTTGAAGAAACA
>Ga0123354_10008711_pt1 | contig 15462 bp, 10 predicted proteins | sample TergutLab28metaG_2_FD_97872 | JGI IMG/M metagenome (GOLD analysis project Ga0123354, IMG submission 97872) | Labiotermes labralis P4 segment gut microbial communities from Petit-Saut dam, French Guiana - Lab288 P4 | ecosystem: Host-associated > Arthropoda: Insects > Digestive system > Gut ...
AAATCCCAGGTTTCGTTTCTTAATTTTCCGCAAAACACCAGAAAAAAAAAAAAAAAATCCAACAGGGACGGCCCCGGGCATTTGGAAAGGGCCGCCCCCCCCCCCCCCTCTCGGCGGCACTGGTTTTCACCGTATGGTGGCTCAGTCAGAGAGGAACGCACAGAGTGTTAGTCACGCAGTCAGTAAAACTGTCTATCGTTAGGTGTGCAATCAGAAAATCAACCAGGTAGTCACTAACCCATTATTCTAATACGCCAATCACTGTCCGAAAATCATTCATTCAAGCATTCAGTAATCAACGTGCTGCAGAACAGCGGGTCAGTTAGCTTTGCAGAAAATGAGTCAATCAGTAATCGGTCTGTGAGTCAATCAACCGTCCAACAAATGATCCGGTCAGGAAATAATTTACTCAGTTACTGCAAATCAATAAAACAGTAAACCAGCCAATCGGTAATCAGTCACTTAGTTAATCAGTCAATCAGTAAGTCAACCGGTAGGGCAGGTGGTCTTCTATCAGTTATTAAAATGAGGAATAAACAAACAACGGGGTGCATAATTTTAAAATCAGTTAGTACGCTGAACAATCAACCACTCAGTCAGCTGGTAACATCTCTGCAGCTATTAAGTCGGCCAACTAGGTAGATGGTCAGACATTCAGACACTGAGTTAAAAACTCAATCAAACATTCCGCACGCATTTAAGCACAAAAAATACGCACTGCAGGTTTAACTCGGAATTTGAGAAACGAACCTAATCTGAATGCCTGTAAGTTTCTATCGCCATAGACGGCGCCTCACAATAGATTGCAGTCGAGCCACGTTCACAAATGAAGATTCAATATTTAATCCACACAGTAACCTCTAAATCACAGCTGTTTATACGTTGTTTTGTAAGCGTTTGGGGGGGGGGGGCGTAAATACGGCTGAACACTTCTGTTCACTGTCGAAGAGGGCGGGTTCAATGTCCTGAAGACCTGGCGGACATATAAACTGGCTGCATGCGATTTTCATACTCTAACGTGAAATCAGTTATGAAACGCCTCTATGGTTTTATATCTTTTTGTCATATTAAGATGTCAACGCTTTAATTCCATATACAAAATATGTTTTTTTATTGAATTTAATAATTGTCCATCAAGATGCGACTTACTCAGTTTATTACATTTCTGTAGGCAGCTCTACTACCATCTGCTCTTGTAGTTGCGTTGGAACGCAACTACAAGAGCAGATGGTAGTAGATCCGGTTAATCAATACCAGAAGCTGTAATTACAGTTGTACGAGCTCCTGATGATGGGTGTCAACACCCGAAACATGTAGAGCTGCCTACAGAAATGTAATAAACTTAATAAGTCGCATCTTTTTGGACAGTTATTAAATTCGATTCACGATGTACGGACCCATGTATATAATATATATATATATATATAATTTTTTTGTGTTTAAGTAGTTTGCGGTTTTGGTTTTACTTTTAATTACATTTCACACGTATTCTACCCAATGCACAAAACTACGGACTGACAAGCTTACGTATCTTACACGCAATAAAGTGAAGCCGGATATTCGCTATTTTTAAATACACGAAAGTAAATGAACCTACGAGAGGAGAAAAATATTGCACTCTTATAGCCTTATTATTACTTCGTTGGATGCCGTGACGTGTAATTTGGTAGCAGAGTACTAACGTTTCAGAGAAACCTGCTGTTTCCATTTGTTTTGGGAATACGTTCCTTCAAAATATCGGCATTCATCTACCAAACTACACGGCATCACTTCCGACACGACCGTAATATTGATACCGCCAAGATAGCCTGAATTGTCAATTATAGTATCTCTTGTGCTGCTTCAGGCCGCTCTAACTTTTTTTCGTTTTATTTAAAGACGCTGTCAGCAAATCGAAATAAATTAATTAATAAATGGTGAATAATAAACTGGAAAAGGCTTTAGAAACAAAGGGGTCTTGGCCCTTCCCTGGAGGTACTAGTAAGAACCAAGACAAACCTCTTATAGGATAACAAGTGTTCCGGCCTATTTGCAAACCGGGATCCTCTCGAATACAATTCTAGACCCATACCACTACACCAACCTGCTGGCTACACTAACTACACTCACGGATAACTGAGAAACAAATTCTGCGTGTCAGTTGTTAAGGCAAACGGCAAAATGGAAGTGCAAATTACTATTACAATTGGAAGCTCTATTCTTAGTGTCAGTCACTTCCATATACAGAAAATTAAACCATCTCAGATTGGAGATAAAAGCAAGAGTGTAACCGGTTCCACGGGCATTGACTACATACATTCTTTTAATCCTCTCTTAGATGTTAAGTAAACAGAACAAAATATCTTCAATGCATTCCTCAGGCCAGAGAAGGTACTCTTTCAAAGTGGGGAGAAAAAAAAGCTAAACAGGAAATCGTGACTTACAACAACAAAAAAAACCTGTCCAAAAAATGTGACATTTGAGATTTCCACGGTGATATGAACACTCGTTTCTGGCATGTGACGCCATGTATTCTGGTGGATAGTTATCAACGTTTCGGAGGAATCTGTTTCCTCAATTTTAATGATAGATTAGATTACTGTTATATTCTGAAGATTGAGGCGGGGTACCAATCCACATGGTGTGACATCCTAGAAAACAACTGTACCCGGTACATCAGCATAGGAGGGTTCAAGACAAGTACAGATATGGTGGTGAAAAGAAGAAACTCCTTTTGAGAAAAAAAATGCATTAATAAAATTTAGAATTGGGCACTATTCACAACAACAGAAAATTCTTATAACAAAACGAACTAGATGCACTAATTACTCAAACTTATTTTTGGAATAATACTCTATATGTTTCGGACAGTTCCTCTGTCCATCATCAGGAGTTTTTCACTGCACACACAGCAATGGTATATGTCATACAGGTTTGCTGACAGCTTGCGAGCAGGATCAGGACGGAACTTCAGTTCCGTCCTGATCCCAAAATAAATTTGAGAAATTAGTGAATCTAGTTGGTTTTATTATAAGAATTTATCACGATGCACGGTCACCTAAAAGCCAAACAGAAAATTCATTTTATACTATTCAGGACGTACTGTTTTCGAAAATCATAATATCAAGGACAGCGAGATAGGCTGGATATGTAGTACGAATGGGACGAGAGAAAATGAATGCAGCATCTTAAACGAAAAAATGGGAATGAATATAATTCTTTAGGGACTAGGTGTAGACAGGCGGAAGGCACTGAAATGGATCGCACAGCAGATGGGTAAAGAAGATTTTGACAGAGTTAATCTGACTCAGGAAGGGATACAGCGAATTGCTTCTGTGGACACTTAATGTTCTTAAAGTACAATGGGAAAGAGAAAATGGGATAAGTTTCATCTGACTCACGACAGTGTCCAGCAACGTGTTCCGATGAATACTTAATATTCTTACAGCATGTTGGTATGCGGACATGGACAAGACTCATCTGATTCGGGACAGGACTCCGAGGAAGGTAGGCAGGTTTCATAAGGATTCACATGACTCAGGACCGGGCCCTGACTCTGTAAATACATGTATTATTCACATTATATAAAAGCCCATACATTCGAAGAATAAAAAGCCAACTAGATGCAACTTATTGTTTTATTTTACTTCTTATAGGCTCAACATGTTTCGGGCATTACTATGCCCGAAACATGTTGAGCCTATAAGAAGTACAATAAAATAATAAGTGGCATCTAGTTGGCTTTTTATTCTTCAGTTATCACAATGATGCACGGATCAATAAACATCAAATGTTTCTGTGTTTGTGCTAAAAGTAGTGGAAAGAAAGACACAAAACAACGCCGTCTGGGCTGTCACTACAATTTGAAAGAACTGGCAGATAAGTGACTGTAGCTGTACAGAGATCATATTAATTTATTTGCCTATATAAATTCCGCAAATGCTGGGTCATTGCAAAGTCATGCTAATGCATGTATAATAAGCCTTCGCAACGTGGTATCAAATTTTTATGACCAGTAATAGATGTGGCGTCTTTTGTTGAATTTGCCAGTCATGAAATAAAATTGTTCTGACATCAATGACAGGTCATCCAAGGGCGTTAAACTCAGTCCGCGGGGTCAATCATTTCTGTGGATGTAGCTGAGCAGGACGTCAGTTTGGGAGCTGCTTGGGAGCTGGGGACCAGGGCAAGTCGGTGTATAGTATAGTAGTGAATGGGACAAAATTCCAGAAGCTCAGGTACCCTGCGTGTCAAAATTTGGCGGAGATGTAATTAGTCAATAGCACGCAGCCTTCTCAAGTGGTCACGCATCTACTGACTGCGTTCTAATGTTGCGTAACTTCGGTGACCGTACAAGAACATGTGTTTTCAACATGACGTGGTCCTTGGCGAAGCACAAAGCGTAACTGAGCCATCTTCGTTTTGAGTCGTAAATATGCTGAAAAGTGCTCCTAATTTCTTTTTTTATTTCTCCCTGCATCTTCAAATTGAGCTTCCTGTATTATATCCCCACGCCTTCTTGGTGAATTACTTGTATCTGCCCCCACTCTTTACGTAAGATTTTTTGCTCTTCATCCTTGAGGTTTCTAGATCACATACAACGACGCAGCATATTGAGTAAGACTCCTCTGGACAAGTGATCGGCCATTCGCAGAGAACTCTACCTGACAACACACAACAGCCACAAGAGACAGACGTCCATGCCCCCTGTGGGATTCGAACCCGCAACCCCAGCAAGCCAGCGGCCGTAGACCCACGCCTTAGACCGCGCGGCCACTGGCATTCTACCGAGAATGGAGTGTCTGTGGTCGAGGAATATCATAGGGGAGGCCTAGGTCCATTTGGGCCCTCAAGTCATGAAAAAGAATTGTCAGGCCGTAAATTCAAGCCGATACGTTACACATAATCTGACACCGTTTTAAACGACCATTTCGTTTAGGGCAGAACTCACACCTTTATCCAGCAAGAAAGTGCAACATCCCATACGACAAACAATCATATGCCTTAATAAAATACCATCTAGATGCGACTTATTATTTTATTGTACTTCTTATAGGATCAACAGGTTTCGGGCATTACTATGCCCATCATCAGAAGCTCGCGACTATGATGTTGATTGCCACATTGGTCGTTTCGTTCTTGGTCCGCTGTATGTTGGAGGTTAGGTGCGGTTAGGCTGGAGTAGTGTCCGGGCTGCAGGCTAAAGCTGTGATTTAGCCTGCAACCCGGACACCAATGTGGTAATCAACATCATAGTCACGAGCTCCTGATGATGGGCATAGTAATGCCCGAAACATGTTGAGCCTATAAGAAGTAGAATAAAATAATAAGTGGCATCTAGTTGGTTTTTTATTCTTCAGTTATCACAATGATGCACGGTCCAATAGACATCAGAATCACATGCCTTGTTTAGAGAGGTTTCGGTGCCAGAATCATAAGCAGGGGACTGCCTCCACTTCATTTGCCATATCTGATATCGCGCAATCGTTTTTTTTTAACTTGTCGGATACGTAAAGCATAAATAGTGTCCTAATAACACAGGAATGAAGACGGTTTGAAATAAAGTATTCAGGATGTCGTGTCTTCAGTTTCACCAGCAGAACTTCCACGTGCAATAAACAACGTGTTTGGTGTGATGACTGTCTGTGAGCCCAAACACACTGCTTGCATTAGTCTAAATACGATGAGTAAAAACGTGATAGTGACTGCAATAAACTGAACGATGATTTTCCAGCATTTTTTTCCAAATGTAGCCAGTAAACAGTTAGTGTTCACTGTGAGGCATTAAAATACAAGACAGGCAAGGTGTGTATAATTTAACATTCAGGCGCGTTCGTGCAACCTTCGTTGCAGTAGAAAAGCAAGAATGATTACATATTCTGAGTGTGTGTTTGTAGCCTTAGTTATCCAGCACGCAAAACGCATGTGCCAGTTGTCACCTGAGGGCTGCCCGGCTCTACAGTATTTTTTTCACATCTCATAAACGGCACGATTTGCGGTGAAAAAATGTCACTGAATATAAAATATGTTTGCATTTTTATTTTTTTTTTTACAAATTCGTCTGCAACATCTCTCATTCTAAGAAAAAATGAGAGAGATATTATCATAAATTGATATTGGTCTTCATACAAAGTGCCGGATGTTATTAAGAGATTTGAATTAAACTTGAGTTTTCTAGACACATTTTCGAAAAATACTCAAGTATCAGATTTAATAAAACTCTGTCCAGTGACAGGCGAAATGTTCCATGCGGACAGACAGACGGTCAGACATGATGAAACTAATAGTCCTTTTTTTTTTTTTTTAATTTTGCGAACGCACCTAAACGCTACTGACGGAAATCTGAAGAACAGCGATTTATGCGCCGCCTGTCGCCATTCAAAGGGCGTGTGTTGTCACAAATATGGGCCAGATAAATTAATAGTCCAGTATATTGGTACACAGTTATTGCTAAGTTAACGGAAGAAGAATTTATTAAATGTGGCAATGGTGTAGATGGTGTTCCTGCTTTTTATTCGAAAGATTTTGGGTTAAAAACTCGTGCCAGAGATAAATATGTGTATAAATCTAAAAGAGCATTCTTATGAGACTGTAAAGTGAATACAACTGACTAGGATATGGCCCAATGTGAACGCAATATAACCCTAAATCTGCGTTAGAGAGGTGAAACTGACAACCAGCAGAGCACTCTGAGAAACACTTTGTATGTCTGAGTTTTGTGATGTTGCCTGCGAAGGAAAAGTCTTCCTGTTTGCTTTCTACTATAGCAGCAATGTGTGATCTTGAGAGGTCAATGGCAGGCGGAACAGTTACTCGACCTGGAGATGGGCAGGTAGCGGAAAAATATGCCTTGTGTGGGCAAGAACGGCACAAGCGCAGCAGGTGAGAAGGCGGGAGGTCCACCCAGCCTACTCCCTCAGTAGAAGTACACTGAAAGCCTCCCAGGCGACCTCGAAATGCGACCTTCAAGTTTAAACTGCAATACAGAGCAGCCATTGTTCTAAACCGGCGAAATAGCACAGACGTAAGTACGTTGGTTCCAAAGGAAGAGATATTGGTGGAAACAAAGTATCTGAAGAATAAACATGCATTAAAGTAAACAGTACTAGCTCCTGGGATGTGGCGCAATGGCGCGCCCAAAAAAAGGGGGAGCGGGTTCCGGCAACCCCACCAAATCAAAATTAAAAAAACCGATTTTGTAAACATGATATCAAACGTCTTACACTATTTACTCTCCAGCCGAAATAAGCTACTGAAATCTGGTGATGATTAGTACAATTGCATTTTGAAAAATGAAATAAAAAACTTAGGATATCTTAGATGAAATTAAAAAAAAAAAGAATATTGGAACTTTTGATTTAAATCAGGCGATCGACTCATGGATCGTACATTTATATTTGTACGTATACAAATACAGTTGAGAACAGTGTTATGTTACAGTTATAAATATGACATGATTTCTGTAACATAACTTCTGAAATGAAACATGAATTATACATGGCTTCAGGGTCGCCCCTCCCCCCCCAAATAAAAAATTCTAGGTGCGTACCTGATGTTGCGCCATGTAGATTGGTAGAAATTTATCACACCTTTGAAGAAAACTGCTGCCTTCATCCTATACCCTGATGGAAGCAACAGATTTCTCCGAAACGTTGTTAAATTCCTGGCATACTTACACAGCGTCACATCCCACAAGACAGCAATGTTTCATAAGCAGCTGGGGTGTTCATGGCGATGAACATGGAGATTATGGTCTTCTGGAATAAAACACCCTGTAGTTTCGCAGGAACCTTCCGCATATTTTCAGAACGTGAAAACGGAGACAAGGTGTTTCTACGTAACACCGGTACCTGCCTACCATACTACACGGCGTCACAACCCAGACGACAATACGTAGTAGTAAAGTTCACCCTAGAACAGGCCATGAAGGCCCAGAGGGGGAGTAGAGGCATAGTTCAACTCTTCATTTAATCTCAACGCTACATAAGGGTTGTGTAGTCAACGCCACACGCGCGGTCGCTTTCCCCACGGGACAGACCCGGTACCCATTGTATAGGAGGCTCTGTGGGCCTCCGGGGCCGGTATGGATGGGTGCGGAAACCCCGCCCCCAACCGGGATTCGATACCCGTACCGTCCACCCCGCAGCGAGTCGGTGTATCGACTGCGCTATCCCGGCCGACCAAGAAGACAGTAATCTTCAATACACACAAGTTCTCAGGAAAATAATTTTCCTTTAAATTATTCGACGTTTAATCGGGCTAACCGAAAGTGTAAATTAATTTTGTAATAACAAAGCTAATTCGTTTATACAGTCTGTGGTTTATTTAAATACCGTCAGTGACTAAGACTATCATCGTAAACTAACAAAATATTGAGTGAATTGTCCATGTCTCCTCAGTTGCAAGCAAATGCCATGGTATAATTACAGATGAGGTATGGCCCGCTTCCTCCTATCACAGGCGTTCATCCGAAATGGTCTCCCTCCCACCCAGAATCGCGTTAGCCCTCGGCCAATATGACGACAGTATCTGGGTCCAATCTCCACACATCCATCAAACACGATTTTTCCCCTCGAAGGCCTAAATGTCAGATGGCAGTTTCTCCCGCCAGCAACAACAACCCGCATCACAACTACACCAATACGTTGAACCCGTTAACGTAAGCACACACGCCCAACTACAGAAAAAGTTATAAAGCACAGTTCACAAATTCCAGCTACACACAGAAATGGTTTAACCGATAATGAGGCATTGACTTGCACAAAACGCAAGTCTACAACCTTAGTTTGCTTTCTGGTTGGTTGACCCTGACGGCTTCCTTCCACACCCTTTTCAATTCACAGTTCACCAATCATTCCATTAATTTATGCTGTATGACCTGACGTAAGCAGCTACTGGATGGCCGTAAGGAAACGAGATCTGCAGAACTCGCTTCGGAAGAGGCTATGGACCTGTCCTAAGTCAGACTACGCAATGATGACACAATATGACAAATCAGCATCGTAATTAAATAAATTAAGAATATACGACGTGATTATTTTGCTGTTTTTAGGCGCATTCGCATAACTGCGAAAAGCGATATTAGCTTCGTCATGTACATCCGTCCGTCTCTCCAATCCGCATGGAAAATCTCGACTCCCACTGGACGGATTTTCATGAAATTTGATACTTGAGTATTTTTAGAAAATCTGTCCAGAAAATTCAAGTTTCATTAAAATCGGACTAGAATAACGGGTATTTAACTAGAAGATATACATTTATAAAAATGTCTCACTGAATACGTCATAGAATGAGGAACGTTTCAGACAATAGTCGTAGATAAAATCAAAGCACGCATGTTATGTTCAATGATATTTTTATAAACTCGTACCGTTTATGAGATAATGTAGAACAATATTGAAGAGCGGGGTAGGACACAGATGGCACAATGGTGCGTGCGCATTGCATGCTGGATACCTAGGGCTACAAACATACATGCACCCCCCCCCACACACACACACACACACACTCACACTCACTCACAATATGTAATACTTATTGCTTTTCCACTGCAATAATCGTTGCACGAAAGCGCCCCAATGCTACACTTGTACATACATTGCCTGTCTTGTCACTGTTCTCTCCACATGGAAGGACACGATGTTGAATTTTTAGCTACATCCTGTACGAAACTCAAATGCCGCAAAACGCTACTGCCTCGTTCCAAATCATATATACTCACAATTCATGGTGCACCTCATTCAGCACTCTACGGCTACAATGGAGAAAGAGGAGCAATCAATCAGAACTACTTTCTTAGTATTTTAATGTATATTATATTGCAACACTGTCGGCCTTTTAAAATGATATCATCAAGCAATGTAAAATACATAGAGAAAGAGCCTGCAGCCCGGATACTACTCCAGCCTACCCGCATCTAACTTCCAACCTACAGTAACTCAAGAAAGAGACGACCAATATGGTAATCAACATCATAGTCGTGAGCTCCTGATGATGGGCATAGTAGTGCCCGAAACATTTTGAGCATATAAGAAGTACAATAAAATAATAAGTAGCATCTAGTTGGTTCTCATTCTTCAGTTATCACAATGATGCACGGTCCAATACACATCAAAGTCTAAAAATGTTTCCACAGAGTGTACTTACGAAGTAGAAACCGGATTTTTACGTATTATCTAAATGAATTTCATGCCACAAAGAGTCAAACTGAAGTACGGCCCATTAATTCTTTGCAGACTTTCTTGTCTTTTTTATACAGGAAGTAAAGCAGCGCACGTTTCATTTAAGTGTCTGTTATGCCGCTTCTGCAGCCACTGCAGATAACGTAATACTTTCAATGGTCGTGCTTCAAGTGATTATTTTAAAGGCTGGTATTGTAGTATCTGAGTAAAGACGTGACAGTCTTGTTATCGTCATGAATGGCTTGCGGAAAGTAGAGCCCCATGCGTCGAAAAGCGAAATGAAACAAAAACGCGAAATAAAAGTCGACTATGCCAGACAGTTCGCTGTTAGCGTCTCCACGCACATCGAGACCGACACCGGTTTTTCGCAAGTGGTTTAGAAAATATGTTCCTAAGGCTTGATTCTTAGATTTAGGTTTAATAAAAAATCGTTTCTCTTCGTGAGATTTGGGGTTCCCATGACGGTAAGCGTTAAGATTACCTGACGCCACATCGAAAAAAAGAACGTAATGATATGATATGATACGATATGATATGATATATTTGCTAATTGCAGTTGGGTTGACACCCGGTGGCAGTAGTACAATACACATTTACACAAAAACAATTCATAGAACAACACACTGAAACAGAATACACAGAACAGCACATACATAACAATAAGAATATATAAATATAACAATATAAAATACATAATTTACAAAATTAAACAGAAACATACAAAACGTACAACCACATATACAATGATAAAAAATGGAATCAGAAGAATATGATAAACGTAAAACCAATACAGAGGTTTAATTTGTGCTAAGGGCATATAATGACACTATTGCGAAAGACATAAACATAAGCAAAATGGTCCGGCCCCAGGCCCCTTTTAGGACCTCCAGGCCCCGGTAATTTGTACCGGCTTCTCCCCATCGGTAACTTTTATGATTTACCAATCGATACGACGTAACATCCAGAATACTTTAATCTTAAGCAACGGCGCTGTGAGAACCTGAAATCTCGAAGAGGAAGTTCCTACTGCAAAAATAAAAACAGATCGTCGTCCCGCTGTTATTTATGCGGTGTTGAATATTCGGCTACCCTAGAGGGTGGAGCGATTATTGAAAAGATGAACGACTAACAGCTTCTCGAGTAGTAATCTGTTCCAAGGATTTAAATTAGTTAGTTCGGGCTGTACATTAACATTTACAATAAGCTTAATGTTTCGTTTGAAAAACTATATTTCTGTGTTGACCTTCCCGCATACCCGTAGGTCGGTCTAACTATTTCAGACAGCGATCTTCAAAACCTTAATGTCTGAGTACACCTTGTGGCTAAATTTAAATATTCGCGGACACTCTGTAAAGTATAAGAGAGTAATTTTGGGTGCAAAAGTAAAATACAACTTCTTAAAACCAAAATTGTATTTAAAAAATAAAATACTTGAACACGTTTACGACAAAGGAAGCGTTATTTTTTACACCGAAAATAAGCTGAATATAAACTAAGATGGGGAGGAAAACAGAAATTGCAATTGAAGGCCATCAACATTATATTTACCCATTTCATTATAAAGGAAATTGCTTGCTGAACCCCAGAATATGGTGGAACACAGTGTGATGACGACTGACTTAACACAACTCCCCTCTGATTGAAGATATTTTTACCCATTGATAGACCAAACCGACTTTTGCCAACTTTATATGCAAGCCTAACTGATGTTGGGTTACTTCCTTAGTGCAGTGTAACGCATTTTAAATTCTGTCAACGACGCTGCCAGTCACTAACGTTGTATAGTGTCTGTGATAGTAGAAGGGGAAACTCACATATACTCATCTGGTCTAGAAATTTACTGGGTCTGTCACCATGATTACAAATGTTCGAAGCTAATCTCCATCACAAGCCAGTGTAATCTCGTTCAAACCCTCACATCCCATTTCTCCGCAATCATTTGTGGTGTGAGTGTAATCCTCCGATCTATTCTTATGTTCCCATCTAGTCCGTTCCTTTTAATTATACGATAGAAAAGTACAGTGAACCCTCGAACAGGCCATGAAGGCCCAGAAGGGGTGCAGAGGTACAGTTCTACTTATTCTTTAACCTCGGGCCGATGATCAACGCCATGTTCCGACGCGGTACCCCTCGTACAGGAGGCTGGGTAGGTCCCACGGTCGGTCTGGACGGGTGCGCAAAATCTCACCTCACCTAGATTAGATCCCCGTACCGCCCAGCACGTAGCGAGTCCCTATTCCGACTGCGCTATCCCGCGCCACGGGTCACCCGATAACGTACGTGTTCATTTTCTGTGTTCATGCTACATGAATTGTCTATAAAACAGGTTTTTTTTACGTGTATTTAAGTGTTTCGATAACGGAAGCCATACAAGCAAGTTGGTCTAGCGTGTATCCACGCTCTGTAGATGACGAACCGGCTGACGTACCTCGGAATTTGAGTGGTACCGCTAAGCTCGCTTCAGTCGGTCTACACCTGCCCAACACGTCAAACGTGGACTGGCTTGAGATCGGAACGGTTCAGCTTGCTTTCGCTTTTACGTGTACACTTCTTCACATCGGAACAGCAAAAAGTGAAACCCTTCACACAAAGGTCTAGTTTGGCGAGAAAGCGTGGAACTTGTGGCAGAAGAGTAATAAGTGCATTCAAACTTTGTTTAGCTGGTTTAGTTATTGTTGTCTTCGCAATATTATATGCTTAATACTGGTGTCAGTGAACTCGAAAGAATACAGTCTCACTACTGGAGACTTGACAATAACGATTTCATAAAATAGATTCAGTGCACGTATCAGAAAATTCTAGAGGGATGTTATTCATATGACGCAGACTTTGTAGACGAGTTATTTCATTTTGCATTCACTTTAAGTACAGCTATCAATAATACAAAACACATTACAACGATGGGAAATTTTATGAAAAAAAGTTTATCATTGTTGCTTATAGTTATTTTAGTAGCAATAATGACTTTAACAACGGCCCAAAGAACCAAAAAAGAAACGAGGGACGAAGAACCAAATCCTCTAATTGAAGCCGCGAAAGCATTATTACGAGATCAGCTACAAAATCAGGGCGGAGGGGGCGCAGCTCAAGTTGTAACGGGTCTGTTGCAGAATTTCTTGCAATCCGATGGTGGGCGGCAGATAGGAGATATGTTCATGGGAGCTACTAAATCCAGCAACGGCGTAAATCCTGTGGATATACTGTCAGGACTGGGTTCCATTTTGTCGTCAGCTACAGCAGAACAAGGCAAGAGTAATGAAGGGGGAATTGACCCTCAGTTAATTGGACAGATGGTAAACATGTTTGCCAGTCAGGCCATGAATGCTAATAATGGAGATGGGGACTCTAACAATAATGTGGATATCAATAATAACGAAATAAAAAGCGGGAAGAATAGAAAGAAAGGTGGTAGTAGTGATGCTGGGATTGACTGGGAATCCATGATAGGTTTAGCGTCTAATTTTATGGCAGCGCAAGGAGGAAATCAACCGGGGTGGGAAGGTGTTCTGAATATGCTCCCTATGCTGCTTGGAGGTGATAGCAGCGACGAAGTGAAGAAGGTTCATAATAAGCATCAGCAGCATACAGGGACTTCGTACCTACCCCCATTCATGGAGACACTCTACGATTACTGGGAACACTTCAAGAGCTCGGAGTTAGGGCAGACTTTGTGGCACAACAGCGGGCTGGAGGCCACCGTCCAACTTTTCACCGACAAGGATGGTCACTTTGAAATGGAGCGAATTTTTGGATCTCTAGAAAATGCGACTTTCCGCAGACGGTGGATTAAGAGTCTCACCAGCTTTGTGGCAGAGTGGTTAGCTCACATATCGGACCCAGCTACTCAGACCAGGTGAGAATGCATACACAATTTCTGGAAAGATCTGACTACCGCTACGTTCTTCATATGCTCAAAAACAAATGGTGAGGCAAAAGAGTGCACTTCTTGAGACCCCATTTAAAGCCATAACACATTGTGCGAATTCATGAGGTCCCAACTTTCGAGGGTGGGAGGGAGGGGGTTAAAAGACTGTTTATTTCCCAGAGTTCGTATCAAATATATTTTGTATGTAAATTCTTTCATAGCTGTGTCCGAATTGTCACTTCAATGCTACACATATGCAAGGCCCCAAAACTTATCTTGGCATTGGGTTCAGAAATGTCCTAAACCGGACAGTGTTTCAACACAGGCTATGGCAGCGTCCTCCCACATTGTGCTGGCTCTCATTTAATCATCTTATCATTTCTCAATATATAAATTTCTAAAGATCACAGTCGGCACAACAGCTTTTATTAATCAGTGTATTTATAGATTACCTACACGTTTCGACTTTGTAGTGATTTTTATTCAGCCCAATTGGTAGTATTTAGGAAGAGAATGCTATGTACAACACAATTATTTATTCAAACTGGGATCCCAGATTTCTCACAATTTTTTATGGAGAAACTATTATTATTATTGGGTTCAGTAAAGCGAAAAGGCTAGGTTTACATGTCCACGCCATGACAGCACATAAGCGGAGTAGAGGTACAAATCCACTCATTCTTAACCTTGGCACTAGGTGGCAGTGAATGGTTAACTTCACGCCCCGGCCGTTTTATCTCCGGGAAAGAACCCTGGTGTCCATTGAATAGGAGGCTGGGTGGGTCCCAGGGCCGGTATGGACGTTTTTACGAATAAAAGAGAAAAATCTCCTACCCCTATCGGGATTCGAACCATGGACAGTCCAGTCCGTAGCCTAGCCTCCATACCGACTAGGCCGCCACTGCAGTTCTCACTGGGTTCAGTGTAGATCTTAATACACAGTTTCTGGAAATGCCCACCAATTAACGTTTTGTGGAGTTAAATGATGTAATAGGACATTTTTATAAACTGTTCTTATTATTATTGTTGTACCAACTGTAACTTTTAACGTTTATCTGCTAAGGATTAACACTACACAGCTTGATTTATTTATCAAAAAAGTACCATTTCTCGTTCGATGCTACTTAACCTCAACACTTGGTAGAGTTTAGGAAAATAAAGGAATCAGCAAGAGAAGCAATGTATAGTACGTATAACGTAACATTGAGACGCGTTCTTGCGACCATTGTTGAGGTAGAAAAGCAAATTACATATTTTGAGTGTGTGTTTGAAGCCCTAGGTATACAGCATACAATACACATAAGCCATATTATCATTTTTTACATTCATTGTTCCGTGCATCATTGTAATTCTTTAAAATAACCAACACGATGTCACTTGTAGACTATCCTTTATTTTCATGGGTAGTCGTCATTTACTCTCTACATGTTTCGAGCT
>Ga0123354_10008712_pt1 | contig 15461 bp, 13 predicted proteins | sample TergutLab28metaG_2_FD_97872 | JGI IMG/M metagenome (GOLD analysis project Ga0123354, IMG submission 97872) | Labiotermes labralis P4 segment gut microbial communities from Petit-Saut dam, French Guiana - Lab288 P4 | ecosystem: Host-associated > Arthropoda: Insects > Digestive system > Gut ...
ATCGCCGGGACTTTGATTCTCGACTTTCGGCGTACCCTGACCGGGGATCATAAGGACTACCGTTGCCGGTGCATTCAAAATAGTTCCCGAACCGGTGAATCCGTAACCATTCGTTGTCGTCGCCGTAAAGGTATAATTTCCTGCTTTGGTAACATTTACTTTTACAGACAGGAAATTCGAGCCATTCAAAGGCGAGCCTTCGCTATATGATCCATTTACAGTAATACTATCACAACTTCCTACGGTGAACTGCGCCTTTGCCATTCCACCGCAGAGGCTTTGCCAGTCTCCATTCGATTTTGAATAATAATTGTAGCAATCCTCATCCGTATTGTAAATCATCAAACTGTTTGCATTGGTAGTATTAATAGCGTCTCTTTGCTCCAGAGTCATACGCGGAATCATAATACCTTTGTTATCGGAAATCACATTGAGCATGGTTACCTGTTGAAGGGTATCCATACCGATGGTAACTCGTCCCGTTTGATAGATATCCTGGGTATTCAATTTGGCTGCAATCGTAGTTCCTGATATGTTCCAAGGTACTGCAGATACGCCGTTTGCCAGCCACCATCTGTTGCCGTCATTGTAGTAAACGCCTTCTACCACTTGTCCGTCAGCGCTTGTGTTCGTGTTATAAACAAACATACCGGCTACATTCGCTACGGGATTATGCGACGGAGCGGGAGTTGTTACGCCTCTCCTGATGGTATCGGTAAGAGCGACGCGCGGAAGCAACAATCCAAGGTTGCTATTCGACTGTAAATCCAACACAGCCGCAGGGTCGGGCAGTTGATTTTTTCCTATTGTTACCTGAGCATTAAGGGTTAGTAGGGTCGACAGGGCAAACATGCCCATAATTAAAAATATTTTTTTCATCTGTATTGTTTTTTTTTAGTTAATATATTATAGTCGCTGACGCTAAAAACGCCAGACGATCCGGATTAAAATTTTTGTTTTGTATTTTGTAAAATTTTGAGGTTGTCTCAAAATCCTGTCATCCCGCGCTTGACGCGGGATCTCATAAAAAATGTTACTCATTATCAGGAGATTGCGGGTCAATCCCGCAATGACATAATCGTCAAAAAATCTTTTGAGACAGCCTCATTTGCATCTTTCAAGATGGCGGCGAATTGGGGATAAAAGAAGTCAGTATTCCGTATTGAATGGAGGCTGTGGAGAATTTTTGCCTTTGTTCGGGTAAATATAAAGATAAACTTGAGTTTTCAACACCTGAATGGGTATTCCCGTAGTTCCCTTTGCATATCGTCTGATATTCGTGATGTCTTTGCTGTGAAACCGGTACGGCTAATTCCTTGCCAATATACGAGTAATCTAAAGAGGAAGGATTGAACGGAAAATCAGGAACTACTATCTCCTTCGCCGATTTTTGTTCAGTAATCTCATTTTTTACAGGTTCAATTGTTTTACTCTTGGTTTTGGAATCTGTCTTTACTATTTTTTTTGGAGTATTTTGTTTAGTATATAAATGTTCTTTACCATATATTTTTGCATTTTTAGCAATAAAAATACACGGATTGTCATTTGACAGTATTTCCGTTTGTGAGTTTTGTGCTTCACTCGCATGGGAAAATACACCCATCAAGCAAAAAACGCCTGATAGAAATAACTCTACTGTTTTTTTCTTGCAAATTGACATATTTTATTCCGGCTGTAACATGTCTATATCCTTTTCTTTCAGTACTTTTTCATATATTATGAATTAGAAATACCAAAACGTAAAATTAAAATATAAACCTAAAATATAAACCTAAATATAAAATAAACTTGACAAAGGTACTATTATTTTTTAATAAAATGAATTAAATTGAAAAAATTACAAAATAATACTTTCACGAGCGATTAATCTTTTCATGAATGATTGATTTAATGTGTGTCTAATAAAGAGTTAATTATTTTAATTGTTCGTATTTTGACGCGACGACACATAATCCGAGGGAGTCATACCTGTAATGAGTTTGAATGCGGCGTTGAAAGTAGAACGGTATTTGTAGCCGGCTTCAGTGTAAATATAATCGATCGTATATTTTTCCATTGCTCCGCCGTCAAGCATGGATTTTGCATAACTTATTCTAAAACTGTTGAGCAGCGCACGGAAATCACCGCCGCCGCCAGCGCTTATAGCTCTTGAAATATAGCTTACATTGGAATTTAACGCCTTTGCAAGCGACTGAGCGTTGAAGTCGGGATTTCGGAAAGGTTTATTTTTCTCTAAATATTCAATAATGTTGTTATATAAGGTTTTATCCCTTTCTAAATTTTCTGTATCTTCTAAGTTTTCTTGTAATTTTTTTTCACGCATAGATTCTTCAATATGTGTCTTTCTTGTATATACGATTGCAAAAAATGAAGTCAAAAGAACTGTCGAAATAACAGTCATAACATTTACATAATGTATCATCAACGACTCTGAATCTTTATGAGGAAACAGGGAGGAACTGAAAAAGAATACGGAAATTACCGTAACCGCAGTTATAAAAATCCATGCTCCTATATGACGCATATTGAAAACGATTGCTCCGATTACGATAAGCAGGTACCAGGAAAACACGACAGGATCTCCCGCATTCCAATAAATACAGGCGAGCGGATAGATAGCCACTAAGATGTAAGAAAGATACACCATTATCAACGCCTCAATGGATATATCTTTATAGCATATAATCCCAAACAGCCATATAATATGTTGCATCGTGTATAAATACATAAAATATTTAATGGGTTCAATATTATTGATAGAATATAAAATTAAAAAACCAATAAATATTGCCGAAACAAAAATAAAGAAGACGATTGCCATTTTGCGCAAAAACAAATTTATGGCATTATCTATATCATTTCCAGTCTGATTATTTTTCATGAATAAATCGTATTATGCGATGTTACTAATGTTTTGCTTTATTTTGCAAAGATATATAATTAATTCAAGAATAGAAAAGAAGCAGTTGAAAAAGCATGAGATCCCGCGTCAAGCGCGGGATGACAGGCTTTTTTAGACAGCTTCTTTATCTTTAGATTCAATAAATAGATATTACTGCGCAGTAACCTGTTCAAACTTAATATAAACCTTTAACAAAGTAGTAGCGGTTTGTGTTCCCGGACTATTGGTATCCAACGCTGCCATAATATGAGCTTCGTATGCTACTTTATTATTTATTCCTTGGGGAATCCATGTATAGCGTCTGTATTCGGGTCCGGCTCCGTCATAAATTCCCGCATCTTGCCAATACCCTGCATTGGATGCAGGATTACTATTTGTCCATGTTGCAGTTGCGACTCCTCCCCAACGTTGAGCCGGCATAGTTATCCTGTTGGCATATTGCGCTTGCCCGCCGGAATACTCGGTTGAATAGTTCCATATTACAGGAACATCCGCACTCTGATTATTTCTTACCTCTATGTTTATATCTTGATTACCGATAGCAACCGTAGCAGATCTAACGGGCACGCGTACTCTAATCGAAAATTTGCCATCAGGCGAATTACAATTCAAAAAATAATTTTGGTTCCCGTCTTCGTCGGTTCCAAGTTTCAAATAGCCCATTACTGCGGCTGACGTTATCGAGGCTGACAGAATGTTGCCTACCGTTACGCTGTTGCAGCCTGTGACGCCGGGGTTGGCGTCGAGGAAAGGCGTAAGGTCGAAAACAAGTCCGTTAGGCGCTTCCTGATCAACCGTCGGCGTACCTTGAACCAAGAAACTCAACACGCCGCTGCCCTGCATCAACACGTTACTTCCAATGGTAGCCGTTACATTGGGATTACCGGTGGAAACAAGCGTAGCGCCGTTGTACATACCGCCGTTGCTAACCGAATAAGGTATTTGCAACAATGTGCCTGCCGGAATATTCGTACTGCCTGTAACCGTTATCGAGGGACTCAAAGCCGCTCCCGAACAAGCCAGCGTAGCATGTGCCGCATCTGCGGTTCCGGCGGCAAATAACGCCCATCGCGTACCGTTCCAATACATATAACCTGCTGTCGGGAAATCCGTATTCGCTCCGGTGTTATATACCAATAATCCCTTGGTAGGATTGGGTATCGTTGCCGCATCCGTAGAACTTGCCAGGGTTACTCTGGGAAACAGTACGCCTTTGTCGGTAGCTTCTACATTTAATGCAGCGGTTGGGTCGGCAGCCGCATCGGTTCCGATTGCCACCTGTCCCATCTGGTAGATATTATCCGTATTGGAAGTAGCTTTGGCAGTCGTTGCGGAAACCAGCCATGGAGATGCGCCGCCTGCGCCGGCGTTGGTTTGCCACCATCTGCGACCGTCGTTGTAGTAAACGCCTTCTACCACTTTTCCGTCAGCGCTTGTATTGGTGTTGTAAACAAACATCCCTTTTACAGGAGCTGCGAGTGGAGTTGCAGCGGTCGTATCGACAAGGGCGACGCGCGGCAATAGCAATCCGAGGTTGCCTTGCGATTGTAAATCCAGGACGGCTGAGGGATCGGGGGCTTGATTAACGCCAATCGTTACTTGGGCTCTAATGGTTAATGTACTTATCAGGGCAAACATGCCTGCTAATAAAAATAACTTTTTCATTTGATTAAAATATAAAAATATGGGCAAAGTTATGATGAATAAAAAAAGCCTACAAAGAAAATTTGTACGCTTATACTGTTTCTAAAAAACGTATAATATATTGGAAATTTATTTAAAATAAATAATCATTTGTATATTAAATATTTATATCTCAATAGTGTGCGGATTCAAAAATTAGTACACTATATATTCTTTATTTAAAGTAGAAATTACATGTTTTTCTATTATTTTTTTTCGTTTTCAATAGAAAATCATAACTTTGCAATAAAAAATTTATGGATTATAGAATATATAACGGGGAATGTCGGATAAATGCTAAGGGTTGTTGCAGAAAGCATGTCAACAAACTGAATAATTACGACTACCTGTGCGATATTCCCGAATCGGAACAAGCAACCGATTACGTGGAAGTGCAATTTAAAAATACAAGAAAAGGCTATTATCTGAATAGCAACAAAATAGATTTGGCTAAAGACGATGTTGTCGCAGTAGAATCGAGCCCCGGTCACGATATCGGAACAGTGACTATGACCGGCAGATTGGTTCTTCTCCAGATGGCGAAAGCGCGTATTCGTCCCGATGCGGAAGTGCGCCGCGTTTACCGGAAAGCCAAACCGGCTGATCTGGAAAAATACGAAGAGGCAAAAGCCAAAGAACACGAAACGATGATCCGTTCGCGCAGGATTGCCGAAGGCTTAGGTCTCCAGATGAAAATCGGCGACGTTGAGTATCAGGGCGACGGCAACAAAGCGATTTTTTACTATATCGCCGACGAACGGGTCGATTTTCGCCAGTTGATTAAGGATTTAGCCGAAGCGTTCCACATCCGTATCGAAATGAAGCAAATCGGCGCACGCCAGGAAGCCGGGCGAATCGGAGGAATCGGGCCTTGCGGTCGCGAATTGTGCTGCTCGGGTTGGGTTTCAAGTTTTGTTTCCGTATCGACAGGAGCCGCCCGCATACAGGATATTTCACTGAATCCTCAAAAGTTAGCAGGTCAATGCGCCAAATTGAAATGTTGCCTGAATTACGAGATAGACGCTTACGTTGAAGCGCAGCGCAATTTTCCCGCCCGTGAAATCCCTTTGGAAACAAAAGACAGTACCTATTACCATTTCAAAACGGATGTGTTCAAAAACCAAATGACTTATTCAACCGATAAGAATTTTGCGGCAAATACCATGACAATTTCTTCGCAAAGGGCTTACGAGATTATAGGCATGAATAAGAAAGGATATAAGCCAAGAAGTTTGCAACCGGATGAGAATGAATCGAAATCGGCTAAAGAATATCAGGATATATTGGAGGAAAGCGTAAGCCGTTTCGACCATTTCAAAAAGAAAAAAAATAAAAAGCCGAATCCGAACGGCGATAATTATTTGAACCGGAAATCCCAACCGGAAACATCCGAAAATACGAATTAACAGAGCAAAAAAATGCGAAACGCTTTTTTTAAGTTACTTGTTTTTATTTCGACGATTCTGGCGAATGTTTCCTGCTCGCACAAGGAAGTTTTTTTTGAATATCATTCGTTCGCCAATAGCGAATGGAACCGGAACGATACGGCTGTTTTCAAGGTAAAAATTACGGAAAATTCCAATCCTTATGATATATCATTCGAAGTTAGAAATAATGACGCTTATCCTTTCAGTAACATTTGGCTGTTTGTTGATTATAAAATGCCTGACGGTAAAAGCCGTACCGATACGGTTGGAACCGACTTGGCAGATATCTACGGGAAATGGTACGGCACGGGATTGAGTTTATATAACCTTTCAATTCCTTATGAAACCACGATTCTCTTCCCTGATACCGGAACCTATATTTATTCGATTCGACAGGGAATGCGGGTAGATCCATTGAAAGGTATTTCGGATATTGGATTGAAAGTATCAAAAAAGTCGAACAAATAATTGTTCAATTTCTTTTCGCAACTCGGTTCTTTTCCCTGTGAAATTATTGATAATCAAAGAGACGGCGTAGCGCTTCCCATTGTTTTCGACGTATCCGCTAAAGGATTGTACGTTGGACATACTTCCGGATTTCAACCGCGCTTTTCCAGCCAATGCCGTATTTTTTAGCAGCGAAGCTACCGTCCCGTTTCTGCCGGCAACAGGCAAGGAATGATAGAAAATATCCGAATTTCCGGATTGTTTATACATATAAGTCAGCAAATCAATCAGAAATCCGGCGGAAACTGCGTCTTGAGGAGCGGTGCCGCTTCCGTCGTACATAACCAGCGCATCCGAATCCAAGCCTTTATCTTTCCAATATTTCGGAATATCAACCGAATCCAAAACCGTCAATACTTTATACAAATGTTCTGCATATTGATTATTACTCTCAACATTAATTGTTTGTATCATTGAAGCCAAATCGACGGAACGGACGGCGCTTAGCAATTTCATCCCGTTGGGAGTTACCGGATTTAACCGGTAGGTGGTTGCTTTACCTTCGATTGTAATTCCGTTTTTTTGCAAGTAACCGAGAAAATAATTCGCCAAAAACAGACCGGGGTCGGGAATCGCGCCTTTCACCGCAAAAGAAGTCCGGTTTGCCGGAATGGTTCCGTACAAACGCGCTTCATTGGAAAAAGGAAGAGCGGAAATCCAAGAATCATCCAAAGAATCGTCCGAAGCTTTTATTTCATTGGTAAGCTGCAAATTGTTTATTTTCGGTTCCATATATAAAATCTTAGTCAGACTGTCCGGAGCAAATGATTGCAAATACACGCGGTACATATCATCAAACACGCTGATACCATAAACGCCCGGAGCATAATAATTTCCTGCATCTTCCAGCAGCCATTTCGGTGAAACGCCTTCATAACCGAATAACTGATCCAATACTATAATATTACCGGCAACATTCCGGATGCCTGCCCGATTGATAGCGCTGAACCATTCTTTCAAGAAATTTTCTTTATTACCGGGATTAAATTCCGAACCCAAGGTCGGATCGCCGTTTCCTTTTATATAAAGATTACCCTGCAGCGTATCGTTTTGAATAAAGCCATCGTAAAGTAAAGGCGTCTCAAAATAAAACCGGCTTCCTAACTTTTCCAAAGCCGTTGCCGTCGTCACAAGCTTCAGGTTAGAAGCCGGCGTCAACGACTGATTTTCATTATAGGAAACAATAACTTTTTTTGTATTTAAATCAATAGCTTTTAAGCCGATAGAAGCATGAGCCAGATTCTTTTTATTCAAAAAATCGATAAGGGCTGATGGCATCTGGGCATAAAGCGCCCCTCCATAAACGAATAACAGGACAAGCAACAAGAAATTTTTCTTCATTTTTAGTGTTTTTATTATTTTTATACAAAGATAATGAAATAATTATCAAAAAATACGTACATTTGCAGCCAGATTATTTATTAATTGCAAAAAATAATTCATCATGAAAAAGATTTCTGTATTCTTCGTTACGGCTATCTTAATGATAGCATTCACGGCGTGCAACGGAGCGAAAAAGACCGAAGCGCCTGCCGAACAACAGCCGGTGAAAACCGATTCCGTTACAAATGTCGCCCCCGCTGCCGCCCAAGATTCCGTTGCGGCTGCTGCTCCCGCTGCTCCGGCAGTAAATCCGGCAGATATGTTGAAAGATTTTCAGGCATACGTAAAAGCGTATGGTGAAGCTTACAACAATATTGCGAAAGACCCGAAAAAATTTAGCGACCTGTCCAAACAATCCCAACAGAAGGTTGCTGAAATGGAACAAATCAGAAGCCAGCTGAATCCGGCGCAAACGCAAGCTTATCAAAAAGCCGTTGATTTACTTATTAAAATCAACAAAGGCGGGAAATAGGCTGTCAATAAATCTTTTCTAAAGTTGCAGCAGGGAAATAATGCGACAAGATCTCCTTGTAAGGAAGTCCGTTGTTTCCCATTATTGCTGCGCCGATCTGGCAAAGTCCTACGCCGTGTCCCCATCCGGCGCCTCTCAAAATAAAAGCATCCGGTATCGGAGTATGTTCATTAGACGCGGTAAAGACTTTTTCCACAACGAAAGCGGAACTGTATAAATGCGATTCCGACAAGGCTTTTCGTATTTCCAATTCTTTGCCTATAGTTATCGTCTGTTTGTCGCCTGCGATTTTCAGGCGGATGATGCGTCCCGACACGCCGCGTTCTACCGGAATCAGGTCGAGGACGTTTCCGACATCAATGCCTACTTTCCGAAGTAAGAGCGCTTTAATTTCCGCTTGCGTAAGCGAAACTTTCCAACGGTAGAAATCCGTCGTTTCCAAATCGTAATCATTCAAAACCTGTGAAAGCGCCTGTTTATCGTGCGTATTGCAATAAGCCGGAGGATTTCCCAATATCCACGCGCGGGCATTTTCTTCGTTCGTTAAGTCAGTGTCAAGCGACGGCTGACGAGCGGCGTCGTCATCGATTACTTTTGTCAAATAGGGATGATTGACCGGTTCCCAGACATTTTCAAATTTCTCGGTTATTCCTCCGCAACATTTATAAAAACGGGCGTCGCAAATAGCGCCGTCATACATTAAAACTTCGCCCGATGTAGCTTTCAACGCTGCAAACACCTGCGGCGATGAAGCTCTGGTTATTCCTTGATAACGCTGGCAATGGTCGTCGGCGCAGACATCGAAACGATCGTGATCTTCCCTGTCGTACCAACGAATATAACCTTCGTCATCACGGATCAAACTTTCATAACTGCCGCTTTTACTGAGTTTTTTCCCTTTTTCCATTTGCGCTAACAGCCAACTGCGGGAAGTCACGGCATGCGCTTTCAGAAATTCCAAAGAAGAGGCGGCGCTCATTTCGGAAGAGATGACGCTCAGCAGGTAGTCTTCCAGCGAGAGGATGTTGACGGCGGTAATCAATCCGTTTTCGGCAAACAATTTCAATTTTCCTTTGAAACGTTGCGTTTCTTCCCGTTCCCAATGGAAATCTACTCCGATTACGACATGATACAATTCAAAACTGCATTCTTCTTCATTCAAAGGTTCCAACAGAACGGATTCATCGAACAATTGCCGACCGGATTTTAAAACAAGGGAGAAAGACGAGTCGCCATTGGCAACCGCTTCGCCTTCACCTTCATATATTTCTTTACCGCGCAGGAAACGAAACTTTCCGTTCAACTTAAAATGAACGGAGGGCGATGATAAAACGCCGACATCTATAACAGGCGTACTCATGATTGTTATTTATTTTTCAAAATGATTTAAATCCCATGATTTCACGGACATCACGCAGGGTTTTACCGGCGCTTTCCCGCGCCCTGTCCGCTCCTTCTTTCTCTACTTTACGGAGATAATCCTTATCATTCCCGATAGCGTTAATCCGTTCGCGGATAGGAGCGGTTACTTTGATAATATCTTCCGCCAATTGCTTTTTCAGATTGCCATACCACTTGGTTTCGCCCGTATTCCACAGATTATCATAATGAGCGACCACTTCGGGCGTTGAAACTACTTTCAGGATGGTAAACAGGTTCTCGATGTAATCCGGTTTGGGCGTATTCCGACCTTCGGGACCATTATCCGTCAAAGCGCTTTTAACTTTTTTCTCGATAACTTTCGGTTCATCCATCAGGTAAATGCAATTGCCTTCCGACTTTCCCATTTTACCGGTGCCGTCCAAGCCCGGAATTTTAATGAGTTCCCGTCCGAAATTATAGGCTTCCGGCTGTTTGAAATATTCAACGCCATAGCGGAAATTAAACCGCTTGGCATAATTGCGCGTCATTTCCAAATGCTGTTCCTGGTCTTTCCCTACCGGAACATAGTCGGCATTGTGTATCAAAATATCGGTTGCCATCAGAACGGGGTAGGTGAATAAGCCGGCATTGATATTATCGGGATTCTGCCGCGCTTTTTCTTTGAACGAAACGGTTTTTTCCAATTCGCCCAGATAGGCTTGCATATTCAGCAAGAGGTATAATTCCGCTATTTCCGGCACATCGCTTTGAATGTAAATCGTTGCCTTTTCCGGATCCAAACCGCAAGCTAAATATTCCGAAAGAACATTTTTCACATTTTCGTGCAACATGACAGGGTTGGGATGCGTAGTCAAGGCATGCCAGTCGGCGATAAAGAAAAAGCATTTGTTTTCTTCCTGCATTTTCAGGAAGTTAACCATTGCGCCATAATAGTTTCCCAAGTGTAAATTGCCTGTCGGGCGGATTCCGCTTAATACTGTCTTCATAAAATCATTTTTTAAGCTGCAAAGGTAGTATTTTATCCTTTCCCTGCATCCTCTTTGTCGTAAAACTTCATTGATTCCATTGATCGGGAATCGCTTCATGACCGCGGGCTTTCTCAGGCGTCCGGTCGAAAGGCGGAGTTTCGCCCGAATGGATGGAATACAAGCGTTTAGCCGTTTCCATGACAGCTTCAACCTGATATTTATAAGGACGGTCGGTGACATCTACAAATCCGCAATTGTAATTTTCGCCGTCGGAACGTCCCGTCAAATCTTCATCTCCCCACTGGAAATAAGCCGTACCGATCAATCCGGGATGGGCAAAAGCATTCTCGGTATAATAACGGTAGGCTATGCCCCGTTCCTGTTCGGAATTGACTTGCCAAAGCGATTGCGACATACCCCGGTCGACAGTTCCGAAATGGTATTCTCCTATAATCATAGGCATGCCGGTCAGCCGGAAAGCGCGATCCAGCATCCCTTTGTCAGGCGTCAGGGAATAACAGTTGAAACTAAGAATATCGAACGAATCATGGCAGATAGCTATCACTTCTTCATCCAATTCGGCAAGATTGCCAAAACGGATACCGAGATTCAAGTGGTTGGGATCGTATCGCTTCATCGTTTGTTTTACGGTTTGCAGGAAGATGCGGAAAGTCCGGTAGATAAATTCCTTCTTGCGTTCCGGCGTATCTCCGTCTTTCAGAAATTTCTCCAATTCGGCTTTCAGTGGACGGTCTTCCCCTTGCAGAATGAGGTCGCAGAGACGGGCTTCCTGTCCTAACCACGAGGGCTCGTTCCCCACGAAATATCCGATAATCCAAGGATTATTTTTGTCTTGAGGCAAATAGGTCTTCATTGCCGAGTCCATCCTGGCGGCAAATCCGGGAGCATACACATCGGCAAGTCCCATTAGTTTGCCCTCCATAGCCAAGCCGCGCAATTGTTGAGTATAAGGCATTTTGTTGAGATTATAGACGTCGGCGCTCGACCAGTTGCCAATGGTGTTTAATCCCCATTTGTTCATGCGTTTGACTATCGTCGCGCAAGCTTTTGCCTGATAATCGTCTCCGTAACGGCGGAAGAGGTTCCAAAGCCCAAAAGAAGCGGTTTCGCGACCCCTGAAGTTTTGAATAAACTGTGCAGGAGGCAACTGTTTGAACATACCTTCCCGCTTGTCCAAATCGCGGGCATTTCCTCCTCTGCCCGGATATACGCAATCCACGCCTAAAGAAAGAAACAGATACCCGTCGGGATCGACAAACCACCAGCGTCCGTCGTTCTCTGCCACCCTGAAAAAACCGGAGCCTTTGAGTTGTTTTTGCAGATAACCTCCATAACGGGAATAATTGTAATCGGGACGAACAGTATCGTTTTCTTCGGCTTGCCATTCTGCCTGCAATTGTCCAAGCGAATCGACTTTTTGTTCATAGTCGAGCAAATTGGATTGTCCGAACTCATCGACGGCAGGTTTTTCTCCCAAGTATTTATCGCCCGGATCATCCGTAGCGAGAGCGATAGAACGTATCTCAAATTCGGGATTCCCGATAGGAGCGCGCATGCGGATACCGATGGAATCGACGCCATGAAGTTCTCCCCGTTTTCCTCCCAGATTAATCCAACCGGTATATCGGGGCTGGTTGAAGGTAGCCGCCAAATCGATGTTGGCATCCGGCATCCGGCGGTAAAATTTTAACGGAATCGCTAATTTATTCCAGGCGTTGGGCGTATAACTCATCACGCGTAATTCATTATATCCCGAATCCGTAGTAAATCCTAAATTAAAACGCTGAGCGGTTGTTATTTTGAACTCCAATACCACAAAATTATACCCATCCCAGTCGCGAGGCAAGCCGGGCGAGATGTCCTTAATTGCAAATTTCCGTCCGGAGACTTCCTTGCTGCTATCGAACCGGACAATGAACTGTTTCGGAGCAGACTTACATTGAGCTAATAAAAGCAATGCAAAAGCCAATAAGCATAATACAGCGTTTTTCATATTCTTAATCCTATTTTTTGTTAATAAATCGATTGTCGATTTTAAACCCCGCCATTCTCAAATCTTCCCAAACCCCCGGATAGGATTTGGAAACGACAGACGGGTCGTTTATTTGAATTTTTCCCGTTTTCAGACAAGCGGGAGCAAAAGCCATTGCCATCCGGTGGTCGTCGTAGGTGGAGATTACCGGATCGGATTCGGGCTCGCAACGTTCGCCCGACCATCCTATCGCAGCTTCGCTTGTCGTTACTGCATAACCCAATTTTTTCAATTCGGTTTGCAAGGCTGAAATACGGTCGGTTTCCTTTATTCGAAGACTTTGTAAACCGGTGAAATGGAAAAGAATGTCCGACAGGCAACAGGTCACGGCAAGCGTTTGAGCCAAATCAGGCTCGTTGGTGAAATCATAGTCGATTGCCATTGCGGGCTTGTCATGCAATCCCTTGGTAATTAATATCCCTTTTTCGGGAAGCGTGGGATGAAAGGCTGTAGAAACCATTCCTTCAAACAGTTTCGCTACTTTTGCATCGCCTTGGATGCTATTTTGTTCTAATCCGGATAATTCCACGACGGCGGTATTTTTTGCCAGCGCTACTGTTTCATACCAGTAGGATGCTGCCGACCAGTCATTTTCGACCTTGAAAGGAACCGGTTGACAGGTTTGCGGTTCAATCCCGATATGCCGTCCGTCCCATCGGGTTTGAATGCCGAAAGTTTGCATCAGGCTGACCGTCATATCGATATACGGACGGGAAACGACAGTCCCCTCCAATTGAATGTCCAATCCTTGCTGCGTAGCGGGCGCTATCATCATCAACGCGGAAAGATATTGCGAACTGACGCCGCCATTCAACCCGATTGCTCCGCCGGTTAATTTCCTGCCTGTAATCCGAAGCGGCGGAAATCCTTCTTTTTCCAAATATTCAATTTCTCCTCCTATTTCACGCAGGGAATCCACTAAGATTTTTATCGGACGGTTTTTCATTCGTTCGGTTCCGGTGATTGTCCATACGCCTTCGTTTTGAGCAAGAAAGGCGGTCAGGAAACGCATGGAAGCGCCTGCAGCGCCGACATCAAAAGCGGTATTCCCTGTTTGAAGCGAAAGAAGCGCTTTCTTCAAGACTTGCGTATCATCGCTGTCCGACAGATTCTCAACCGGATATTTACCATTGCTTAAAGCATTTAATATTAATATCCGGTTACTGATGCTTTTTGATGCCGGCAACCGGATCTTAGCATGAACCGACGCAGGAGGTTGAATGGTGTATATCATTGGAGTTTATTGATGCAACAAAGGTATATATTCTTTTTTGATTTCTCCTTTTCTTTAAAAATTATTCTACCTTTGCATTCAATATCGTATTCGGAAAACAATGAAAAAAAACAAAAAACCGGATTCAATCAAAGGAATTGATTTACGCAAATTCATGCCTCGCACCGCCGGGAACGAAGCTCCTCCGGGAACCATCGAATATATCGGGAACCGGCGGCAAACGCCTTCTTCCATCGAAGTCATCTCATACGGGCAACAACGGATAGAGCGGAAAAAGGCGGATACTGTCGACGATTTGCGCAGGGTTTTGTCCGGCGATTCCTTTCAATGGATCCGGATAACCGGATTGCAGGATGTGGCTATGCTGAAACAGTTGGGCGAATTGTTTCAAATCGACGCCCTCGATATGGAAGTCATTGCCAACACCACAGAACGTCCCGATATTGAAGAACATGAACGCTACATTTTTGTGATGCTGAAGTCCATGCAGCTCGAACCTGAAACGCAAGAGATTATTATCGAGCAGCTAAGCGTCGTTGTCGGCGCCGGCTACCTGATTTCGTTCCACGAAACTTCACCGGCTCTGTTCGATCCGCTGTACCGGCGGATTGTCGCCAGCGGCGGTAAAATCGACAAGTTTACGCCCGATTACCTGCTGTTTGCTATTTGCGATGCAGTCATAGACAATTATTTTTCCATGCTGGAAAATGTGGGCGAGACAGTGGAAACAATCGAAGATGAGTTGATTTCGTCGCCGAGTCCTTCCTGTCAGCAACTGATTTACAAATTGAAACGGCGGCTTTTTTATATCAAGAAAATCGTATGGCCCGCCCGCGAAGTGATAGGAACGATTCAAAGCTCGCTCAATCCGCTTATTACCGAAAACTCGCGCAGCTATTTCAGAAACATCCACGACCATACGGTGCAGATCATTGAAACCATTGAAAGTCTGATGGACTTGACTTCCAACTTGATGGATCTTTATCTCTCATCGGTCAGCAACCGGCTCAATGAAATCATGAAAGTGCTCACTATTTTCTCGGCGCTGTTCATCCCGATAACTTTTATTGCCGGCGTATACGGCATGAATTTCAAATATCTCCCCGAATTGGAATGGAAATACAGCTATTTCGGATTCTGGGGAATCGTTATTTGCATTGCTATCGCCATGCTTCTGTTTTTTAAAAGGAAGAAGTGGATGTGAGCGCAACGGTAGAAGATGCCAATTCCCTTTTATCCTCAAAATCCCCGCTTTTGTACATAAATCGCAGGGGTTGGTCAAGAGGTATGAAATAAAAAAGGGAAGGGTAAATGATAGATAAATAAAACTTTTTACATTTGCATACCCATTATGGGTAGTTTAAGAATGAAGAAAAACGGGAAAACTTGAAAAATATAGCTTTTTTCTTGTTTATTCCCGAAATTAGTTGTTAATTTGCAAATTATTTG
>Ga0123354_10008714_pt1 | contig 15460 bp, 10 predicted proteins | sample TergutLab28metaG_2_FD_97872 | JGI IMG/M metagenome (GOLD analysis project Ga0123354, IMG submission 97872) | Labiotermes labralis P4 segment gut microbial communities from Petit-Saut dam, French Guiana - Lab288 P4 | ecosystem: Host-associated > Arthropoda: Insects > Digestive system > Gut ...
TGTGTGTGTGTGTGTGCAGATATTACACAAACAGTGATAATAAAATATGTTTTAAATAAATCACTTTAGTTTAAGTCCTAATGATGAGAGGAATGGCTGCTTATTCTGAGGAAATCAATACGCGTATGAACTTATAGGTTTCATGTCCTAAATAATAATACCAATGTACTTGGGACTAACTAAATAACATCCTGGACAGAGTAAAATTATTCAAGAAATTCCTACAGGTTCTTGGATGATAAATTTACATTAGAGTTATGCTATCGTTATCACAAAGAGTCCACAAGCAGACTCCACTGAAATCAAAGTTTCTTAAGCGGCGTTTTCCTCTAAAATATGAACACAACAGTTGTGTATATCCTTTCTTTCTTTCTCTCACATATTTTAAACCCACGTATCTTTCCCACTTCATACAGCTTTATTTCTACACCTTAGAAATTATTTTTTAATATGGCACACTTTGATTATCCCTGGAATACGTCCTTTGAACAATTAATTCTGCGTATAACTTCAGTGGCTCTTCTACATGGCTGAGGGTTTCTGTAAGCATATTAATTTAAAAGACAACAAAATCCTGATTTCATTTACAACATTTAAGTTACAACGGTTTTCTACACGTGTTACTGACAAATTTACGTGTTACCATATATCAACTCCATTCCGTCATGCTTTATATCTTGGGAGATTTTGATTTTTTATTTTAATACAACCGACTGCCATTACAATGAAAATGCACGAGAATGTTCAGCTGGATTGAATATGTCCCTTATAATAAACACGAACTGAGCCGTATATCCAGAAATTGATGTTTCAGTCTCCGAAACGTAATGAGCATTAGAGAATGGGATAGTAAACTATCAGAGATCAAAATTTTGACGTTTTGCTGACCGTGCATCTCAGTATATTTATCTAACTAATTAACCAACTTGATGCACAACATTTTTGTTTTACAATAAGTTTATTTCATGCCTCTACATGTTTCGAGCACATGTGTCCATCATCAGGAGGTCAAAATTGCATTACACAGCCTCTGGTATCATCACATCTATAGGTGTGATGATACCAGAGGCTGTGTACTGCAATTTTGACCTCCTGATGATGAGCACATGTGCTCGAAGCATGTAGAGTCATGAAATAAACCTATTGTAAAACAAAAATTTTGTGCATCAAGTTGGTTAATTACTGAGATAAATACCAGAGATCCAGTGTATTAATAGCAGGTATCAGCAACATGTCCTAGCCTAAAATTTTACATTGTCATTGCAAAGTAAGATAAGTTCTAGCAGCAGCAGCAGGATACACATGAGCAAAGCAAACGAACCTGTAACATGCACCGCACATTAAGCGCTATCGCGCATCAGCGTTGCTATTAAAAACCGAATATCCGAAATGCAAATGCCATGTTCTCAGCTTTCTAATCAGTCAGAAAGCATTTGTACAAACAGAGACCAAACACGATTGACTTATCAATTACACGTCGTTGTCGTCATCTTTCATTTAGGCTGCAGTCACTTACTTTAGAGCACAGAGCACACTAACGACCTACAAGAGGCCTAACTGAAACACACACAGCAAAAATCCGAACAGACCTGTAATTGAACTTTGATGTTTGTGCCACCGTGCATCATTGATACAATAATATAAACAGCCAACTGGATGCAACAATACTAATTTTATTAATAATTTCAATCAGCTCAACATGTTTCGGGCGATAATTTCGTCCATCCTCAGGAGTACTAGACTGTGTTTACAGCTTGTGGTATAATGCTGATCACCAGCATGCAGCATCGTCGGTGCTTTATACAACAAGCTGTAAATACAGTCTAATGCTACTGAGGACGGGCGAAATTATCGCCCGAAACATGTTGAGCTGATTGAAATTATTAATAAAATTAGTATTGTTGCATCCAGTTGGCTGTTTATATTACTGTAATTCAACGTTGAGCCGATAACTGCTTGATAATATAATTGATATCCGTGTATTACTGAACAATTAAATAGTTACCACCAACAAATGCACAAATATTCAGTACACACTGTCATATATGATGGACTAATACTGCGACATGTTTCGATCTACTTGAAATCATCCTCGTGGAATTTTACATCAAACAATATACGCTTGTTTCTTGTCATACTCCATGAGGATGATCAAAGGACGATCGGAACATGTCGGAGTATTAGTGAATTAAATGTTAATGTATATTTTTAATACTAGTGTATTTGTTGGTGTAAACTGCTATTTAATTCGTCAACGCGAATTGTAGATTATCATGATACGCATTTGGCCTGTTCTGTATTATTCTGCTGTAATAATGGCTCGCCGTGTGTTGCGATACAGTCTTCTGCGATATAACGCCGTGTAGACTCTTCTTTACCCAAGAGATGTCTGTAGACCTACTGAGGACAGCAGTTTCTGGGTCACAGAGCCCACTATGCACGAAGTCGTGAGTCACATGACTCACTAAATACGAAGAGACGCGACTAACATGACTCGATACGTACGAATATATGCGACTCAAATGACTCATTAAAAACGAAGATATGCGACTCACGTACTCATGCAACTGGAATGACTCACTTACGAAGATATGTGACTTAAATGACTCAATAAATATGAAGACTTGCGACTTGAATGACTCACTACGTATGAATATACGTGACTCCCATGACTCACTAAATATGAAGACGTGCGACTCACACGACTCACGACGTAGGTTGATACGTAACTCGCTTGAATCACGAAGATATGCGACTCACGTGGCTCACGAAGGTGACTCACGTGAGTCAATAAATACGAGGACGTGTGACACACATGACTCACGACGTACGAAGATATGTGACTCAGACGACTCACGGAATACGAAGTTATGCGACTCACATGACTCACTCTTACGAAGACACGTGACTCATATGCCTGATTAAATACGAAGACATGCGACTCACATGACTCACTACGTAAGAACATATGTGACTCATATGACTCACTATGTACCAGTATAAATGACCCACTAAATATGAAGGCATGTGACTCTCATGACTCACTATGTGCGAAGATGTGTAAGTCACAAGAATCACTAGTCATGAAGGTATGTGACTGATAAAGTAACTTACAGTCTGTGCAAATGACAAGGTGTTACACTAAGTAACATTCATTTGTGGTAACAATAATTTGACTCAAGAAATTTCAAAATCCCATGCAAAATATAATAACTTCAATAATATCCAACATAAAAACTGTCATTCCTCCACCCGTATATGTTTTTTATGCACACTGTATCTAATTCATGTATTCAGCGCCATATGAAATAGCAATTTTAATCAGGGTGAGAATGTGACCTTTAGTTAAGGGTGTTCCCAGTCACTTGAACTTTGTCACACTTTCAAATGATCTGATACCTATCATCAAGTTGTGATTTTGTCCTGTATGCTGTTCACGAAATACAAACTTCCTTATTTTCCTCAGTACTCACCTCAAGACCTGTCTCCCTACCAGCGACTACTCAAGAATGCGTGTTTTTCTCTATTGTGTTTATGTTTACATCATCAACACAAACCAGACGCTGATGTGTACCGTTCAAACTCAACCCCGCCCGGTTTGCTTAAACTTTCCTAATGGCATATTATCAAGCAAAGTTGAAACCTGTTCCTCGTCAGAAACTCGAAAACAAGCCCTAAGAATACAAGTACAAGCCAGGGGCGTCACGGTTAAGCCTGTTAAATTTTTACAGCATTGAATCATTTAAAAAAATAGAATAATAATGTACAGTTTCGCCGTCTGCAACATCGTCTTGGGTCTATCACGAATCCAGGCAGCTCAGTAAATAAAATTCAATAGTGTAAGTTCGTGTGTTACTAAACCAAGCGGAGACAAAAAACGCACGCAGTGCAATATAATCAATTTATTTCATATTCGTGACTTAGAAAGCTCCATTTATCTATTAAGTCATATCAATCTGTACATTCTCCAACAACGTAAACGGACAGCACCTATTTTAGGATCCATTATAAAAATTCGTGACACCAGTTTTGAAGGTAATGTATTGTGCACTGATCAACCAACACGAATAATACTTATGCGTAATAATAACCCAGATGTAAGTGGTCGCTGGGTTAACAGTGCCTGTGTGAAGTTTGTGTAATTCCTTGTATTGCAGCATGGATCAGAACATGTTACACGTGCAGCAAGTACATTTACGTTAAAGGTTGGACCCAACCCAAATTATTTATATATATCACATTTCATGGTCACAGGTGCAGTTTTCAAGGCGGTATAAGCGATACACGGCTTTGTATTCAACTTAGTGACAGGCTATATCTTCTATTATCTTTGATGTTTAACATTGCATTGACATTCAAGCCAGCCTGTCAGATCTTATTCTACAGACCCCGAGGGGCTGTTTCTTTTATGTGTTACCACAGTTATAAAATGCGGTTATCAAACGTATCAGAATTTGCTATAATAATTTGGAAGCGTGTTAAGGTCTCTCTTGGACATACCTTGTACAGTCTTCTGTTTCGAACAGAACCATAAATAAACATTTTCTTTGTTTTGGCATTAGGAATCGATGGTAACATTCGTCAAACGTATTGTCCGATATGCACGAATTTTGAAAGTACTGTAATTGGCGTATTATTTACTTCTTTTCACAACCCACCTCAGTCTTTCTAGTATATCCCTTTGTCCATATATTAAACAAGATACAAGAACTCAACTGCTTAAACAGCAATTTGTAATTAACAATTCTAAGAGGGCTTTTGTTCGTTGCCATTGCCTGCTAACCTGAAGACTGAAAGTTAAATATAATTGAAAACCTAGGGCCTAGAACTTAATCACGCTTTGAATCCATTCTAAAAAAAAAAACAAAGTATAGAAACTCGAATGAATATAAAACCTCAGGATAGTTTCGTTGTAATAAAACAGTGATTTCTTTGTTCGTTTACCATTGCTTATAATGGTAGGGAAAAATTAATGTACAGCTGTCCCTATCAACGCCATGAAAATACATAGTGTTGTGGAGGTCAGATCCACTCATTTTTAACCTCGGCACTACACGGAGGTGAATGGTCAGCTTTACTTCCGGCGCCTTCTGTATAGGAGGCTGGCTGAGACCCAGAGAAGGTCCGGACGTCTTTGAGAAGAGAAATATATCTTTCTATTGTCGGAATTCGAAGCCCGGCTGGTCCAGCCCGTAGATTAAACGCCTTGTCCACTCGGCGTTGATAAAAAAAATCATCGTGTGAGGCGCCGCGTCACTTCCATATTAAAATTCAACTTTCCAACGACCCTTTCTGACTCTAGCTTTAGCGAAATTTGCAATGGAGGAAAGAGTATCGCAGCGGAAACTGAACTGAAGACACCGGTCGCCGGGGAAAAAAAAATTAGGATTACTGTTTATCACGAAGGCTTAAGTTTTGTGCTTCTTCCAGTGGCGGAAATATAATTATTGTCGCGACAACTTGCTCAATATTATCCGTCTAAAGTAATCTGGCTAACTTACTAATCAACAACTTGATCAAGCAAGCAACTGAAGAACCAACCAAACAAACAACTACGCAACTAGCTAACTCACTAACAAACCAACTAACTAACTAACTAACAACTCCAGGAGGCGGAGTCCTTTGTGAGGAACCGTTAGGCCATCAGCTAGTCAAAATATTCCCCACACTTTATACGACCCGGAGGCTCGTTATCACATTCAAAGCAGACCGCCACTGGCGCTTGTACTAAGCCAGATCAATTCAGTTCAAGCCTCACAGATACACTTCTTGCAAGTGCATTTTAATATTATCCTCCCATCTTTGCATATCCCCCTAAAAACAAATATCAAACTGAATTATAGTTACGATAAGCCGTACCGCGAAGAAAACACACTCACCCTCAGTTATGAAAACCAGTCATTCTTATAATAAAACCAACCTGATGCACTAATTTCTCAAATTTATTTTTGGAATAGAACTCTACATGCTTCAGACAGTTCCTCCGTCTATCATCAGAAGTTTTGCACTGTACACACAGCAATGGTATATGTCATACAGGTTTGCTGACAGCTTGCGAGCAGGATCAGGACTTATCGTCCTGATCCTGCTCGCAAGCTCTATGACATATACCATTGCTGTATGTACAGTGAAAAACTCCTGATGATGGACAGAGGAACTGTCCGAAATATGTAGATTTTTATTCCAAAAATAAATTTGAGAAATTAGTGCATCTACTTGGTTTTATTATAAGAATTTTTCACGTTACACAGTCACATGAAGGTCAAAGAAGAAAACCAGTCAATTAATGTTGCCAAGGGGGAAAAAATTCGCCGTATTTACGAAATTAGCATGAACTACAGCAATGCACTCTATGTGCAGAATGTGGCAGCACAAGAAGTAAATATTAGGCTTTAAAGGTTCAGTCATGATATGCGTCTCACACTTATTCCTATTAATTTTTACAGTATAGTTTCCTTAGTGGGCAGTGGGGGGGAAAAATCAGAGAGCTTAACTAAATAGTGCTGTCCAGTAGAGAGCACTCACTGTAGGTTCCAGCTTCAAACCTAATCGCCATACGATGTCCTCAGTTCTCTTCTGTCCCTGCAGAGCAGTGTTAAGCATCTGATTTAGACTAAGCTCAGACTCTCTCTTTCCTGTATTTTAGTGCTAGCCTGCATCACCCCACCTTGAAAAGATAAATAACAGGCGAGCCTGAAAGAACGTCGTCAGCTAAATATAGCGTCACTTACTCAATTATTATACCAACTACTGCACTTATATAAAATTTACACATTAAAACACTAAAACTGCTCCGACATGTTTCGGTCCTAAGACCATCGTCAGGGAGCTGTATTTCTTTGCCTTGCTAAAGACACATTAAAAGCCACATTAAAACCAGTCATAAATTAACTTCGATGTGCTAGTAGGGTATTGTGGTAGGATGCTGGTCAATAAAACCAGAACTGCCCCTTCTAAAAGCTTTCAATTTATCTTTCATCAACGATTCCATCATTATATGCTACAACACTACTGACAGCATCGTAAAATACAACACAGTTTTTTTTTCTATTCTCTTAAATTTATTCAGCTCTCACTTCTTTCCAGGAATTTCAATACCTGGCCCTTCAGTTGTAGAGGAAGCGCAAGGTAATGTCTCATGAAGGCAGTGAGAAACACTGGAATTGGAGGATCTGGGAATTTGGAATATTGAGAAAGAAGAAACCTGGGACCATTTCGAAATTCCTGAAGGAATACATCGCCACGACGCAGGCGTATACGCAGAGAAAAAAGTTTCTGTGACAGTAAAGGCAAAGGTCACTTCATGGCGTGCCTGTGCAGGCATAGAAGAGAGGCGGGGTTATAGCTCTAATATATTCGAAACCCGTCACTAGAAGTGTGTGGTCGGAAACACGCTCCGGTCATTTTACCTCCGGGAAAGATGGGGTACCTCCTCTACAGGAGACTGGGTGAGCGTCGGGGCCTGTGTGGAATGCGCGGAAAATTTCACTTCCCGGGATTCGATTCCTGGACCGTCCAGCCTGTGAAAAAAATATATTAAGGAATTGAGCGGGGGAACATAAATCTTCTCCCTATCTTTCATTTTATCCCCTTTAGCTGTTCCACGCTTAACATCGGCACAACGAAACTGCAGATAAAGCCTAACTTTTTTCGCGAAGTGTTAGCAGTGAAATAATTCACTTTACGCCTTCTGGACTGCTGCTCAGTGTCGACTAAAAAAAACAGCGACTGGGTCTTCGAAGGAGAGTAGTGGAGGCATCTTCAGGATCAAGCAGTCTAATAACATCAGACCAAGGTTTGGATTGCTTGACCTTGAAACAAAGGCAATAGCCTGAGACCCTTCGAAATATCTGTGTCAGTTTATCAGTGCGACGCATCCTAACGTCCCAGAAAGCTTCAAGTTTCCAACACTGCTCTGAGAACCTAAGTTCTCGCCAACTGTATTTCCCTCAATACATTCAATTATTTTGTTCATTTAAGGACCCTGTCAAGATCTCATATCTTGTTCCCTTTTTCCTTGTGGCCCTGATTTCAAAACAGATTGAAATTTCTTACGGAATACGGCAACATTTTTCAATCATAAATTTCCTTTTAGGGGGTTTTCTCAGAATTCATATCTGACCATTTCCGTAGGCTATACGAAGTTACGAATCCTCTATCAGTCATGCGATCTGAAGAGTTCTCGTGTTTTCCACTGTTTACTGGCCATAACAGTGAAGTTGTAACGAAGAACATCGGGTACAGACTCAGCCAATATATTCGATAGCCTGGCCGAGGCTCGAGAGAAGAAAATTACAATTACAGACCTAGAGCTATTCGGCTGTAGTGACTTTATCCTCTCTTTTTTTATATGTTTGTATGTTTTGTATGTTCCTGTTTAATTTTGTAAATGATATACTCTTATTTTTATGTTATGTATTCTCTTGTTAGTTTAAGTATCCTTATTGTTATGTATGTTCCGATCTGGGTATTCTGTCTCATTGTTTTGTTTTATGTATTCTTTGTGTTTAAACGTTTACTGTACTACTGCCACCGGGTGTCAACCTAACTGCAATTAACATAATATATCATATATCATCATATTATTTTATGGCCATTTAAAATTCCGGTACTACTGCAGAGGATTTACAATTCACAGAGACAAGCACCTGTTTGTATCTCTAAGACGGACTAGTTCAAAACCCAGTTGTTATTCCATTGACTGCTGAGATGGCGTTCCTAATATTTTTAGCTCTCATAAATCACGTTTTCAAATAAAGGTTCCCACGACCCCCCTTGTACTACAGTAAAACATGTTACCATTTTTCTTTTATTTTCATTAAATGTGTCAAGAAGTTAGGCGCTAGCCACGGACCTTTGACCGGTGGAAGCTAGCCAAGTCTCCACGCCCAGTTCAGTTGCTTGCTCTGCACGACGTGTTGGTGTGAATTTTACATACTTAACGTAAGCAAATACAGTGAGACATTTGATACAGTCCTCCATCAGCAAATCCTTTGTCCGGAATTTTAATGTTAATCTTTGGAATTGACAGCTGAGTTGGAGTACCTGACCAAATACACTAACTGGTTATGGTCTGTACAAACAGAATCCTACTGCAGACAGGTTCTATTTTATTATTTTCTGTACTGCACTGCATCCATACTTACTAGGGGCCAGTCGAATTCTCTGCCGAAATCTGCGAAGAATATATTTCGTAAAGTCTTCTGCTGGTGAAACTGATGTCACTGTATCGCGTAGATTCAACATGTGGCTTTTAATGTAGCACATTTTCCGTTTAACTAACTTACATACCCAATACTTAACACCAACTTGTTGCACTAGGTTTTCATTTGTTGATTACTGCTCCGACATGATTCGGCTTCGGCTCTTGGTCATCTACAGGGAGCTCTCAAGCTTTGCGACGTGTGAAATGTATGCGTACAAACTTATGTGGTAGAGATTCTACACTTATGATTAAAATTATAATTAAGTCTGAAATATTAAAACTAGACTATACGGTTAGCTCGCTGAATCCAGCTGACGGGTCCACATATTTCTTACGTAATACCCACTTTAATATTATTAGCCCCGTGTGCACATAAACCGCTGTGGGGACCCGTTGCGCTGACCACGTGACACACCTCTATCCGCAAAAGTTGGCACTAAATTCGCCGACCGGCGGAGGCCGCTCTGTCGGTAAAGTTCGCGTGCGGACTAGGGCCACGGAGTTGTGCACATAAACCTTCCAATTGGTCTTTTCTTTATGTTTTGAATCTTAGATGTCATACGCATTCCCTTCTTTTCCGTCTTTCCCAAACCTATTTTATGTTCTTTGAGATATGTCGCAGCTACAGGCAATTCAGTGAATCGTAACTGCAGTGGAAATTTGCAGCGAGACACACAAACAGTAATTATGCCCCGTGCACGAAAAGAAAGTTGAGAGTGCCAGTGTTAGTTTGTACACAGTGTAAAGACTATGATTTTCGAACCACACCAGTTTGGTGTAGAGCAAACATGAGAGAATAACATCACATTTGAATACTCAGACATAGAATTGACTTCACCACACTAGAAGATTACATTAAAAAAATCGTCATAATTTATATTCTTCATATAATACTGTTAGTGTGCGAGTGAAAGCAGATTATGTAGACTAGGCATGTAACACTCATGGAAGAAGTACGGCGAATTAAAAAAAATGTGTCATTTGAGAAGTCTTGACATAGCCAATAAAGTAACAAATTTAGACGAATTTTTTTTAAACTGACTGCTACATACCGGAAGAGAGTTGCTCTGAAAGTATTGGTAACTATTTATCAATCGATAAGGCACTATTTCCCAGAAAGCTTGCAAATTTATCGACAGTGCTGTGGAGACTGCAATTATTGCAAATTTTGAAAAAAGAGAGACCAACTTGATGTCACTTGCTTTTTTATTTCATTATTTAATGCTCAACATGTTTCGGCTGTTAAAACGTCCATCCTCAGGAGCTTGCGACTTATTTGTTGAGTTATTCCATGGGTTGTATTGCTCTGGTACGATGTGTGTTGGTGTTACGTTGTGGTTTGGCTGGGGTGGTGTGGTATCCGGACGCAGGCTGAAGCCAATAAACATATTGCAAATTTATTTCGGTAGAATATAATGTAAAATTAGACACTATATTAATTGGTTCGGAAAATGGAAAACAATTCTTCGTCGTAGCAAAGCAACAGCAGTTTTATTGCGACGTAAACAGCTAGAAGAATTCAGTAGCTATGAACTTATTTTTGGAAGATGTGCAAAAATGAATCATTTTTTTTCCAAATAAAGATGTAAATAACTATATTTACACATATGATCCAAGTGCGTTCGACACATGTCTTACTCAAAAATGTTACAGTTAGAGAAAATAATGAGAAGAAAAGAACTCTTTAGAATAAAGAGCAATTATCTTAAATCATAAATTCAGTATTTATGCCGCGTAATGGGGCGCGTTTGCAGACTCGAAAAGCGAAAATTGTAATCTCTATGCCCGTCCGTATGTTTGCCGTATCTGCCCACGTATATCGACGCAACTACTTCTAGACGCATTTCCGTGAATTTTATTGGACCTTTTTAATGAAAATCTCTCAAGAAAATCCAAATTCATTTAAAGCTGGGCAAAAATATCGCGCACTTCGCCTAAAGACCTAAGTATGTTTCATTGTTGCCGGCTACGTTAAGTCGCCTTTAAAAACGATCTCTTCTAATAAAATGATAAGTCCTTGGGATAGCCGAGGAGGTAAGAACATTACACGAACGCGCCACAATGTTACGCTACAAGTACATTGCACAAATTTTTTTGTATGAATGTCTAGTTGAAGGCCCAGTGCAAATTACTTGTGTCATCTTTTACTGAAAGGAACCACCACAATGCACAACTACAGCAGACCTGGAAACTGAAGCTTCTGGGTAGAAACCACAAAAGTGTTATGTCGGCAGATAATCATACAACACGAAGAAACAGTCGACGTACCGTTGGTACTGCGCTTAAGCAGTGCATCTGCTAATTTTCCGTTTGGTATCTTTCACATTTATCATATTAGTCGTGCTCTTTTCATTAATACAGTTTAGAGTGTCTTTTTTTTTATTTTATCTTTTTGTACGCCGTGTTATTCACAGTCCTAATTTCTGCATCATTCTTAATCACATGAAAATAACGTTTCGAGATTTCAGGCCCGCGCTGAGTCACCAGAGTCCATTATAAGGCCAAATTCTTTGTATCAAAGGATCAAGGATATTGCATTATGTTGCGTCGAATCGCTTATAGAAAAACCTTTACGAATAAAAGAAACAATAAAAAGAAATAAATAAATAAGTAGGAATAAAAGAAGTAACAACACCCAACCAGCATCTTGGTGAGACAGGTATAGACAACAGACAAACGTAAGACAGGCACTGGCCGGCAGAGCATGGCGAAACAGTATGTAGGTCACACAGAAACGTGACTTCCAATGCGTGACGAAACAAGAACTGCTGGGACTACAGGCTGGCAATAAAATGTGTGCATCATGTTAGAAACGTCACCGATAAAGATCAACGTCTTCTTGTTTTTTTTTAAAATAAAGAACGCATTAACTAGACGGCATCTTAAAGGTACGCATGTTAGACAAATGTGTGACATAAGCTTAAGAAGTTACTTTATTTTTAGTTGCCATACTCCTTTCTGGTGTCTGTCGCGTTTGAAGCTGGTAAAAGAAACGTAAGACGGATATCATATTTCACGTCATTCTTTAAAGGAAAGGAAAACTTGTGGTTCTTAGGATTGTGATAAGTTTGCTGTTTCCTGTAGACGAGATACGGAGATTTGGGTAATACTATCGTTATAAATTGTGGCGCAGACAGACGGAGAATTGATGATTAATAAAAAAAAAATCAATGCACGATATTCTGCATTATCATGGCAAAATATTAGAAACTTCACTTCCACCCCCTGTCACGACCCATTGCAACACTCTCAGGAATTCCCCAGTATTCCGCAATATATGATCCGCATAATGTTACAAAAATGATTACATTAATGTCGGTATGTTTATTATTGCACTTCATTGGACAAAACGATACCTGTACAAGAAAACGCCTATAAGATCTGATAGAAACGCACGCTGCGCAGTAATATACGAGAAGTTGCCTATCATGCACGGCGTTTGCTATTTGTTTATATATCAAGATAGTGAAGTTTCGTGCACTTTGACCCTTTGCCAGTCCACACCTACTTCTGACGCTGCAGGTCTGTTTCTGTTATTGGTCCTGTTATTTTCTTTGTTATAGAGCGACATTTGGCCACCTCTTTCTGGGGTGGGGGGGGGAGGGGTTGTTATGTGCTCGTAAGTTACTAATTTTCCCTCAACTTATGCGAATACGTTAAACACCAAATTAATGACTACATTTCAGAACTAAAAAATATCAGTTTAAATTATTAATGTTTGTAATTGTTTGAAATATATCAGTTCATATCTGAGGCAATCTAAAAGTAAAAGGAAGTACATGTTTAATGGAAACCCCAAAATATCAACGGAATTCCGAGAATCTCATAAATTATTATTATTATTAACATCATCATCATCATCATCATCGAATTTCTCACTTCTCAGCTTTGTCTGGTAAATATTCACCTATGCTGGGATGTAGTAGTCAACAGGATTAGGTTCGGTGGTCTTATTTGTAGTTTAAAAAGTTTCTTGCAATTGAACATGTGCCAAGAATTGCAGATTTTGCGGTTGTACATATGTATTCGGGTGCAAGTTAAGTCTTGTTAGACTTTGTGATAGTGACTTTGGAATTACTCCCGTAGACGATATTACTATCGGTATCACTTGTGCTGCTTTTGCTTCCACATAGCACATATTTCATTCGCCAGTTCTTGGTACTATGAAATATGTACTTATTATTATTATTATTATTATATTATTGTTGTTGTTGTATGGAGAACTGCTCGCTTGAATAGTTCACATTTGATCCTATTGTAATCTCACATTTTGCACCTTTGCCAAATTTGTTTTCTTCACCTGTATAAATATCATCATTTTCAAAGTCTGTATCAAATTTCTATTTTCCATGCCCAGTGATTTATTGTATTGCCAGCATATTGAAAATTAGATAATCTTGTAACGAATGTCTTTTAATTATTTTAAATTCTACATAAAATGTATCTTCACAAATATTCCTGTTTTATTTAACCTAATCTCACACAATTTCAGGTCGGTTAAAATAAGTAGCCCTTTATTATTTGTACCGTACAAGTTCGGGCGTCACTCACGTCTGTATTACTAAAAACAGGAAATTATTATGGTGGAGTGGTGGCCGTTGGTATGCCACAAGGACTTTGCCAAGTTTAGTAAAATTGCGCTAAAGGGTTTAGAACTGAAAGAAGCGACACACAGACACAAAACATGATTATTTCATAATATTTTTCTTCTTTCCTTCCCTACGAAAGGAAATTAGCACTGATACGTTCAGATCCACACAAATAATTCTGTTTTCTGTACAAATAATTCTTTAGCTCAAAGAATCGTTGTGTAAGCCGTTAAAGGCGATACTTCCGGGCAAGTCTCCAGTAACAATGTGACAATCTAACAGTTCCTCCCCCACACCCTCGTTAACCCTTGGTTCCCCACCCATTACCCCTCAGCAACACTGCTCCGTACTCATTTTTCACCCCTGAACCGATATATAAGACGACGCTGATCAGGTAGCACTTTTACTTCCCTTTATTCTTGAAGATGGGGGCTCCGTTTGCTGGTTGAAAACTAAGAGAAATCTTACACGTTGTGTCGAAACCCAAATCAAAATTTTTCCCCTTACTTTATTTCTAATCTGTGGGGGATAATAAAATGTCTATGCATATGAAAATCAGCAGTTGTTTTCGAATAAAAACCCGTTCAAAAGGCAAAATCTTATTCAAAGAGAAATTTAGGTTTACTGTAATATCATTTTAGTAAAATTATATCTAACTGTTGTAAAAAGAACGGAGAAAGCTCCATGCATCACACCACTTCGAGAACTATTGAAAAAGTAGTAAAACAAAGAGGGATTTTCCAGCATCCACTAAACTCAACTGGTGGTTGTAAATATGTTGAAGGAAATACTGTTAATATTTATTATTATTCGATCTCATAAGATCTCCACGAAGACACTAAGCAAACTTCTGAAAAACATCTATTCATATTAACACGTTAATTAATATTATCTAAAACTCCATAAGCGTCATTACTATTATTCATGTCCGTGCATTAACATACAATTCACAAAGTACAAAAAAATGCAATAGTATTAGTGCATTTGTTCCTTTTATTGTGTGACTTCACAAGCAATGTTTTATTCTCTACTTTTTAGATTATGTAAAATTCAGACATTTGTACATTTCAACCCCACCCCAAAAAATTTCTGATCTCATTCGCTACTATGACCAATATCATAATTTAATGGCATAGCATTTATTCATTAAAGAAATTACTAGAAGAAATAACAGCATCTTTGCAAACACTTATCGCAATAGCGATGAAAAATTTAGAATAAATAAATAAATATATATATATATATCAGAAAACACTAGCGCTAATTCCCAAATTTTCAAAATCTAAATATTTATTTATAATAAATCCCCGTTATTCTTCACCCTCTGTAGTTTGACTTGCAATATTACTTTAGGTTAGTTGTAATTTTCTCTGCAATATGGCCCTGTGATTTCAGTACTAATGCTTTCATAACCTAGACTTTAAAAGACCGTTCCAGTACATTCGACTTATTTAACCTTTTGACGCCTAATGTCAACTATAGTGGTCGTACCGCACCGCTAACCTCTAAAATTGCATTTTTTATATTTATTCAACAAATATAAGTACTGAATATTTTAAACATGGCATATACTCTCCGTTTTTTTCTCTTCAAAATGCAGTTTGTTTCATAATTCTAACGTATTTGGTTCCTGTATTATTCACATTTTATATACAGGGTGTGCTAA